>ERZ1673749.1828-NODE-1828-length-12753-cov-3.923216_pt1 | contig 12753 bp, 10 predicted proteins | sample MGYA00580204_ERZ1673749 | MGnify/ENA primary metagenome ERZ1673749 (study PRJEB41218, sample SAMN15661745) | gut metagenome | host: Homo sapiens | place: Canada: London | collected 2015-08-20/2019-03-30 | study: EMG produced TPA metagenomics assembly of...
ATTGCGCCGGACCTGCCTAAGAAGAATGAGCAGGTGGAAATGGTTCCTCTCACGACGGAGCAGGCTTTCTTGTATCAGGAAGCCGTGAAGGATATCGAGGACAAGCTTAAGCGCTCGAAGCAGAACCGCTCTGGCAACTTCGGGCGAAAGAGCATCATCCTCGGCGGCATCATGAAGTTGAAGCAGATTTGCAACCACCCAGCGCACTACCAGCACGACGGCTCGGGGCTGCTCAATCATGGGCAGCATCGCTCGGGCAAGGTTGCACGGCTGGAAGAGCTCGTCGATGAGATTGTCCAAAACGGTGAACGCGCGCTTGTGTTCACGCAGTTCGTGGAGTTTGGAAAGATGCTCGCCCCTCATTTCAGCAAGCGCCTTGGCGTGGACATTCCGTTTATTCAAGGGGCAATGACTCCGGCACAGCGCGAGAAAGTAGTGGCAGAGTTTAATGCCCCGGACGGTCCACCAATCATTTTGCTGTCGACTCTCGCGGCAGGTGTCGGTATCAACCTGGTTGCCGCCAACCACGTCATTCACATTGACAGGTGGTGGAATCCAGCGGTTGAAAACCAGGCCACGGACCGCTCTTACCGCATCGGTCAGCGTAAAGACGTACACGTGCACAAGCTGGTCAGCGTGGGAACGCTGGAAGAGCGTATCGACGAGCTGATTTTCGAGAAGGCAGAATTGGCCGATGCGGTTGTGCGCGCTGGTGAAACCAAGCTGACGGAGATGGACTTTCACCGTTTGCGGTCTCTGTGGCAATTGGACCAGGACAAGATTCAGTCACTGCGTGAATCGATGGACGCAGCGGAGTCAAAGTCCGGTAGGACAGTGACCGATGGGGTGACCCCAGAGGCCACGGCATCGGATTCCGCAACCTCTGATGACGATTCGATTCCCAACAATGTGACACCGTTTAGAGTCCAGAAGAGGTGGTACTAATGGCCGGTGACGGAGACGTAACATGGGGCGATAATGTCATCTTTGCCGAGTTTGGCAAGGGCCCCTCTGGAAAGCGCGGTCGTAAAAGGACTACGGCGCGAAGCGCGCCAGCAACCAGCTCGACGATTGAAAAGCTCTTGGCCACCCAGGACTGGGCTGGCGCATTTACCGGACAGCAGCGACGTGGAACCGCAGCGCGCGTGGCGGTCGAGCCCCGTACTACTTTTGCCCGGTGGGTGTGGGAATTCATCATCCGTGGCGCCGATTCTGGTCGCGTTCACAGAGGTGAGAAGTACAGGTTCGACGGCAATGTGCTGGGGCTCCGAATCGCGGATGGTTACATCATCGGTGAAGTGCAGGGCAGCCAGCCGGAACCATTTTCAGTCTTTATTCGGTTCCCACGGCGGGAGCAGAAACAAACTGACGACGTACTGCGGTGGTTGGTGAACAATCCGTCGGCCTTCACAGAGTTTGAGCACGGTGAATTGCCGTATGAGCAGATGGAAATGCTGTTGTGCGATGGGGAAGAGCACATTTACAGCGAATGTACCTGCCCGGATCCGGCACCTGTGTGTAAGCACACCGTTGCAATCGCAGCTCAACTTGTCGCTGATATCGACCGCGATCCGCTATCGCTACTGCAGCTGCGCGATTATCCGCAACGCGAATTGCAACGCCGGCTTCAGGAACTAACACAGCTGCGAAACCGGACTGCGCCGAAGCGCCTCGGGCTTGGCGGCGCGGTTCGGGAGGATCCCAATAAAACCGACCAGAAGTCGGATGTTGCTGGTGGAAATGATGGCGGTGACAACGAGCAGAAAAAGGTTGCCGAGCTTTTCGCTGTCGAAGCCGACTACTGGGGCAATGACTTGGAACGAGTCAGCGTTCCTTCGCTTGAGGTTATTGATCCACTAACAGTTACCGACCGCAGTTTGCTGCATGAAGCATTGCAGCCAACCTGCGTAATTTCGAGAGAGACCATTCGTGCAGTCGCCGATTTGGAAGATTGTTGGCAGCATCTGCAGGAATCGCTGAGCCTGGGACAAAAGGAGGGCTAGTCATGAAATTCATTCACACCTCAGATTGGCAACTGGGAATGACTCGGTGGTTCCTAGAGCTCGACGGCGGTGAAGCCCAAGCTAGGTTCCACGAAAGTCGCCTCAACGCCATCGATCGCATCGGCGAGTTGGCGACCAGCGAAGGCGCTGAGTTCATTGTCGTCGCTGGAGACGTGTTCGATTCCAACACACTGCCGGACAAGGTGTTCCTGCGGGCTCTTGAGCGAATCGCCAAGTTACCGGTGCCGGTGTATCTCCTACCCGGCAACCATGATGCGCTCGATGCCTCTTCCATTTTTCGACGTAGCGCTTTCGAATCTTTGGAAGACCGAGGAGTTTACGTAATTCGAGACAGCGAGCCCATTTCCATCCGTGACGGGGTGGAACTCATCGGTGTGCCAGTACGCGGCAAGTATTCGGCAGATGACATCGTGGCGGAAATAGCCACGGAGCTTGAGCCCGCCGATGGAATTCGAGTGATGGTCGCACACGGCCAAGTAGAGGGCTTTGGTGCTGATGCAGGCGCCACCATTGATTTGACCAGCTTGGAACAAGCTATTGACCGTGGGGCGTTGCACTATGTTGCGCTGGGGGATTCCCACTCCACGAGCCGACTCGATCATGTTGGCAGAATTTATTTCTCCGGCGCACACGAAACCACAGCGTATGACGACAAAGAACGGGATTCCGGCAATGCGCTAGTCGTCGAAATCGCAGAGGATGACCCCGTAAAAGGCTCAGTTACCGTGGCCTCCCACCGAGTGGGGCAGTGGGCTTTTCATGCCATCGACATGGATATCACTGGCGCGGAAGACCTCGATGAGTTTTTTGCTGAGCTGGACGGTATCGAGGCGAAGACAGACACAGCGGTGAAGTATTCATTGCGAGGAACCGTGACACTGTCAGAGTCGACTACCTTTGAAAACCGACTTGAGCAGTATCAACAGCTTTTCGCTGCACTTTATCGCCGGGAAAGTGGCTCCGATTTGACGGTGGTTCCGTCCGAGGGGGATATCTCTAATCTCAATCTCACCGGTTATCCGCTCATAGCTGCAGAAAAACTAACGGTCTTGAGTAAAGGACGAACCGAGAGCGGTAGCCCCCTATCAGAATCTGAAGCCACCGCAGCAGCCGATGCGCTTCGCTTGCTGGCCCGCCTGGCAGGAGAGAAGGAATAAATCATGCGTTTTCACGACATCGAATTACACAATGTACGTGCGATTGATTCACTCTCAATCACGGGACTAGCCGAACGCGGTGTGGTAGTGATTTCCGGTGAAAACGAGTCGGGTAAGACGACAATCGCCAAAGCTATTCACGTTGCGCTGACGACAAAATGGAAGTCCAAGTCAAGTGAAGCGCTTAGTCTGAACAGTCACTCCAGCCAGGAAAAGCCGCAGGTTAAGCTCCGGCTGGAGCTTGACGGCTACGAATTTACGCTGGACAAGATCTTTGGTAGCACCAAGGACACCGGCACAATCGTCACCGTCCACTCTCCGTCAGCCGAGGTTCTCAAAGATGACCAGGCGGAAGAGTGGCTGGCCGCCCGAATGCACAATGCAGACACCAAGACCCTGTGGCAGGTCTTCGTTGCCGAGCAGGGGCAAGCACAAAAGACACTCTCCTTGGGCGGGTATGCGCAGGTCACAAGCGCACTGCAGTCGGCATCGGGGCAGCGCGCGGAAACCGCAGAAGAGGTAGGTCTGTTTGAAGCCGTTGAAGCTGAATACGGCAACTATTTCCAAAAAAATGGCAAAGAGCGCAAGCAGCTTACCGACGTAGACAAAGAGCTGACGGAAGCCCAGCAGGTGCGCGACGAAGCGGCGAAAAAGGTCCGGGAATTCGAGGCGCTCAATGAGGAAGCTGCTCGTAATGAAGAAAGCCAACACACGCAGCGGGCATCGTTGCCAGAGGCCAAAAACGAAGTCGAGCACTGGGGCCAGGCGCTAGAAGAACTCGAAAAGTTCAGGGTTGCCGTGTCCCAGGCACAGGAGGTCTCTGCAGCGGCGAAGCAGCAGCTGGACTTAGCTAAACAGGCTCAGCAAGAGCGGGAAACCTTCATTCAGCAGGCACAAGATGCCAAGGATCAGCATTCCGCCGCAGAGAAGAAAGTTGCTGAATTTAAGGAAGCGTTCGATAAGGAGGTCGCAGCTTTAAAGAAGGCGCAGGAAAATCGCGATGCGGTTGTGACCGCGTACCGCGAAGCTCGAAAGGCAGAAGAGCTGGCTACAGCTGAAGTCGCATTGGGGGAGAAGCGCGGCTTGGTTGAAGCCCTGTCGAAGCGAGTGGAGAAGCTCGATGCGCTCCGCGCGCAATTGGCAGAGCACAAGGAGGTAATTGCTCGCAATTCCGTTACCGAGGAGGTAATGGAAAAACTGTTGACCTGCGAACGCGAAGTTGCAACAGCCACCGCTGTGCTGGAGGCGTCGAGCCCGAGTGTGCAGCTCTCGGCTAGTAGTGCGCAGGAGGTCACGGTCGACGGCGAGAAAGTGGGGCTCGCTCCGGAGGCTGGGACAGTTCAACGTGCGGTTACTAAACCATTGGTCATCGAAGTTGGCGACGTCACGGTTGCTATCCAGCCCGGAGATGGCTCAGATTCGCAGCAGCGCAAGCTGGAAAAAGCAGAGATATCGCTAAAGGAACAGCTTGAGGCGGCAGGCGCTGATTCTGTCGCGGAAGCACAAAAGGCATACGCACGACGTCGTGAAGCGGAAAAAGCAAAATTCCAGGTGGAGACATCCATAACAGCGGTGTCCGACGGTGTGGAGTATCACCAGCTCATAGCAGAGTTGGACGATGCGAAGGAAGAAGCGCGAGTACACGGCGAGCGGTATCGGGAACTTGCGGGCGAGGATGCGCCGACGGAGATTGACTTGGTAGCGGCAAAGCCGCGGCTGGAAGAAGCCGCAGTGGGGCGTAGGGATGCCGAGTCGGAGCGCGACAATGCTGATATGCGCTTGTCGAAGCTGGAAAAGCGTCCTGCACACGCCAACTATACGAAGGCCAGCAGCGAGCTTGAAGGGGCTCGGTCCGTCCTGAAGGTCCGCGAAGATTCGCTCACGACGGCGCGAGAAAAAGCCTCGGATGCCGAGATCTTTGCTGCGGTGGAAAACCGAGGCAAGGACTTCCAGGTGGCGGAAGAGCAGCTAGCGGCGGCTCAGAAGGAGCTGGCACAGCGGGATGCCGACGATGTGGAGGCATCGCTCGCGGGTGCTAAGCAGCGGCGAGATGCAGTTGAGAAGCGCCTGGCTGAGCTGGAAAAGCGTCGGCAAGAAATTCGGGTGCACTTGGATTATTTCGACAGCGCGAATGAGAAGCTTGCAGCAGCAGAAGGCGTGGTGGAGCGAACACAGCGCGATCGGGACTCAATGCGTCGGCGTGCAGCTGCCGCCAAGACTCTGATGGAGGTAATGACACAGGCACGCGCGGCATCGCGGAATGCGCTGGCTGACCCCTTGCTCCGCAAGCTCGAAGAGTATGGCGGGGGAGTGTTCGGTGCAGGAACCCAGTTCACGATGAACGAGGACTTGCAGATCGAGTCACGGTCTAACGCCGACGGCAGGTTCGATGTCGATGAGCTATCTGGTGGAGCGCAGGAACAGCTGGACATTCTGCTGCGCTTGGCCGTCGCCGGCGTAATGGAGGGCGGACAAGGCGCACCGGTGATTATTGATGATGCATTAGGCTATTCAGACGAACACCGTTTGCGGCGGATGAATAATGCTCTTGCCAAAGCGGGGCGCGATATGCAGGTACTAGTCCTGACGTGCGATGAAGCACGCTTCGATCGTGTGACAGGAGCGGAATTTATGAAAATTCAGGATTTGGTTTCAAGATAGTAGGCTCTGTACACATGCAAGATGTTCCGTGGTTAAGTGATGAAGAACAGCGGTTATGGCGCTCAATTCTGAACGCAAAGCGGGCCGTTGATAGGTCAATCGACCTTCAGCTGCAAGAAACTCTCGATATTTCCACTGCAGACTTTTCGGTTCTGGTTGTTCTCTCCGAGGCTGAAGACAATGTTGTGCGCATGCGCACCCTGTGTGAGTCCCTGGAATGGGACCGCAGCCGAATGTCGCACCAAATTACTCGCATGGAGCGACGGGGACTAGTAACTAAGGAACGCTGCGCCTGCGATAACCGTGGTATCGATGTCACGCTTACTGAACAGGGTCGAACCGTGATTGAGAAGGCGGCGCCGAACCATGTGAAGCTTGTGCGCCATGTTTTGTTTGATGTGCTCGGTGAAAATATCGACTATCAGGGGATTTCCGCTGTGCTCGATAAGATTGCAGAGACCGCCAATGCTACGGTCACCGATTCCGCCGACGGAAAAGCAGAGTAGCCAAAAGTTTTTCTGTGAGTGTTTTCTCATTTGTCTCCGCTTCGAGGCTCTCACCATTAGCCTAGAGCAGTATGAACTCATTTGAATGGCTGAGTGATGATGAACAGCTCTTTTGGCAGTCGATGGTAGCTGCTTTTCGCGAGGTGGAGCGCAATATTGAGCGGAGCCTGCGCACTCGAACCGGGCTGACGTTCGCGGACTTTACCTTGCTCATCGCTCTGCATGAGGTAGAAGATGGGATTCTGCATGTTGACAAGATTTGTGATCGATTGAAGTGGAACCATCCTCGCGCGCTGCTGCATACCAACAGGTTGGAGAAGCGCGGATTTATTCACACCGAAGATCACGGTGAAGACCCGGACTCGGATTATGTCGTCGTCCTAACAGGTGTTGGTCGGCACGTGTTTGCCGAAGCGGCACCGGATTACGTAGACACCGTTCGCGAGGAAGTTATTTCACCACTTGCTAATGAAGACCGCGAAGTGATGCTGAGGTGCTTCCAGGCGGTTCTCGACAGGAAATAAGCCCCTACGCCCTGCTAGTAAAACCACCACTAGCAGGGCGCTTTTTTCGCTCCGCCCCAAGCTGTAAGGTAAGGCGTGCCTAATGCAAAGGGGTGAGTATTCACTTCTCTTTGTGCACCCTAAACACCAAAAAACTACGCAGAGATAAATAGGGCAGAAACAAGAACGCATGAGAGTCAATATTTTCGCCAAGGCTAAAACCGCGCCAAAGACCAAAACTCTGGCCGCAATCGGGTGTGCAGCGCTGAGCTTCGTCGCTACAGCATGCGGTGCGGACGCGGAGTCGAACGAAGCCGCCGACAACAAGGGAGAACTCACTGTCACTGATGTCGCAGGTCGCACTGTGACCTTCGACAAGCAGCCAGAACGAGTCGTGCTCGGTGAAGGCCGCGCCATGTTTGTCACCGCGATGCTTGACCAAGAAAACCCGGGTGACCACGTTGTCGCCATGGGCAGCGATCTGCATTCGGGCGCACCGTCGTTTGAAACCAAGCTTTTCGAGACGAACCCAGAGCTGAAGGACTTGCCGACCATCGGCAATATTGCCAAGGGCGATGTCACAGTGGAGAACCTCATCTCCCACGACCCAGATGTGGTCGTCATGACCCTTGATCATAAGAAGGCCGCGGAGGAGTCTGGTTTCCTCACCAAGCTCGATCAGGCAGGTCTGAAGTACGTATTTACCGACTTCCGTCAGAAGCCCCTGGAGAATACCGCCAAGTCCGTCGAGCTCCTCGGCCAGATCGTCGACGAGCAGGACAATGCCAAGAAGTTCACCGACTTCTACACTAAGCGCGTCAACGAGATCGCCGAACGCGCCGCCAAACTCGAAGACAAGCCAAAGACCTTCGTTTGGCGAGCAGCTGGCCTCAAGGATTGCTGCTCGACCGTCAACAAGTCCAACCTCGGTGACCTCGTCACAGCAGCCGGCGGCGAGAACCTCGGAGACAGCCTCCTCGACACCGAATCGGGCGACGTGACCGCAGAGAAGGTCCTGTCCGTCCAGCCGGAAAAGATCATCGCCACAGGCGGTTCCTGGGCACTGGACCCGAAGAAGCCGGAAATCCTGCCACACGTTGAGCTCGGTTACACCGCCACCCCAGAGACCGCACAGCGCACTCTGGAAGGTCTGCTGAAGACGCCGGGTTTTGACACCCTGACCGCGCCGAAGAAGGGGGACCTGTACGCCGCCTTCCACCAGTTCTACGACTCGCCGTACAACGTCTTCGCCCTCGAGCAGTTCGCTAAGTGGATTCACCCCGAAGAGTTCGCTGACCTCGACCCAGTCGCTGACTTCGCCAAGTTCCACAAGGACTACCTGCCCTTCGAACTCAGCGGCACCTTCTTCACCGCGCTGGAGCCGACCAAGTAACCCATCTTCCACCATCGAAGAAGGAATCAGATGACTTACACCAATCTGCACGCTCCCGCGTCAGGGCTTGACGACGAACCCCGCGAACCCACCTCCACCAATGACAGAGGTGGTCAAGAGTCGCAGCCCGCCACCGAACAGCACGAGTGTCCGTCGTCAAGCACGACCTACGACTCTGCGCGACAGTACCGACGACGCTCAGCCCGGAAGATTGCCGTTATTGCGGTGCTGGTGGGTCTGGCCGTGTGCGCGTTTGTAGTGGCGACAATCGTGGGGCCGATGTCACTGAGTGTGGGGGATGTCGTCCGGGGCATCGTGAGCCCGAATGATGTTGACGAAACCACTCGTACGGTGCTGTGGAAGCTGCGCCTGCCTGCATCAGTGATGGCAGTGCTGATTGGTGCAGCGCTGTCGCTTGCCGGCGCACAGATGCAGACAATCCTCGACAACCCTCTGGCGGAGCCGTTTACGCTCGGTATTTCGGCTGCAGCGGCTTTCGGTGGGGCGGCATCGATTGTGCTGGGCTGGGTAATCATTCCGCATGCGCAGTTCAACTTAGCGGCTGTGGCCTGGGTATCATCCGTCGTCGCTGTGGCGATTGTGGCGGCGGCGTCGGTATGGCGCGGCTCGGGTAAGGAATCGATGATTCTGCTGGGTATTGGTCTCGTTTTTCTATTCCAAGCGCTGTTGGCGCTGTTGCAATACCGCGCGACTACCGAGGCTCTCCAGCAGATTGTGTTCTGGACAATGGGCTCGCTACAGCGCGCGAACTGGGTGGCTAACGGCATCATTGCGGCAGCGCTGCTGATCGCCGTTCCGTTCACCATCCGCTATGCGTGGGCGCTGACGGTGCTGCGACTTGGCGATGCCCGCGCAAAAGCCGTGGGCATCAATGTGGATAGGCTGCGCATTGCGACGCTGATTGTAGCCTCGCTGCTGGCGGCAACCGCAGTGGCCTTTGCCGGCATCATCGGCTTCATCGGACTGGTCGGCCCACACATTGCGCGCATGCTGGTCGGTGAAGAACAGCGCTTCTTTGCCCCTGCATCGATGGCGGCAGGCGCGGCGCTGCTTGCGGCAGCTCATGCGGTATCCATCACGGTGGTGCCGGGTGTGGCAGTGCCGATTGGCATCATTACCGCAATCGTCGGTGTCCCATTCTTTGTTGGCTTGGTTTTCCTGCGTAAGAGGACGGTGTGGAACTAATGGGCGTATTTCTCGATGTCAAGGAAGTAGCCGCAGGCTATGGCAAGCGGAAGGTGCTGCGCGGGGCATCAATACGCACGCTGAAACCAGGTACGGTGACGGGTTTGCTCGGCCCAAACGCTGCGGGCAAGTCCACACTGATGACCGCCCTGGCGGGGATTCGAAAGCCCATGTCCGGGGAAATTGTGCTGACTCGTGACAGTGAGCGGGTCATCGGCTCCGAACTGCGCGATGTCGTCGGCTACGTGCCCCAGGATTTGCCAGCAAGTGCCTCGCTGACCGCGTTTGAATCGGTGTTGGTCTCTGGGCGGCGCGCCGGGCGTCTGCGCGTGCGCGGCTCCGAGATTGAGCACACGGCGGCGGCTCTCCGCAAGGTTGGTATTGAGCACCTTGCCGACCGCTTCGTCGGCGAGCTCTCCGGCGGTCAGCGTCAGCTCGTCGCCGTCGCGCAGATGTTTGTCCGCGATCCCGAGGTCATGCTTCTCGACGAACCCACCTCCGCCCTCGACCTGCGCCACCAGGTGGAACTCCTACAGCTCGTCCGCGCGGAGGTCACCTCACGGAGCTCCTTGGCGCTCGTCGCAATCCACGATCTCAATCTCGCCGCCCGCTACTGCGATGAGCTTGTCATGCTTCACGACGGCCACGTGGTTGCCCAGGGGAGTCCTGCTGATGTTCTCGCTCCGGACCTTTTGGCCCGCGTCTATGGAATTCGAGCCCGCGTGCTTGATGACGAAGGCGTGCCCGTGGTGTGTCCTATTGAGGAAGACCAGGTTTCTGAGGCCGCATAGTTGGATCCATAGTGGACTGCACCGTGGAGTTTTGGCTGGGGTGCGGGGCATTTCGCTAATCGTCCCAGCCAAGTGGTAACATCTCTTCTCGTTGCACTTGTTGTACTTGTGCCACAAGCCCCCGTAGCTCAGTGGATAGAGCGCCGGTTTCCGGTACCGAAGGTCGGAGGTTCGACTCCTCTCGGGGGCACGTTTTATCCCTTAAGCGGTCAGGTTCGATTAGATTCGCCTGGTTGCTTTAGGGATTTTTGTTTTCGGGTGCACCTGGAATCTGCCATTGGGGCGATAGACAGCGGCTGCGCACCGTACTCCGTTCGATTCGAACCACTCATCGCTGCGTGTGAATCCCGTGTGCGAGTCGCTCATGACAATTCTCCTTGGTGCTACTACCCAGCGATAATCACAATCAGCGTGCGCGGACCATGAACACCTTCGACTCGGGAAAGCTCGATGTCCGAGGTCGCAGAAGGCCCCGAAATCATAGTGATTGGAGCGGTGGGATCGCTCTCGCGTAGACGGGAAATTGCCTCCGGGATACCGTAGACGACCGTGGAAGTGGGCACAACGCAGATGTGAATATCTGGTACCAAGGTCAGCGCGCGGCGCCCAGAAGTGGCCGAACCGTCCAGGAAAATGGTGCCGGTCTCGGCGCAGGTGACAGCAGAGCTGGTGACAATCGCGTCGAGCTCGTCCAGCGCTTCGGCGGTGAAACCGGTGTCGACGCGCAGTTCAACCGACGAATCGGCAGCAGCTGACTCATCAACAGCGCCACCCAACCCCGCAACCCACTCGCGGTCTAGGCCTTCGGGAATACCAATCAACGAGGCCCCGACATCAGCAATTGCCTTCTTCACAGCCTCATTGATGTCGGTTGCCGAGCTGCCACAGCGGCGCACGTCGGCTTTGTAATCGGCGATGCGCTCGTCGGCAAGCGAAATGATCTCTTTGGCCGTCAGGTTGGAGGAGCGCTCGTAGTCGCGTGGGATGTCGAAATGCGCGCCGGGCTCGCCAGGGATGATGCCCACGTCAGAGGCCAAATCACGGCCTTCGAAGGCGATTTTCTGAGCATTGCGGATACGCTCGAGGATTTCGCTCTTGGCAATGTTCGCGGATGCTGAGGAGTGGGGCATAGCTAGGCCTCCTTGTTGGTCGCGTCAGACTTGCCGGATGTGTCGGACGAGTCAGATTGATCAGAACCTGACAGCCCATTAATCTTCGTCGGAACCTGATTGGCCGATTCGCGTGCCAGCTGCGTCGAGAAATCCGCCGAACCCCACAGTGAGCGGAACGGCTTCTTCGGCGGAACCGGGGTATCACGCGCATCGGACCATCCGCTGAGGAAGAGCGGCAGGGCGTGAATCTCGCCGTCCTTCAACCCGAGTACGCGGGCGAGGGAGGCCATCTTTGCGCTCATGTTCCACAGCTTCTGATTGCCCATGATGAACCCGAGTGTGGCAAACAGCTTGCCCTCCACCGGCGGGCGGTGTTCCGTGACCTTACGGTGGCGCAGCTCCAGCAGTGCCGCAGGGATGTCAATTCGCACCGGGCAGACCTCAAAGCAAGCCCCGCACAGCGAAGACGCATAGGGCAGCGAAGCATTCGGATCATCGTAGGAATCCATGCCAGTGAGCTGCGGGGACAAAATCGCACCAATCGGGCCCGGGTAGACCGAACCGTAAGCGTGCCCGCCCACGTGTTCATAAACAGGGCAGATATTCAGGCATGCCGAGCAGCGAATGCACTTCAGCGCTTCACGCCCAATCGGATCGGCAAGAGTGGCCGAGCGCCCATTGTCCAGCAACACAATGTGGAAATTCTTCGGGCCGTCGCCGTCCGTCGTTCCCGTCCACAGAGAGGTGTAGGGATTCATACGCTCGCCTGTCGACGACCGTGGCAGTAGCTGCAAGAAGACTTCCAAGTCCTGGAAGGTGGGAAGCAACTTCTCAATACCCATCACCGAAATCAGTGTTTCCGGCAGTGTGAGACACATACGGCCGTTGCCCTCAGATTCGACGACGGCCACAGTACCGGTTTCGGCCACACCGAAGTTGGCGCCGGAAATTGCAACCTTGGCCTCCATAAACTGCTCGCGCAGGAACTTACGGGATGCCTCGGCCAGCTCGGCCGGATTGGCTTTCAGGTCCGGGTCGACTCCGGGGATTCCATTGAGGAAGATCTCGCGGATATCCTCGCGATTGCGGTGGATAGCAGGAACCAGGATGTGGCTCGGCATATCGTCGGCAAGCTGAACGATGAGTTCCGCCAAGTCGGTTTCGCGGGCGGTGATGCCGGCGTCGGCAAGCGCTTCGTTCAAGCCGATTTCCTGCGTGGCCATCGACTTAATCTTGACGACCTTTTCTTCACCGGTCTCTTTCACCAAGTCCGTGATGATGCGGTTTGCCTCGGCGGCATCGCGCGCCCAGTGGACGTGACCGCCGGCGTCCGTAACCGACTCTTCGAACTGCTCCAGCAGTTCCGGCAGACGCGCCATAACATCGCGCTTGATGTGGCT
>ERZ1673749.1830-NODE-1830-length-12733-cov-6.834280_pt1 | contig 12733 bp, 12 predicted proteins | sample MGYA00580204_ERZ1673749 | MGnify/ENA primary metagenome ERZ1673749 (study PRJEB41218, sample SAMN15661745) | gut metagenome | host: Homo sapiens | place: Canada: London | collected 2015-08-20/2019-03-30 | study: EMG produced TPA metagenomics assembly of...
CGGTGGCCCTCCAGCAGCCAGGCCTTGACGATCTTCTTCTGGAACTTGTAGGTGAACTCCTCCAGGTACTGGTCCATATCCGGATATTCCTCCAGATACTTCTCGTGCCACTTCTCGATCATGGCGTTCCAGCGGGCCTCCCGGATGTTCTTGTCGTCGGTGTCCATGGCGGCCTTGGCCTCGTCCATGAAGTCCGCCACGATCTTGTCGAACAGCTCCTGGTTGAAATCCGCGTGAGGATACTCAAACTTGGGCTTGCCCACCTCGGAGACCATCTGATCGATCAGGGCGATGATCTTCTGATTCTCCTCATGGGCCATCTTGATGGCCTCGAACATCTTGTCGTTGGGGACCTCGTTGGCGCCGGCCTCGATCATGACCACCTTTTTGCGGGTGGAGACCACGGTGACGTCCAGGTCGCTGACCTTGCGCTGCTCGCTGTCGGGGTTGAACACCAGCTTGCCGTCCACAAGGCCCACCTTCAGGGCGCCCACGGGGCCGTTCCAGGGGATGTCGGAGATGGCCAGGGCGGCGGAGGTGCCGATCAGGGCGGCGATCTCCGGCGTGCAGTCGTGGTCCACGCTCATGACCGTGCACATGACGGACACGTCATTGCGGAAGTCGGAGGGGAACAGGGGCCGGATGGGCCGGTCGATGACACGGCTGGTTAGGATGCCCTTCTCGCCGGGGCGGCCCTCCCGCCGGTTGAAGGAACCGGGGATGCGGCCCACGGAGTACAGCTTCTCCTCAAAATCTACGCTCAGGGGGAAGAAGTCGATGCCGTCCCGGGGGCGGGGCGCCGCAGTGACGCAGCAGAGCACCCGGGTGTCGCCGTAGCCCACCATGACGGCGGCGTTGGCCAGCTCCGCCAGCTTGCCCACCTCCATGGTCAGGGGGCGGCCCGCCAGCTCCATCTCGTACTTGTGGTAGTTGGGGAATTGTCTCTTGGTGATAATGGTTGACATGTCTGGTCTCCTTTTTCGTATGATCTCCGCGGGAGCCAAACCATTTAGCACTTGAAGCAACGGCCGGATCCCCGGTCCCTCCTTCAACTGCTAAAAGATCGGCCTGCCCGCGGGCGTTGAAAGAATGCGGGAAGAGGGTGGTGCGGCAAAGGCGCACCACCCTCCACATTGACTCACTTCCGGATGCCCAGCTTGGCGATGAGGGCACGATAGCGCTCGATGTCCTTCTTCTGGAGGTAGTCCAGCAGACGGCGGCGCTTGCCGACCATCTGCAGCAGGCCGCGGTTGGAATGCTTGTCCTGGGGGTTGTTCCGCATGTGCTCGGTCAGCACGTTGATCCGCTCGGTGAGGATGGCCACCTGGACCTCGGGAGAGCCGGTGTCCCCCTCGTGGGTGCGGTTGGCGTCGATGATCGCGGTCTTCTGTTCTTTGCGCAGCATGAAAATTTCCACCTTTCTTCATATATACCCGCAGGGCTGCGCCCCGGGATCGGTGAAAGTCCACGGAGCGAAGGGCTGGGGCCGCACATACACGTGCTGTTGCATGATACCACAGAAATTCCCAGTTGTAAAGATAAAAATGTGGAGTTTTCCCCGGATCGGCGGAAAATTCCCCGTTTTTGTCCCCCGAATGGGCTTGACAAACCGCTTCTTCTCATGATAATCTAACCGTACTAATACGGTTAATACAGTTGCAGGGGCTGCACCGCGGCCCCGCGGAAGGGAAGGTGAGCGGATGATCAGCCTGAATTATCGGGACTCCCGGCCCATTTACGAGCAGATCCGGGACGGACTGCGGAAGCTGATCGTCACTGGTGCGCTGAGCGCGGACGAAAAGCTGCCCTCAGTGCGGGCGCTGGCCGCCCAGCTGGCCATCAATCCCAATACCATCCAGCGAGCTTATAACGAGCTGGAGGGCGAGGGATACATCTACTCGGTCCCCGGCAAGGGGAGCTTCGCCGCCGCGAACGCGGCGGCGGACTCCGCCCGGCGGGCGGAGTTGCTGACCCAGGTGCGGGAGCTCCTCTCCGAGCTGCGGTATCTAGGGGTAAGCCAGCAGGAGCTGCTGAATCTGGTGAAGGAGGCGAGTCCGTCATGATCGAAGTGAATGGCCTGGTGAAGCGGTTCGACGGCTTCGCAGCCCTGGACGGCGCCGCGCTGTCGGTGCCGGCGGGCAGCGTCTACGGCCTGGTGGGTCCCAACGGCGCCGGTAAGTCCACCCTGATCCGCCACCTGACGGGCATCTTCCGCCAGGACGCGGGCACGGTGCGCATCGGCGGCGAGGATGTGTGGGAGAACGCCGCCCTGAAGGCGCGGATCGCCGCCATCCCTGACGACTGGTACTACTTCCTTCAGTCCTCCATTCGGGATATGATGCGCTTTTACCGCGGATTTTATCCCGCTTTTTCCATGGAGCGGTATGAAAAGCTGAAGGAGGTCTTTCAGCTGGATGAAAAACGGCCTATCCGCCGCCTCAGCAAGGGTATGCAGAAGCAGGCGGCCTTCTGGCTGGCCCTGTGCTGCATGCCGGACTACCTGATCCTGGATGAGCCGGTGGACGGTCTGGACCCGGTGATGCGCCGGCAGGTGTGGTCTCTGGTGCTGGCGGATGTGGCCCAGCGAGGCACCACGGTGCTGGTTTCTTCCCACAACCTGCGGGAGCTGGAGGACGTCTGCGACCACGTGGGCATCATGGACCACGGCCGCGTGCTGCTGGAGCGGTCCCTGGCCCAGCTGCAGGACAACATGGTAAAGCTGCAGGTGGTGTTCCCCGACGGGATGACGGAGGTGCCGTCGGACCTGCCGGTGCTCCACGCCAGCCAAATCGGCCGCATCCATACCTTCATCATGCGGATGAGCGCCCAGGAGGCAGAGGACCGTCTGGCGGCGTACAGTCCCCTGCTGGTGGACGCAGTGCCCCTGACCCTGGAGGAGATCTTTATTTATGAGCTGGGAGGTGCGGACTATGCAGTCAAAGACATCGTACTTTAACGCCACGCTGTTCCGCAAGAACCTGACCCGGTTCTGGCCGCTGTGGGGCCTGGCGTCCTTTATCGGCGCTCTGTTCCCTCTGGCGGTGCTGCTGGATATGGTGCACCGGGGCTGGAACGTCCTCTCCGCACCGGACTTCACCGGTATGTACTATGATGCGGTGAGCGCCGTGCCCGTCATCAATCTGGTCTACGCCGCCCTCTGTGCCATGGCGGTGTGGAGCTATCTATACAACGCCCGCAGCGTGGGGCTGATGCACACCCTGCCTATCCGGCGGGAAGGGCTGTTCCTCACCAACTTCCTCTCCGGCCTCTCCATGACCCTGATTCCCTACGCGGTCACCGGGGTCCTGTGCGTCGTGGTCTCCCTGTGCGGCGGGGCCTTTGACGCCAAGGGGCTGGCCGTCACCGTCCTGGCAGTGCTGGGTGAGAGCTTCTTCTACTTCTCCAGCGCCACCTTCGTGGCCTTCATCACCGGCAACGCCTTCACCATGCCGCCGCTGTACGCCCTGCTCCACTTCCTGGCGGTGCTGCTGGACTGGCTGATCTCCTCCTTCGCCCAAGGGTTTTCGGCTTTTCCACTTATTACACCGGGGTGGTGGAATGGCTCTCCCCCACCGTGTATCTGGTCAACAACGTCCGGTGCGCCCGGCAGTATGTGGAGGTCCAGCAGACGTTCCCCGATGGAACGCCTTACACCTCCCGCCTTTTGACCTCCGCAGACCTGGAGAGCTTCTGGCTGATCGGCGTCTACGCCCTGGTAGGACTGGCGCTGGCTGCCCTGGCCCTCATCCTCTACCGCAGGCGCCGCAGTGAGACCGCCGGCGACGTGGTGGCCGTGGGCTGGCTGCGGCCGGTGTTCCGGTACGGTGTGGCAGGGCTCTGTGCCCTGCTGGGCGGCCAGTTCCTCTACTCCCTGTTCTGGTATGGCTTCCAGCAGGGGGAATACTACGACACGCTGCCCATGGTGGTCTGCCTGCTGGCGGCAGGGGCCATCGGGTATTACGGCGCCTCCATGCTGCTGGCCAAGGCCTTCAAGGTGTTCCGGGGCAGCTGGAAGGGCCTGGGCATTGTGCTGGCGGGCTGTGCCCTGGTCTGCTGTGTGCTGCATTTCGACCTGCTGGGTGTGGCGGACCGGGTGCCGGAGGCCTCCCAGATCCAGACCCTGGAGATCCGGATTGCCGACAACACCTACACGCTCACGCCGGAGAAGGACGCGGACCTGCTGGAGCAGGTCAGGGCCCTCCATCAAACGGTGGTTGCCGACGAATCCTATGTTCGGGAGATGGAGGCCCGCAGATCTTCCACCTGGTCTGAGGATGAGACCCCCAACACGGCATACACCGGCCTGAATCTCACCTATACTCTGAAAAGCGGCACCCGGATAGACCGCTGGTACTCCCTGCTCATTACCCGGGACCGACTGGCCCAGCCAGAGACCTATGATTATCTGCTGGACCAGTTCGTGAACAGCGATACTGTAAAAGCCCGGCGCCTCCATCTGGATGACGATTTCTGGACGGTGAGCGGCGGCAGCCTGTACATTGACACTCGTGGCGAGGGCTACGAACTGGGCAGCCGGGAGGGTGACGCCATTCTCAAGGCAGTGGGCCGGGATCTGACCGCCGGGAACTGGGGGGATTACGACTGGTTCTCCGGCGACAGCGGCAGCAGCTATGCCATGGACCTGGGGCTGGACTTTGAAAGTGCAGACAAGGAGCGTTACGACTGGATCTCTGTCCATGTGACCCCTGCCATGACGGAGACGGTGGACTGCCTGGAGCGCCTCGGCCTGGTGACGAGGGCAGATCTCGTCACCTACCGGCAGCTGTATCCGGAGGACTATGGGGCGGACGGCTCCTCCATCTGGCAGGAGGTTCCGCACACGGGTGAGAATGCGGTGGTCTACACGGAGGACACCACTTCCGCCATGGTCTCCCCGGCATGAGGGGGGCAAGAACGCGGCGGCGCCGGAATCCCCGTTTTGCCGCTTTATGCCTGCTGCTGATCTTTGCCGCTGTGGGCGCCGCCGTCTGGCTGTGGGCCGGCCGGGGCCTTCCGGGAGAGGGCGTGGAGGTGCCGGACTATGTGCAGGCGGACCTCCTCACCGTGAACCCCTGGTCCCGGCCCGGCACGCCCCTGGAGAAGATCGATGGGATTGTGATCCACTACGTGGGCAACCCCGGCACCACGGCGAAGGCCAACCGGAACTACTTTGAATCCCTGTCCTCTGGGGAGACGGAGACATACGCCTCCAGCCACTTCATCGTGGGGCTGGAGGGTGAGGTCATCCAGTGCATTCCCCTGACGGAGATCGCCTACGCCTCCAATATCCGCAACGAGGACACCGTGGCCATCGAGGTCTGCCACCCGGACGAGACCGGGGCATTCTCCCCGGCCGCCTACCAGCAGGTGGTGGAGCTGACGGCCTGGCTGTGCCGGACCTTCGATCTGGATCCGGACACTGATGTGATCCGCCACTACGACGTGACGGAGAAGCTGTGTCCCCTCTATTATGTGGAGCATCCGGATGCCTGGGATGCCTTCCGGGCAGACGTTGCAGCAGAGATGGAGCGCCAGACCGAAGTCTCCTGACACGGAGCTTCAAAAATTTTTTGGTCCTCCGTGAAACAAAACGGCATTCTTGATCGTCTTATAAAGCAGAGGGAGATTTTACATCAAAGGGGGCCTTTTTCCATGGAGCAAAATCCGGCTGCCGCCACGCTCTGGCGCATGTGGGTGGATACCAAGCGGCGCATTGTCTCCTTCCACGAGGAGAAGGACTGCCAGCTGCTGGAGTTCCGCAGCCACGAGATGTTTTTGAGCTGCGTGGACCAATACGCCTGCAAGCAATACCGTTATCAATGACCCTGCGGGGCCTTTTCGTCCATATCCCGGCGGCTTCAGCCGCCTAAGGAGGCTTTTTGATCCATGTGGCAAAAACGCGGGCCAGCACTGCTGTGTCTCCTGCTGGCCACCGCACTGACGGTCTTTGCCGCCGCCCGCTCCCCCGCCGCTCCGCCCGGCGAAGTCCCTCCTCCGCAGACGCTGGAGGAGGAATCCCTGCTCTATGAAGAGACGCCGGTCCAGATTATCTCCCTGTTGGACCTGGAGCCGGTGGATACCCGGGCGTCTGCCAATCCCGTCCGGGTGGGGGGCGGCACCCTGGACCCTGTGGACCAGGCGGAGATGGCATCCGTTCTGGCGGAATGTACATTAAAAGACAACACCATCGTCAGGCTCTACGTTACAGCGGAGGGCCTGATCGATGGCGCTTTTTTGCGCCCTGGCGCCGGGTGGATCCGATTTGCCCGCCTGTACCGCGGCGCAGACCAGGGCCCCAATTACGCGGAAACCGCCGCCCTTACCGCCTGCTCCGGTATTCTGGGGCACGATGGCTTTCTGCTGCGGACCGACGGGCACTGCTCCGGCGTTTACTCCTATGATTACTACTGGTTCGACACTGCCGGGGACTTGCAGGTCCTCACCGCCAGGATGGACCCGGTGGCCCTGGACCTGGACGGGGACGGAACGGCGGAACTGGTCTGGGAGATCGCCGAGTGGCAGGGCGCGTTTTCCTTTTACTTCCGGCGGACAGACGGCGCCATCTGTTGTGTGACGCCGTCCGAATACATCGACGCATCGGGCCTGTTCCTGGCTGCGGTGGAGCAGGAGGGGCCCGGCCCGGTCCGGCTGATCTACCGCTATCACGGCACGGACGAGGATCAGGAACAGTTCTGCGCCGTGACGTTTCGGGACGGTGCCCTGGAGATTGAGATGGACCTTGTCTATGTCCCGGCCTCGCTGGAAGACACAGTCCCCCTTTCAGATCCCACAGCTGGCGGGGCCGCCCTGCCCCATGTGTCCATTACCGGCCCCGACGGCTGGACCATGGACGGTGCCGGGGAGGCGGCCTATCTGGATCTCTGGTCCCTTCTCTGGAACAGCCCATATCCCTCCTCGAAGGGGGCGGTGATCGTCCCCACCGATGCGCCGCTGGATGCGGAGACCACCTATACCGTCACCTTCTCCGATCCGCAGGCCGGGAACTCCTTTTCCTGGTCCCTGGACGCCGAGGGCATCTGCCGCCTGGACGGCATAGAGGGCAACTGCCGGATGGTGTCCACCGGTGTCGGCTCCCTGCCCGCATACTGTCACGATGTGCTGGAGCTCTACTGCCGGGCCAGCCGCACCGCCCGGAACTATGACGCGCAGGGCCGATGGCTGGGATGGGATTTGGTCCCGGATACGGTCGCCCCGGGCTAAAACGGGTATCTTTTGCAAAAACCGCCTTGACAAACGGCGAAAATGTGATACGATAGTCCGGTAAATGGAACATTCCGGCGTGGAAAAGGACGAGTAACCGGCATCCCTCCTGCAAAGAGAGCCGCCGTTTGGTGCAAGGCGGACGGGAGCTGCGGCGAAAATCACCTTGGAGCCTCCTGCTGAAAGACGACGCGAGTAAGCGTGGACGATTGATGCCCGTTACAGCATCGGCCCGTGGCAGCGGGCTGTGAGGGGCTGTTTCCCGCAAGGGCGCAGCAGCGAGAGTGGTACCGCAGAGTGTTTGCAAACGCTTTGTCTCTTGAAAAAGAGGCAAGGCGTTTTTGTTTTCTGAAGGGATGTGTATTCTGGTGAAATGCCCAAACTGCGGAAAGGAAATGGAAGAGGGAACTCTGCACACCCGGAATTACCCTTTCTGGACGCAGCAGGAGCTCCGATTCTTTCGGGCCCCCACAGACACCGTGGAGCTGGGCCCCATTGGCGATGACACCACCAGCGTGTTTACACGGGATCCGTTCCCGGAATTTCCCCATGCCATGCTCTGCCGGGAATGCGGCCTTGTCACCTTCCCGTGCAGCTTGATTGAAACCTCCAAAAAAGATAGCAAATAGGAGCTGGAACAGGAGGAGCTTTATGAAGTGTCCGTATTGTCAGCAGCAAATGCAGGAGGGCTTTCTCAGCAGCCGCTCCCCCGTTTTCTGGTCAGAGGAGGTGTCAGGCCTTCCCCTTCCCGCCAGGAAGGGAGATTTGCTTCTGGGTGGAAAGCTGGGGCTGGTTGTCCGCCCCCGGGCTTACCTCTGCCGGAGCTGTAAAACCGTCATTACCCAATATCAATAAAAATTCAGCAAACAGAATGGAAATAGGAGGAAAGATATGGACTACAACAAGACCATCAATCTGCCCAAGACCGACTTCCCCATGCGGGCGGGCCTGCCCAAGCGGGAGCCGGAGATGCTCAAGCGCTGGCAGGAGCAGGACGTGTACAACGAGCTGCTGAAGAAGAACGAGGGCAAGCCCCTCTTCAATCTCCACGACGGCCCGCCCTTTTCCAACGGCGGCATCCACATGGGCACCGCCATGAACAAGGCCCTCAAGGATATCATCACCCGATCCTACGCCATGCGGGGCTACTACACCCCCTATATCCCCGGCTGGGACAACCACGGTATGCCCATCGAGTCCGCCATTATCAAGCAGAACAAGCTGAACCACAAGGCTATGAGCATTCCGGACTTCCGCTCCGCCTGCCATGACTTTGCCCAGCATTATGTGGGCGTGCAGATGGACGCCTTCAAGCGCATGGGCGTCATCGGCGACTGGGAGCACCCCTACCTCACCATGAACCCCGGCTTTGAGGCTGAGGAGGTGAAGGTGTTCGGTGCCATGTACAAGAAGGGCTATATCTACAAGGATTTCAAGCCCGTCTACTGGTGCCCCCACGACGAGACCGCCCTGGCGGAGGCGGAGATCGAGTATCAGGACGACCCTTGCACCACTGTGTATGTGAAGTTCCCCATGCACGACGATTGCGGAAAGCTTTCCGGTTATGACAAGCTGTTCTTCGTGATCTGGACCACCACCATCTGGACCCTGCCGGGCAACCTGGCCATCGCCCTGCATCCCGACGAGTCCTACGCTGTGGTGAAGGCCCCCAACGGCGAGGCCTATATCATGGCCGAGGCTTTGGTGGAGAAGGTCATGCACTTGGGCGGCTTCGACACCTGGGAGGTGGCGGAGACCCATCCCGGCGCCTTCTTTGAGAACATGCTGGCGGACCACCCCTTCCTGCCCAAGACCTCCCGCCTGCTGCTGGCGGATTACGTCACCATGGACTCCGGCACCGGCTGCGTCCACACGGCCCCCGGCTTCGGCGCGGATGACTACGAGACCTGCAAGCGCTACGGCGTGGAGATGGTAGTTCCCGTGGACGACCAGGGCCGCCACACGGAGTACGCCGGCAAGTACGCCGGTATGAAGACCGATGAGTCCAACCCCGTCATCCTGGCGGACATGAAGGAGAGCGGCATGCTCTTCGCCAGCGAGGACATCATCCACAGCTATCCCCACTGCTGGCGCTGCAAGGGCCCCATCATCTTCCGGGCCACGCCCCAGTGGTTCTGCTCCGTGGAGTCCTTCAAGGAACAGGCCGTCGCCGCGTGCGACGATGTGCGCTGGGTGCCCGGCTGGGGCATTGACCGGATGAAGTCCATGATCCGAGAGCGCAACGATTGGTGCATCTCCCGCCAGCGCAAGTGGGGCCTGCCCATTCCCGTGTTCTACTGCAAGGACTGCGGCAAGCCCATCTGCACCGATGAGACCATCGACGCCATCTCCAAGCTCTTCGCCGCCGAAGGCTCCAACGCCTGGTTCGCCAAGGAGGCGGAGGAGATCCTGCCGGAGGGCTTCGCCTGCCCCCACTGCGGTGCCAAAGCCGGCTTCACCAAGGAGACCGATACCCTGGACGGCTGGTTCGACTCCGGTTCCTCCCACTTCGCCGCCATGAAGAAGGACCAGGGCTTCTGGCCCGCCACCATGTATCTGGAGGGCCTGGACCAGTACCGCGGCTGGTTCCAGTCGGCGCTGCTGACCGCCGTGGGCGCCTTCGGCCAGGGCGCGCCCTTCAAGGAGTGCGTCACCCACGGCTGGACCGTGGACGGCGAGGGCAGAGCCATGCACAAGTCCCTGGGCAATGGCATGGACCCGGCAGAGATCATCAACCAGTATGGCGCGGACCTGCTGCGCCTGTGGGCCGCCAGCGCCGACTACCACGCCGACGTCCGCTGCTCTCACGAGATCTTCAAGCAGCTCAGCCAGAACTACCTCAAGTTCCGCAACACCGCCCGGTACTGCCTGGGCAATCTGGACGGCTTTGACGCCGACCAGCTGACGGCGCCCGCGGAGATGGAGGAACTGGACCGCTGGGCCGTCACCCGCCTGAACGCCCTGATGGAGAAGTGCGCCAAGGCGTACAACGACTATGAGTTCCTGGTGGTCACCCACGCGGTGAACGACTTCTGCGTGGTGGACATGTCCAACTTCTATCTGGACATCATCAAGGACCGTCTGTACTGCGAGGAAAAGGACGGCGCCAAGCGCCGCAGCGCCCAGACCGCCCTGTTCCTGATTCTGGACACCATGACCAAGCTGATGGCCCCCATCCTGTGCTTCACCTGCGATGAGATCTGGCTCTCTATGCCCCACCGCAGCGGCGACGATGGTCGGAACGTGGTGTTCAACGACATGAACAAGCCCTTCACCGACTACGCCCTGGATGAGACCGCCATGGAGAAGTGGTCCGCCGTGGAAAAGCTGCGCGACGACGTGAACGCCGTGCTGGAGGCCGCCCGGGCCGAGAAGAAAATCGGCAAGGCCCTGGAGGCCCACGTGGCCCTCCACGCTGGGGACGACGCGGCGTCTGCCGCCCTGGTGCAGGTGATGGGCCTGAACCTGGCAGAGCTCTTCATCGTCTCCGACTGCCAGGTCTCCAGTGCGGAGCCCGATGCCGCCTCCACTGTGGGCCAGGGTGCCAACTTCCCCGGCCTCACCGTGGAAGTCAGCGAGGCCAGAGGCGACAAGTGCGAGCGGTGCTGGATGCACAGCCCCACTGTGGGCGCCGACGCGGATCACCCCACCCTCTGCGCCCGCTGCGCCGCCGTGGTGCGGAAACTCCCCCAGTTCTGACCATCCGAAAACAGCAGTCAAAAAGGTCCCGGCCATTGGCCGGGACCTTTTTCCATGTCGATTCAATTCCCCCGGGCACGTTCCTTTTTCAGCTTCCGGATATCCTCTCCCGCAAAGGGCAGCAGGGTATATTCCCCTTCAATCCGGGAGGCGATCTGGGGCGTGTACCGCCGGGCCAGCTCTCCCGGCGTCAGGTTTGTGCTGATGATGGTGGAGCGGCGCTCCATCTGGCGGGTGTTGACAATCTGGTACAGGGCGCTCTGAACGAAGGATGTGGTCATCTCGGATCCCAGATCGTCCAGAATCAGCAGATCGCAGTTCAGCACTCGCTCCACGTGGTCGTCGGCCTCCTCTTCCCGGGTGAACTTCTGCTGCTCGAATTGTGCGAAGATGTGGCCCGCGGTGTCATAAACCACCGAATGCCCCTTCTCGCTGACCTCCCGGGCAATGGCGGCGGAGAGGTGGGTCTTTCCCAGTCCGGGTGCGCCGAAGAGCAGGAGGTTCGCCGGGCGCTTGCCGAACTGGTGGGCAAAATCCGCGCAGATGTCGTAGATCATCTCCATGTGCTGCCGGACGGTGACGCCGATGTTCGGGTCATAGCGGTCCGGGTACCAGTCTGTGGAGAAGGTGTCAAAGCTCTGGTGCCCCAGGTCCAGCATCCGGGACAGCTCCTTCTGCTGCTCCCGGGCGTAATAGCCCCGCAGGCAGCGGCACACCCGGCCGTTGCGGTAGCCCGTGTCCCCGCAGAGGGCGCAGGCGGGCGTCTCCTCCAGAGCATCCTCCGGCAGGCCCATCTTCTGCAGAAGCTCCCGCTTCTCTGCCTGGAGGCTCAGATTTTCATCCCGCAGCACTGCCACCGCGGACCGGGGGTCCGTGCCGTGGCGGAGCGCACTGGTGATGATGCGGCTCATGGTGGAGCGAAGCTCCCCGTCGATCTCCCGCAGGCGTGGCTGGCGGGCAAAAATCCGTTCCCGCCGCTCCTGATACTGGGCCTGCCGCCTCTGGCGGTCCTCCTCGAACCGCTGGAGGGCCAAGCGCATCACCTTTCCGTCATACGCCACCGCTCATCACCTCCTGTTCCGATGCAGCTCCTGCATATATCTGCGCATCTCCGTCTCCGTGTCCCTGGGGGACTGCTGGTCCCCCCTGCGGGCCGCCGGACGGTCCCCCGCCTGAATCTCCTCCACCGTGTGGAGGCCCGCCTCGTTCCACTTCTTCAAAATGCCGTTGCAATAGGCCCACTTCAGCTCATGGCACTTCAGCACCGTTTTGTCATAGGCCAGGGCCACGGCCTCCGGGCCAAAGCCCATCTCCTGCCAGGCGAGGATGTACTTCTCCTCCGAAGGCGCGGGGGGCCGGTCCCCCAGCTGCAGCGCCTTCATATACTGGGGCAGGACCCCCTGGCGCTGGGCATAGGTCCGGAGATAGGCATCCGCCGCCGCCTGGGTGTCGATCCCCATGCGGGCCCAGGCGTAGCCCTCCTTTTCGATCTGCTTCATGCCGGGGCGGCGGCCCTCGCCGAATCGGCGCTGCACCCGCTCTACACAGTGGCACACCAGCAGATAGACCACGCCCTCCGGCAGGCCCAGATAGTCCGTCAGTCCCAGCAGGATCCCCACGTCCGGGGTGGTCAGCTTTTTGCCCAGCTTCACCTCCACCTGCCGGGTGAGGGCCTGGAACGCCTTGCTGTGCTCTAGCCGCTCCGCCACGTCGGCGCGCTGATAGACGGGCCGCTCCTCCGCCGGGGCGGGCGGCGTCTCCGCGGGGGCCACCAGGCCCAGCTCCCGCAGGGCGGTCTCCGCCGCCTCGATGC
>ERZ1673749.1832-NODE-1832-length-12723-cov-7.471740_pt1 | contig 12723 bp, 11 predicted proteins | sample MGYA00580204_ERZ1673749 | MGnify/ENA primary metagenome ERZ1673749 (study PRJEB41218, sample SAMN15661745) | gut metagenome | host: Homo sapiens | place: Canada: London | collected 2015-08-20/2019-03-30 | study: EMG produced TPA metagenomics assembly of...
ACAATCAAGCCGTCGTAATAAAAGAATGGTTAGAAGAACAGATCCAGGATTAAAACAGAGTTAAAAGATATCCGTCCAGCAGTGCGACAAGAAAATACAGAACCAGCGCTCTTAGAAAAGCTTGTATGTGCTTTTTAGGATTCTGGTAGAGTTCCTTTTGCGGTATTTTTACGAGTCGAATCCGCTTCGTATTTCTCCACCATAAGAGGTCAATAACGATCAGGTCAAAGGCATTTAACGTTTCACCTAAAAAGAGCAAGCTCATAAAGTTATGCAGAAAGTTCGGCTGACGGATTCTGATTCCTAAAGCGAAAAACAAAACGGTGAAGATTAGAAAATTGGCCATCCATGTGGCGAATTTGCTTGTTTCCCTATATTTACCACGGTATTCTTCGATCTCTTGGATTCGCTTTTGCACTTCATCCGGATAGGACATGTAATTCCTCAAATTTTTCTCGTCCGTGCCGGTGCCTAAAAAACAAAACACGAAAAACGCAGAACACAAAATGACGGTTTCCAGTAAAAGCATGGGCTTCCCATCCCTTCTTTGCGTACCTGTATTAGAATTGCAATAATGCAATCATTTTATCCTGCGCCTCTCTGCCTTCTCTAAAGAAGCGCAGCAACGGATAGCAGTGGCACATCCCCTCGCCTACAATCCTCTCATGTGGGGCATGGTATTTATCCATCGCTTTTTCAAAATACTCTGCAAAAGCATACAGGCATTCATTTTCACCGTAATAAAAATAGGTCTTTGGAAAATCCGAAAAGTCTCCGCATGTCCCATCCAGCATATATTCGGGCACATCTTCATTGCCCACTAGGATTTCCCTGGCGGTATGGAAGTAAGCCGGATCAAGCAGGATATCTTTTGCGTTGAGGGCTTCTATCTTTTCCCAAAGCTCTTTACTTTCAGCAGAATTCTTATTGGGAAGTCCGCCCGGAGAAACCGCAAGGATCCTGCCGGGCATGGGTAAAGGCCGGCCTAAGACATTGTTATGTAAAAAAATTCCAAGAGCCAAACATGCTCCTGAGGAGAAGCCCAATACTCCTATCTTGTCCGCCTCATATATTTTTGTCATCTTTTTATACGTTTCCAAGCAAACGTCATACGTATTCTTTATATTCTGATCTGCTGTACAAAGAGGATAAAATAGGAACCACACATCTTTTCCTGTTTTTTCCATTATTCTTTCGGAAAGAGAAAAATCCAATTGATCCGGTCCCGTAATCATGCCTCCGCCAAAAAGATACAGCACCGCTCCTTTTGCCGGAGTTTCATTTTTTTGATACGTCAGAACCCTATGTCCCATCACTTTTCGATCAAAGAGAAAATACTTTTTTCTCAGAGCCCTTTTCATCGCCTTGTCCATGTCAAAAGCAGACTTTGCGTTTTGTTTCTTTGCATATTCCAGGATATCTTTCTTGGACTTTCTGAATATTTTTTTCACGCCCAAAAGTCTGACTATGCCTGCCGCGATTTTATAAGTCAAAGACATTCTGCACCTCCGTTTTTTAATACGTGTTGAATGAAAAGATCCCTCTTCTTGTCTACCTTTATGAATCCTCCGGTTCTATTCTCCGGTTCTATTCTGCTTTTTTCGGCATCCACGGCCAACAACGGTTAACGCGCCTGCAATACTCCTTATAGGCATTGCCATACCGATCTTCCAACCATTTTTCCTCGGTATGCTGCATGAGCACCGTCAAAAGCCCCCAGTATAGAAAGGGAAGAATAAAAAGCCAGGCGTTGCCGGCAATAAAATGAAAACAACATACACAGGTCCTACGCCGAAAATTGGTAAACGATCAAGTTTTTTCATCGCCTGTTCTGCTTTCTTATGTTAGTTTTCGCTAACATTATATTTCTGATTTTATGGCTTTTCAATACGGTGAAAATTATTATCGTTTCAGTGTCTTTAAATACTCTTTTTGTTTCGGTGTAATGCGCCCACTTTCCCGCGCTTTCTGTATTGTCTTATTGTGCGTCCATGGATCTAGGCGATGCTCTTCGATGTATGTTATAGTCGCGTCCCATTGCTTTGCCAAAGCGGTGGCAAAGAACCACGCCATCATCATGCGGACATAGTACTCTTCACGATGCACCGAAGCGGGTATTTCCAAATACGCGGGCTTAAAATCTTCGTCCAGAAAGTGAGACAGTAACATCTCAATGCCAAAGCGGCAGGTATACGTCTTTTTCGAAGCAGACCACTCTTTGATTTTTTCCAAAAGCGCTGTTTTATGCTTCTTGAAAATCTTGGGCGACAAGATATCGCAAACCGCCCAATTATCTACATATGGCAGAAACGCATCAACCGCTGCAACACAGGCATCATAGTCCTTCATTTCCGAAAGAAGGAGGCTGTGGAGTATATTTTCATCATAGTAGGTGTGCGGCAAATCGCTAAGAAAAGATGCTGCTTCCGGTTTCTGGGAAAGCTTTTTGGCAAGCTTTCTGGCTACCGGAACTCTAACCCCTATAAATAGCTCTCTTGGAATATTCGGCGTCAATTTTGCCTGAAAAGCAGCATAGGAAACATCCTGCAAGGCAAACAATTCTTCTGTGATATGCACTGCGCCCATCCTCCGTTGAATTTATGCATTTTCCTCGTATTGGCAAACATATCCTAACGATTCTTGGGAATTGGCATCGTAGTTAGAAGCATTCCGAACTATTGTTTAAATGTTTTGTAAAAAATGGAAGCTCACAAAGTTTGGCAGATTTAAAACTGTCGTAAAAATCATTTGCATTTTTATTTGTAGCTCTTATTAATCTAATTTCATCAATATTGTGTTTGTCACAATCTTTAGTCATCTCACTAAACAGCTGTTTTGCTATCCCTTTGTGTCTATTTTCCGGTAATACATATAACCAGTCGACATAGCAAATTCTATATCCATCTTGAAAACAAGAATAAAAATGATATTCTATTCTTCCGACCACTTTATCTTCATACAGAGCTAATATTGAAGTGCTTCTTTTTGCTAATTCATCATCTAATCTTTCATAAAGGTCTTCTTTATTTATATCCGATGAACACATGAGTTCCGGTTCCAACGTAGTAGCTAATAATAAATAATCAAAATACTTACTAAAAATATCTTTGTTTAGTTTTTCAAAAGTATATTCCATGATTTGCCTCCAAATAGTGAAATATTATTAGCCAAATTATCCCCCCAAAAAAGATCCTGCCTGCATGTAGAGTCCTTGGTCTATTTCATTTCAACTTTTAACTCCGACTTAACTTCAAGTTGCATCAAGACTACTCTGGTGATAAGTCCTTCCTCGGTTAATTTTTTCAATGCCGCCAGCACAGGCCCCCTTGAAATCAAGGGCTTCTGCTGTTTTGTTTGATGAATAAGAGCGCACGAAACCACTCGGATTTGCTTGATAAAAGCCCATTCAGGAAAGTGTCTGACGATGGTGGTTGTGCGATTGGCGGTCGAAGACAGAGCATCGTTAACAGGTTGGGGCTTCATGCAAAGGTTCATTAGCATCTAATGGCCTCATCGTTCATTGATGATATCGTAGAAGGTTAATTCATCCAGTATTTCAATGTCTTGACCTTCTAATTTCAGCTTCTCAGCTTTTTTGTGTTTTGAAGATTTTTCTCCTCGAAGAATGGCATTATAGTCGTTATCGCCAAGAATCAAGTAGTTCGTCTTCTTTGTTACGCTATTGTCCAGCACACCACCCAGATTGACTACAATTTGCATGGCCTCTTTTCGTAGCATTCTTTCCAACTTGTCCGTAAAAACAACATGCCGGCCATAGAAGAAACCATCCTCATCTATATCGTCCGTCGTTGCTGTGATCGCATGAATATCTATTCCTTTGGAATGTCCTTCCTTTGCCCCTAACCATAGATCTCCAATTTCTAATCCTTTTTCGTGCATGGTGGACTTCATTGTTTCATACAATTCAAAGGTTGCTATGCTGTCCGCCATTGCGCGATGTTCATTATTCGATAGGGCAAGATAGGCGGCTAGATCGGATAAACGATGGTGCGATAACTGCGGATAGATCTTTTTGGCAAATTGCTTCGTATCTATATATTCATTACAGATGTCTTGATCAAAACCCGCCTTGAGAAAACGCAAATCAAAGGAAGTGTTATGGCCAACAATGACGTCCGCGCCGATGAAGTCAAGAACATCGTTTTTTACATTGAGAATGGACGGCATCCCTTGGACCATCTTATTTGTGATTCCAGTTTATGCCGTTATAACCCCTCCAATCGCATGCTCAGGATGAATTAGCTGAGAATACCGATCGATGATCGTGTTGTCCCGAACTTTCAAGATGCCGATTTCGATGATTTCATCATAGTAAACAGAAAGACCTGTGGTTTCAGTATCGATTACGCAATAATCACCAATGATTTTTCTGACGTAACGCTTATCTGCCATGTTGCGCCTCCTTGCTTTCCAGATTCATCATTCACAGGCCGAATAGCTCTTTCAATTTTTCGCCTAACGTTCCATCCTTAGCCGATGGTAAGGTATCGAAAAGCCGGATGTTATTCTTTTCTATATGAATCTCATCGCTAAAGCCGAGGATGAAGCGCTGACAGATGCGGTAGATGATTTCGGTCGGTGCGCAGCCATAAACCTGATGCGCGAAGATGTGATTCAGACGATCGGCCTTGTCCGGAAAGAGAGTCTTCATGCGCGGACTCTGATACAGGCGCATGACGATTTCGGTGAGGTACAGGCCCGATTTCACGTAAAGATCCGCGAAGGCTGCATCAGGATTGTCGAAACAGCCGGGATTCTCCCGTTCGAGACGATCAACCATGTCCTTCACCACGCACTTTGGGGTGAAGATCTGATTCGTGCGCTGTGGCGGGATGTAATCGAAGATATCCCCTTTCGTATTCTCATCGAAATAGTTGGCCAGTTCTTTACGCTTTTTTATAAATTCGAAGACGGCATCGTTGAAGACGACTTCATCAAGAAGGTGTCCGTTGAACGTTTTCCGGTGCTCTTCATCACGAATCTCGTTGCCATGTTCATCCTTCTGATAATAGTCTCCGCCATCGCGAAGCAGACGGAAATCATCGAGCGTAACGCCTTTATTGCTTTGTGGATTGTAGGTCACTTCCCAGAAAACGTCAGCCGGCACAAGGGTATCAAAATTGGCGAGCGTCGTCGTTTCATCGCCATAGGCCATCAGGAATGCGGGAATCGTGCGGGAAAAGCCGCGCAGATGGTCACGAACCTTGTCTAAAATCGAATTCCGCTCCATCACACGTTTCTCCGTCTCCACGGTCTCCACAATGGTTTCCGCCGATTTCTTAATGATCTCCTCACTCTCGAGCTTCTCCCGAATGCGCTTAACCATCGATTGGAAGCCTTCCTGGCATCGCTTTTCATAGTCGTCCTTCAGGCGAGTCAGAACTTCCATGGAATCATCAGAATCCTGCGCTGCGCGAATCTTTTCGTCCTGTTCTTGCTTTAACTTATGAACCGCAATTGTGTAATCGCCGTATTCACGGTTCACGACCTGGTCGGTGGTATCGTGTATCTTACGCTCTAGCTGATTCTGTGTCGATTTGCGCAGATCCTGAGCATACTGCTGTTTTGCCGTCTCGATTAGAGCGCTGGCAATCGGCGTACTGAATTTTTCACGAAGATCTTGAAGCTCATCCTTTTTGGGCTCTGCACATCTCGCATGCTCTTCCGACACCTGATCGATCATTTCGATTAGAGCATCATTTACGTTGTTATAGACTTTGTCGCCAAACAGGTCTGCGGCCAGCCCAATCGTCAACTCTTGCGGAATCTCAACTTCGCCTTTTTTATTTAAAGCCAGATCTTTCGCCGTTTGCTCATCAATTCCCACATCTGGAAGCTTCTTCGGCTCTTCAATGGGCTGCATCCCATCGATCAGATCGATAATCTCTTTTGGTGCGCCAAAAATGCCGGAAATATTGGCAAAAAGGAAGTTCGACATGAATCCCCGCTCAACAACCTCTTTCGCATGAATGTGACGCGGAATCGTTAGAACCTTCTCGGCATCCAACTCAACCATCAAACCCGCTTCATCTTCGCCATACACCGGGAAGAAATTGAGCAACTCGCGAACATGATTACGGCGATCATCGAACGTTCCCTTTTCTCCCGCCGTTTCCGGAATCAAATCGTTGGCAAATTCTTCAAAAATCGTCAGCGTCCGCGCCGGATCGAAATCGAACACATAGGCATTTTTCTTGCGATAAGAGTTGCCCTGTTTATCATGGAACAGGCACGGATTCTGTGCGCGAAAAGCTGCTTGCATGTAAAGCGAAGGCGAGGCCATATTCGAGAGCATCAGCACGGCAGTCCATTCCGGAATGGTGACGCCCGTCGTTAACTGACCGACAGAAAGGGTGATGGTCTTGTCGTTCTCCCGAATGGCCTGTTCAACGCGATCGAAGGCTTTGTCGGTTTCCTCTTCTTCATCCATCTTGCCATCGCCGGCTGCCAGAATGATCTTGTAATCCTTAAAGACCGGATGCAGTTCGAGCTTTTTTGCCAGCGCTTTGGCGCTAGCCACACGGTTTAACAGCCAGAACGTATGTTTTAGCTCATCGCGGAGCTCCGGTGAGGAAAAAGGAAACTTTTCCTGCGTGGTCAGTGCATCAAGAAAGAGATTGACCTCATGATCATGCACAAATTTCCCGGACACATTGGTTTTGAAAAACTCGTTCAAATCAAAGGCGTACTCTTCGATGTCGTTGTCTGCGAGTGTGATGCCCTGCTGAAGCTTGTCTCGTACCACTTCGGACATTTGATAGGTATACAGCGATAAGCGTGGCAGGTTCGCATAGGGATTCTCCTGTTCACTTGAGCCATCCCAATCCCGCTTCCTTTTCTGCTCATCGGCGTAGGTCCAGTTAAAGATCGCATCGGAGGCAAATTTATCGTTAGCAAGCGCTTTGAACGGCGTACCCGAGAGATGAAGCGTATACTTGCGGCTGATATGATTGAAGGCCGTATCGGTCTTGTATGTATCCACACCCTCATGCGCTTCATCGATGATCAAAATATCCCAATAAATCCCGTTCTCGGCACTGAGCTCGGCAAGTTTGTCATACTGCCCGCCAAAATAAAGGGAGCCTTTCAAGTCCTGCAAGCTAACAAATTCGATGCAGCCCTTGACTTGATCCATGCCGATTTCCCGAATCTTGTGACGATACTCTTCGCGACTCAATACGTACTTGCGATCTTTGATGCCATCCACCGTGCTGACGAAAAGATAGCCGGACTGCGGCCCAAAGAAAGTTTCATAATCTGCATACCATGAATTCGCAATCGCCGGACGGTTCGTCACGATCAAAATATTCGTCGCGTTCAGTCGCATACATAGGTCATAGGCGGAAAGCGTCTTGCCAAAGCGCGGCTTGGCATTCCAGAGGAATTCGCCGTTCTCATGGCTCTTGAAATACTCCATACTCATGCTAACTGCTGCATCCTGTTCTTCGCGCAACTGATAAGGAAGGATCGCATCGGCGTCTTGAGCCAAAAGATTGCCATGCGTGGTGGCAAAGGCAATGTATTCCTGTTGGGCGGTGTTCGGATCGATTTGGAACCATTCCGTTCCTTCCCTCCTGAGCACCCCTTTCTTTTTTAGATAGGCATGAAAATCCTTATCTGTAAATGTCGTAAACGGTTCCGTCATAAACTGAGCCAACATGCTCCACCAGATTTTGGGCTCAACCCCCACGGTATGCGTCTGCTCCTTGATCCGCGTTTTCACATCCCGCTCGGTAAAACCAATCTTTGTCCAGCCGTCATGCGCTGGGACGCCTGGCGTCGTGTACGCATAACATTGAGGGGTTACCTTCGAGGTGGTATTAATCTGAATGCCAGCCATTACGCCATCTCCTTTACATGCGTTTCGATGAAGTTGATTTCATTTTCATCAAGGCCGTATTTGCGGTAGAGTTGGCGGTCGATATCCGGAATAGACTTCGACCAGTCGATGTCGGAGGACGAGGTGAAGTCTTGGAGGGGGACGTATTTCCAGGTACTTTTTTTATTGTCTTGCGTGACTTTCAATATTCCTAACATCGTTCGCAAAAATTTCGTTTTAATATATTTTAATAAGGCTTCTGCTTCCAGCTCTGTTGACATTGCTCCAATACTAATAAAGGATTGGGTATGCCCGATCAGGGGCTCCCCGATCAGGGGTGTACTTAATACTTCGCCAATTGCCCCTGTACCATTTGATTTGGGCAGTACTATTTTATAAGACAATAGATTTGGATGAGGTTTAATATACTTTCGCTTAATCCATTTTGTATGTCTCTTATTTTTAATCAGTCCAATGAATCCAACACAATCCTCAGTATATAAAGGTTTGTCCAAAAAAACTTCTGGCAGTTTTGAAAAAATATTTGTGACTATATCAAAATCGTGTCCCTTGCTTAATCGTGATCTCAAATCAGCAAAATCAATCCAAATAGTATCTGAAAATTTATAGCTCTCTGGGGCAAAAATCCAATCACTCAACGTTTTATAACTATGATTTGTGGTAACTTTTTTTCGAATGGATTGTAGTTCATCAAATGAGGTAAACACCTCCAACGCTCCAAAATCTTTGCTCTCATCTCGATATGTAATCGCCACACCTCCTTTAATGTCTGTGTTGGCAAAAACCTTCGCGCTGTTCTGCTCATACTGCAAGACCTTAAAATGTGGATCTGAAAGCATTTTCTGATTCCATGACTTTGGCGTTTTCCCCGCATTGAACAGAAATCGAGCAGGTGTTATGAGTTCCACTTTTTCCGCAACCTGATACGCTGCATCCATAAATGCGTTATAAACAGGAGCGTCCGAAGTGTCCTTCACCTCTTCTTGATACGGCGGATTCCCGATTACAAAATCAAACAACTTTTTGCTCATCACGACCTCTCCTTCAATTTCCAGAACAAAACCGAATTTCCTCTTCTCCAGTTGTAAATCTTGCACGGAACCGCCGTAAGCTCTTCCGTTTCCTGTTCATTTGTACATATTTTATCAAACAGGGAAAGCTGCTGATATTCTTGATACGGTTTTCCCAACGGCACAGTGCCCTTTAGGCCATCCATTTGCCATAAATTCCAAGCGATTCGGTTGGCGACCTGCCTGAGCAAGGGCTCATCCGGTTCTTTTTGCCATCGTTCTTGGTAATAGTCTGTGAAGGTCAAAAGCAGATTGATCCGCGCGACCAAGAGGTTATCGCCCTGATATTCATAGCCATAGGTCGCTTCAAAAGCCCTAAGCGTCCATTTCACCCATTGCGTATATTCACTCGCGTTTTCATTCACGATGCGAAGCTTGCGATCCAACTGTCCGATGCGACGCTTCAGGGGGAAAATGGGTTCGCCGGTCGAGACGTCATACCGAGAAACAAGATAGGGTGCCTCTCCACAGGTGATCTCCAATCGTCTGGAATCAACATACTGTTGCCAATTCTTGTTATTGGGAAACGCTATGGGTTCCTCAACAACTTTCCATGGTTGATCGGCATTTGCCACGTTGAAGACATTTTTCCGTTCGAACCATTCCGAATCACAGTGATTGTTCATGATATTGCACAGCCACACAGGGGTAAACACTTCTGCTTTCTTCCGCGTGCGAGCAAGCTGTGCCTCCTGCGATTTTTGAATACGCGGTTTTATTGCGTCTGCATGGTAGAGTAGAAACGTTTTCGTCATATGATCTTTATCGCTAAAGCCCTCCCCGAACGCTTCGTACGTGTCCGTGGCCCAAATCATATTCTTCTTCGTCGATTTATCCTGTAAAAGCAAATCAAGGAGCGACGCGACAGGATCGCTTGCAATATCAATCAGTCTTTCCATAAAAGGAACCACTCCTTTCCCGATCATCAGCTGTCACCTGTTCTCGTTATTCATCCGCTTGTTTACGGTATGACTGCTCGATCAATTCCATTACATCGTCCATATCGGAGGTATGTGCAAAAAACACCTCGACATCGCCGTTGCCCCATCGACCAAGGCCAGTGATGTCTCTGCACAGTCCCTTTGGATCGTGAATTTCCGAAAATTTCATATTCAAGGAAAGACGAAGGCGCTGTTTCTGAACAACGAGATCAACAAAATTGGTATCCAGCTTGTAGGCGATATACAGCTTCTTAAATTCACGCTTCACATCCGGTGACAGATTACAAATTCGTCTGTCGAGCATAGTAAAAAGCGAACGTGTAAAGGCATTGATATCGTAAGAGTCAAGTGTGTATTCTTGAGCAGGCTTTTCCTCTAGCTGATATGGCGCGAGTTCAGCCGTAGTAATCTCTGGATAAGGCCAGATCTGTTTTGCCTTTTTAGCCAGCAGATTTGCACGTTCCTTTATGTGCTGTTCGTTCCATTCTGTCTGCTTTACCAGATAGGAATTAAGGCGCAGAGCGCTTTCTTTGAATCCACCTTCCATATCCATTTTTGCCATAAATGGATTATCGCTCATTTCCGAGTTATACGCTGTTAGTGTCAGGTTTCCTATGGTGTGCAGATAGGTTTTCGAAACCTCTTTCCAGTTTGGGCCAAGCATCGTCTTCCACTCGTCACGTGGATTGCTGTTTTGCGGCATAATGTGTTCAATCGTATAATTCTCGATCATGATTGGCGCTTTGTTCCCGAAGTTTTCAAGATGGCTAAGAATAAAGTTTCTAGAACGCATATTGTAAATGTCGCGGGACACAAATGCCTTCTCGAATTTTTCATCATCCGGAAACTCTCTATAGCCCTCGCGTAGCATAAAGAAGGCCTTAATTGAATTCAAATAATCATCGGCCTTGATTCCATTACGCAGCGTCGCAAAAGTCTTATTCAGTGAATTTGCCGGAATGTCGCAGATGCTTCTGCGAAAGACATAGCTAATGCACATCTTAAGAATCTCAATAAGATCATCTTCTGTGATAACGCCCTCTGCGCAATCATTATGCACTTTAAGCAAGAACGGAAATGCAACTTCCATTCGAAGGTCGCCTATATCGGCGTACAAAGATTTTAAGGCAGTCTTGTCGCTCCTGCAAAATATCATGTTTGTATAGTAGGTAGCATAGTTTAGCAGGTCTGTGCAAAGTTCCCGAATGGTAGGGAATGTGCCATTCAAGTGATAGGCTTTGAATTGCGCATAAACCCGGTCGATCTTCGGAATACGCGTAGTCTTCATCGTCAGGTAATCACGGAAAAATCGATCCATGACAGAGGTCTGTTTTTCGTAATCAAAGAGCAGCTCCATCGGCCTCCACATGTGCTCATAAACATATTGCTGTTCTGATGCCTCAAGCCCCATAAGCACATAGTTTCGGATCAAGTCGGATTCAGACAGCTCTTTGCCGGTAGAGTTCAAGCTCTCAAAAATAGCCTGCGCATCATCCACCTTTCGGTCAAGTGTAATATTAACAATCTGGAGTTTGCCAATCGCCTCATAAACATCTTTCGGTTGCAATTCCATCTCGGCTATTTTACCGGCAAAAAAATGATAGTTCGACTGGATGCGGGATAAACTGACATCTCGAATTGGTTTCTTGTCAACGAGGCTAATCAGCTGGTCACGATCCGTTTCAGTAAGAAGCAATTTGTACCGCTCATCACCATCCTCATACTCGTTTTTCAAAAGCATATTGTCGATGCGACGTGCATTAATGGTATTATCTTCCGAATGTTCTTCCGCATAGTCGCGAAGGGCAATCAGCAACAAGCTCAATGTGGTTAAGCGCTGCTGCCCATCAATGATCATATATTTCTGAACACCAGTTGGCATTACCTGCTCCGCAATATTGACGATGGAGCCAACAAAGTGCCCGTCCTTGTCCTTTTTCTGCATGTCGACGATATCCTTCCAAAGGCGACTGCATTGTTCCGCCTGCCAACTGTAATATCTCTGATAAACAGGAAGGATAAACTGCTTATTTCCATTTAAGATGGAATAAATATTCCCTTTTGTCGCATCCAATGGGTTCGTCCTCCTCGTCCTCTTTATTTACGTCGTTCCATCAAAGCCACTTCACGATCTGGACCAGATAGGCCATGAGAGGCCCATCTATGCGACCGAAACCATATCCGCTCCAGAAATGGATTGTCGTATTCGATTTCTTCAATTCTATTTGATGCTTCTGCACTCCGGATCTTTGCAATGTCAACCAAACGATCCAACTCCACAGGCTTTTGACGGATGAATAAATCCTGCCCTTTTCATCCAATTATACTTTATTTTGGACGAAAAATGCTCTATTGGACAAATCATAGCTCTCCCGTAAGTTTCCGGTACTCTTCACTTCCTGCGTCGGACCAGCCCGTCTTACCGCTCTTGGCAATGGTCCCGGTGCGGTATTCATAGGCATGGTGTTCTGCATCTGCGCGTCATTGGGCGACCAGCTTCCCTCTGCCGTTTTGGAAGCCTTCCATAGGACATAGAGACCACAGCGTCCATTCCGCGAATCTCGGTCATACTGCAAGTACGTAATGGCTGCATTGCTTTCCTGCAGGATAAAGTACATATTTCCTTTGGCCGTATAGTTCTCCCGGAAGGTAGCGCCTTTTGCCGCAAAGTGCGCATCAAAAATCTTCAGAGCTCCGTTTCGAATCTGGTCTGCTTCGGAATCCGCATTTGTGGAATGCGATGTGTCCGAATTTTTATCGCTTGCCGGATTTTCCGAAGTTCCTCCATCCGCCGAACCTGCCGCATCTGCCTCAGTCTCTTTGCGACTGTCACTGCGCAGTCGTTGATACC
>ERZ1673749.1836-NODE-1836-length-12677-cov-4.694502_pt1 | contig 12677 bp, 12 predicted proteins | sample MGYA00580204_ERZ1673749 | MGnify/ENA primary metagenome ERZ1673749 (study PRJEB41218, sample SAMN15661745) | gut metagenome | host: Homo sapiens | place: Canada: London | collected 2015-08-20/2019-03-30 | study: EMG produced TPA metagenomics assembly of...
GATGCAAGTAAAAGTCCGGCAACAACTAATTCTTTCACTCCATTTGCATTAGCTCCTGGTGTATTGAATGCTACGATACCTTTCTTTGCATATTCATCTAATGGAATATTGTTAACTCCAGCTCCAGCTCTTGCAACTGCAAGAAGGCTTTCTGGAACTTCAAGTTCATGCATGGATGCACTTCTTACTAAGACTGCATCTGCTGCATCTAAATCATCAATGACTTTAAAATCTTCTGTAAATAAATCAAGCCCTTTGTCTGCGATCGGGTTTAAGCATTTTACTGTATACATGGCTCCTCCTTATTTGTTCTCTTCTTCAAATTTCTTCATGAATGCAACTAATTTTTCAACACCTTCTTTTGGCATTGCGTTATAAATACTTGCACGCATTCCACCAACGGTACGATGTCCTTTTAAGTTTTCAAATCCAGCTTCTTTTGCTTCGGCTACGAATTTGGCATCCAGATCTTTGTCTCCTGTTACAAATGGAACATTCATTAAAGAACGATCTTTTTTGACTACTGTTCCTTTAAACATTTCACTCTGATCTAAGAAATCATATAAGATCTTTGCTTTTTCTTCGTTACGTTTTTTCATTGCTTCTAGTCCACCCTGGTCTTTTAACCATTTGAAGACTTTACCACAAATATAGATTCCATAGCATGGAGGTGTGTTATACAGTGAATCTGCATCTGCCTGTGTTTTCCATTTTAACATGGTTGGTGTTCCTTCTAACACATCATCTGTAATCAGGTCTTCACGTACGATACAAACTACAACTCCAGCTGGTCCAACATTTTTCTGTACTCCAAAATAAATAACTCCAAAGTCTTCTACATTCACAGGCTCAGATAGAATGCAGGAAGACATATCTGCAACAAGGATCTTTCCTTTTGTGTTTGGAATCTGCTGATATTTTGTTCCATAGATTGTATTGTTATAGCATACATATACATAATCTGCATCTTCTGATACTGGAAGATCAGAGCAATCTGGAATATATGTATATGTTTTATCTTCAGATGAAGCTAAGATATTTGCTTTTCCATATCTTGCTGCTTCCTGATATGCTTTCTTTGCCCACTGTCCTGTGATGATAAAATCTGCGACTTTGTTCTTCATCAGGTTCATAGGGATGGCTGAAAACTGCTGGGAAGCTCCACCCTGAAGGAATAATACTTTATAATTATCTGGGATGTTCATTAACTCTCTTAAGTCTGCTTCTGCAGTTTTGATGATGTCATCAAACATCTTGGATCTGTGGCTCATCTCCATAACGGACATTCCGCATCCTCTGTAATCAAGCATTTCCTCTGCTGCTTCTTTTAACACTTCTTCCGGAAGTACTGCCGGTCCAGCTGAAAAGTTGTATACTCTTGCCATTTCTTTTCTCTCCTTTATATGAAAATAAATTAAAAGTTATCTTGCCTGCGCCTCAAGATCCGCTTTATCAAATGCATCTTCAATGGAGCCGCCTGGATTAACCATTGGCCATACTTTGTCATCTAAATCGATATGACAATCAAGAACCATAGGTTTTCCTAACGTTAAAGCTTCTTTAAATGCATCTTTGAATTCATCGATATCCGTGATCTTCTTTGCATCAACTCCAAGACCTTCAGAAACTTTTACAAAGTCCACTTTGTCCTGAAGTGTTGTATACGAATATCTTTCTTCATAAAACAGATCCTGCCACTGTCTTACCATTCCTAATACGCTGTTATTGATGATTACTTCTATAACAGGAATGTTGTATCGCGAGGCGGTCGCAAGCTCGTTTAAATTCATACGGAAACATCCATCTCCTGCAATGTTTACTACGATCTTGTCTGGATTACCAACTTTGGCTCCAAGACTGGCTCCAAGACCGTATCCCATTGTTCCAAGACCTCCAGATGTCAATAATTTACGTGGTTTATCATATTTATAAAACTGAGCGGCCCACATCTGATGCTGTCCAACTTCTGTTGTAATGACTGCCTCACCTTTTGTAATATCATAAATCGCTTCCATGATCTCAGGGCATGTTAAACATCCCTTGTCATATGTTAATGGATATTTTTCTTTATATTCTTTGACTGTATTCATCCATTCTTTATGTTCCTGTGCTTCTAAGCGGCGATTGATCACAGTCAGAACTGCTTTTACATCTCCGATGATTGAAGCAGATACACAAATATTCTTATTGATCTCAACTGGATCAATATCGATCTGTAAAATCTTAGCATTCTTTGCAAATGTCTTTGGATTTCCTAATACACGATCACTAAATCTTGTTCCGATCGCGATCAGTAAGTCACAATGAGAAACTCCAAGATTTGATGCCTTGGTTCCATGCATACCAAGCATTCCACTGTAACGCTCATCTGTACCATTAAATGCTCCTTTTCCCATCAAGGTATCACATACTGGGGCATCAACTTTATCTACAAACTCTTTTAATTCATCTGCTGCATCAGAGATAACTGCTCCTCCACCTACTAAGATGTATGGACGTTTTGATTCTTTGATCATCTTGATCGCATTCTGAATATCTGCTTCTTTGATTCTCTCGCTGAAACGGATGATCTTCTCTGGTTTTTCTGCTTCATAAGATGTCACGGCTGCCGTCACATCTTTTGGAATATCAATTAAAACCGGTCCTGGTCTTCCTGTTTTTGCAATCTTGAATGCTCTTCGAATTGTATTTGCCAGTTCTTCTACATTCTTTACAATAAAGTTATGCTTTGTGATTGGAATTGTAACTCCAGAAATGTCAACTTCCTGAAAACTATCCTTTCCAAGAAGACTCACTCCTACGTTACATGTGAGCGCAACAACTGGAACAGAGTCCATATTCGCTGTTGCAAGTCCTGTGACAATATTTGTTGCTCCAGGTCCGCTTGTTGCAAAGCACACTCCAACTTTTCCTGTAGATCTTGCATATCCATCTGCTGCATGAGAAGCTCCCTGCTCATGAGAAGTCAGGATATGTGTAAAATACTTTTTCTGTTTGTATAATTCATCGTAAATGTTTAAGATAGCTCCACCTGGATACCCAAAAATGGTATCCACGCCTTGCTCTTTCAAACATTCTAAAACAATCTGAGCACCTGTCAATTGTTTCATCATTTGATCCTCTTTTCTTACTTCATTACTCTTTGATTTCTAAAACTGCTCCGCGGTTTCCAGATGTAACTAAAGATGCATATCTTGCAAGATAACCTGTTGTAACCTTAGGTGTTCTAGGTTTCCAGTTTTCTTTTCTCTTTGCTAATTCTTCATCAGAAACTTTTACATTTAATGTATTTGCATCGATATCGATTGCGATGATATCTCCTTCTTCTACTAATGCGATTGGTCCACCAACGGCTGCCTCTGGAGAAACATGTCCGATACAAGCTCCTCTGGAAGCTCCAGAGAATCTTCCGTCTGTGATCAGGGCTACACTTGATCCAAGTCCCATACCCATGATCGCTGATGTAGGATTTAACATTTCTCTCATACCAGGGCCACCTTTTGGTCCTTCGTAACGAATAACAACAACATCACCTGGTTTGATATCTCCACCTTTGATCGCTTTGATCGCATCTTCTTCGCAGTCAAAGACTCTTGCTGGTCCTTCCATCTTAAGCATCTCAGGAGCAACTGCTGAACGTTTTACAACTCCTGAATCTGGTGCTAAGTTTCCTTTTAATACAGCGATTCCACCAGTCTGGCTGTATGGATTATCGATCGGACGGATAACTTCTGGGTTCTTGTTTACGCATCCTTCAATGTTCTCTGCCACTGTCTTACCTGTTGCTGTGATAAGATCTGTATGGAGAAGATTCTTCTTATTTAACTCATTCATAACGGCATAAACACCACCAGCTTCATTTAACTCTTCAATGTATGTATGTCCTGCTGGTGCAAGATGACATAAGTTTGGAGTTCTCTTACTGATCTCATTTGCCATTTCAAGATTTAATTCAACACCTGCTTCATGAGCGATCGCTGGTAAATGAAGCATACTATTTGTACTACATCCTAATGCCATATCAACAGTTAAGGCATTTTCAAATGCTTCCTCTGTTAAGATATCTCTTGGGCGTATATTCTTCTCTAATAATTCCATAACCTTCATTCCTGCATGTTTTGCAAGACGGATTCTTTCAGAATATACGGCTGGAATTGTTCCATTTCCTTGTAATCCCATACCAAGTACTTCTGTTAAACAGTTCATGGAGTTTGCTGTATACATACCGGAACATGATCCACATGTAGGACATGTTTTATTTTCATATTCATCTAATTCTTCTTTTGTGATCTTACCTGCTGCATAAGATCCTACTGCTTCAAACATACTTGATAGACTTGTTTTGCATCCTTTTACACGTCCCGCAAGCATTGGTCCGCCACTGACGAACACTGTAGGTACATTAACACGTGCAGCTGCCATTAAAAGTCCTGGTACATTTTTGTCACAGTTTGGAACCATAACTAAAGCGTCAAACTGATGTGCTAATGCCATACATTCTGTAGAATCAGCGATCAGATCACGTGTTACTAAGGAATATTTCATTCCAACATGTCCCATTGCAATACCATCACATACAGCAATTGCTGGGAATACAACTGGTGTTCCACCAGCCATAGCAACTCCGAGTTTAACCGCTTCTACGATCTTATCAATATTCATATGCCCTGGTACGATCTCGTTATACGAACTTACGATTCCGACCAATGGCTTTCTCATTTCTTCTTTTGTGAAACCTAATGCGTTAAATAACGATCTCTGAGGAGCATATGCTTCTCCCTCTGTAAATTTATTACTCATAAAACTAACCTCCTAGTATAATATACCTTCTTCTATCTATGACAATTATTTAATCTTGTCGATGATCAGCTGTCCCATCTCTTTACATCCGACTTTCTTCATTCCATCAGACATGATATCAACAGTTCTGTATCCATCTGCTAAAACTGCTTTGACTGCTGCTTCAATTTCATCTGCTTCTTTATCAAGATCAAAAGAATAACGAAGCATCATAGCTGCAGAAAGGATCGTTGCGATTGGGTTTGCAATATCCTGTCCTGCGATGTCTGGAGCTGATCCGTGGCTTGGTTCATATAATCCAAACTTACCTTCTGCAAGGCTTGCAGATGATAACATTCCGATAGATCCTGTGATCATACTTGCTTCATCGGATAAAATATCTCCAAACATGTTCTCTGTTAAGATCACATCGAACTGACGAGGGTTATTCACTAACTGCATTGCACAATTGTCAACTAACATATGTTCATACGTAACATCTTCATAGTCTTTCGCTACTTCTTCAACAACGGCTCTCCATAATCTGGAAGAATCAAGCACATTTGCTTTATCAACACTGATTACATGTTTTTTACGTTTTCTTGCAATATCGAATGCTTTGATCGCGATTCTTCTGATCTCATTTTCATTGTAAGATAATGTATCAACCGCTGTTCTTACACCATCAACTTCTTCTGTATGTCTTTCTCCAAAGTAAAGACCACCTGTTAATTCTCTCATAATGACCATATCAAATCCATCACCGATCACTTCATCACGAAGTGGGCATGCTTTCTTTAACTCATCATATAAATATGCTGGTCTGATATTGGCAAATAATCCAAGGGCTTTACGAAGTTTTAATAATCCTGCCTCTGGTCTTAACTGTGCTGGAAGTTTGTACCATGGAGATGTGCTTGTATTTCCTCCGATAGATCCCATTAATACTGCATCACTATTCTTAGCAATCTCTAAAGCTTCTTCTGTTAATGGTTCTCCGTGAACATCAATGGATGCTCCTCCCATTAAGATCTGTGTGTAAGAAAATGTGTGTCCGTATTTCTCACCTACAGCGTCTAAAACTCTCATTGCTTCTGTGACAATCTCTGGTCCGATTCCGTCACCTTTGATGACTGCTAAATTACAATTCATATCTTCTTCCTCATTTCTTCTTGTCTTCTTGATATTACTTATGTCTGTCAATGAATTGGCAGATTTATTTACCCTAAAACTACTAATGCGATAAACGCTCCAATACAGCTTGCACATGCAACTGTAACAATATTTTTTTCATTATATGCAAAAATCATCGCAATTGCAAACCCAATTGTCGATGCAATCCAATTTCCTGTGGCATAAAACACGGCTGGCATGATCATTGCCGCCAAAACTGCATATGGTACATAGTATAAAAAGGACCTAAAAAATCTATTCTCGATCTTCTTCTGTATTGCAATCAGTGGAATGACTCGTATTAAATATGTAGAAACTGCTGTGACTGCAATGTAGATCAATAATCTGCTAAGCTTCATCAGTCTCCTCCTCTTCTACTGGAAATAAAATTGCTCCAAGTGTTGCTGCGATCAGCGTACAGATGATGATTACAAAACCACTGGATACAAAAGATAACGCTTTGATATATTTAAATAATAAACTGATGATCATGGATATGATGATCACGATCGTTATATGCTTATCATGTCTTGCCGGTGGAATAATGATTCCAATTAACATTCCATAAATTGCAAGTCCAAGTGCATTCCTTAAGATCAATGGTAATAATGTATTCGCTGTTGCTCCTAATAATGTACCTATTGTCCAGCTGATCCACGGAATGGACATCAATGCATAGAAATATTTTGGTGTAATTTCTTTTCTTCCTGCACAGGAAACTGCAAAAATCTCATCAGTTACCATAAATGCCATCGAAAGTCGATTCCATAGTGTCGACTTCTCCGACATTTTCTGTCCGATCGCAATCGACATGATTGAATATCTTAAATTAATAATGATCTGTGATAAGACTAATTCTACTAGTGATCCTCCCGCTGTCATCGTAATGATTGCTGCAAATTGTCCTGCTGATGTTACACAAGTTGCAGAGATCAATGTAAGTGCCCATACAGGGATTCCATGAGATGCTCCTGAAATTCCAAATGCAAATGAAACAGCTACATAAGCTAATCCGATTGGAATCCCATCCATTAGTCCTCTTCGAAATTCATTGTCTGATTTCATTATCTGCTCCTATAGTTCAAAATAATTCGATTCCTGCAAAAATTTATAAATTTCTCCCAAAAATCGAACTTATATAATAGGATACCACATTCTTAGACAGATTGGAAACTATTTTTCAATGAAAACCGCATGAAATTGATGTTTTCGTTGAAATACATCACAAAAAATATTATAATCTTACTGTAAATCTATAAATTCAAAAATAGGGGATGCATATGTTAAAGAAAAAATTTATTTGTCTTGGATTATCTATGATAATGCTTTTTACGAGTATCATAAATACTCCTGCTGCTGTAACTGCTGGCCAGTATTATAAAATCAAGTATACACATAACAAGAAAACTGTTACAAAACGAGCCATTGATGCAAGATATAACAACAAAGTGATCAAAACAAATATTCCTGGATATATTGAAGGTTCTATTTCTATGTACTCTGCATACTGGATCTTTGGACGCTGTTCATCAATCAGCACTAAATATTCTTATTCATCAAAAACAAAGAAGATCACTCTTACGCGTGGTTCACAAAAATTAGTTTTAACGTTAAACAGCACAGCTGCAACGATCAATGGAAAGAAAATCACTCTTCCATCTGCCCCAAGGAAGGTATACTATCCTGCACGTAAGAAGAATTATATTATGGTTCCAGGGGATGCTGTGGCTAAGAATCTGCAACTGAACTATACATGGAATAATCGTCTGCTTGCAGGCCTTATTACTAAAAAGGGATCAACTAGCACACAACCTACAACAGCAACGTCTAATACTAGCACAACATCTACAACCATTGGTTCAAAAACTAAGATTACAGCTTCTGCATCAAATTATTCTATCAGAATCAAGAAGCCTTCTGGATTGTCAGCTTCTGCTGTTAGTTGTACCGATGATTATTCAAATAAACGACTAAGAATCATCGTTAATGGGAACTATAAGACTTTCTTCAGTTCTGCTTCTAACAGATATATCAAGGAATCACTTACATACAATGTATCTTACAGTGGCGGCAAAACTTATATTGATCTTAAGACAAATGTAATCAAGGGATTCAGTGTAATACAGACTTCTTCCTATATATATGTGAAATACGCAGATCCAAAGAAGATGTTCTATCATGTAGTCGTTGTTGATGCTGGTCATGGAGGAAAGGATTCCGGTGCAGTTGGAAACGGATACTCTGAAAAAAACATGACTTTAAAGATCGTTCAAAGTATCAAGAGTAATTTTGACAAAAATTCTAGCTACAAAGTTTATTACACAAGGCTTTCCGACTGGTATCCAAGTCTTTCTTATCGTTATAAGATGGCAAACGAGGTGTCCGCAGATCGTTTCTTGAGTGTTCATATCAATTCAAGTGATAGTTCATCTTCTAAAGGAACTGAAACACTTTACAAAACTTATAAATCCTATGCACAGACCCTTCAGTCATCCGCTTTGACCGGAATGGGCTACGCATCAAACAGTTCCTATAATCGTGGATTAAAATATCGTTCTGATCTAGCCGTATTAAATGGTCCAAAGATGACAACTGCACTTGTAGAACTTGGATTCATCTCAAATAAAACCGAGGCTAGCCGTATTAATTCGAGAACATCAACGATTGGTTATAATCTATATAAAGCGATTTGTAATTCTTTCTAATTTTAAATTTCTAAAAGTCATATTGCAAAATATGACTTTTTTCTTGCAATAATATTACATATATGTTACAGTTAATTCTCGGAAAGGAAGATACAAATGAAATTACAGAAATTTATTATCACAACATTGTTATCAGTTTCAATTATCGGTACAGGAATACCTGCAAATGTTTCTGCATCATCATACGCTGTAACAAAACATACTTATACACTAAAAATCAACAAGAAAAAGCAAAAGAAAAAAGCTGTTGGTGCTTCTTACAATGGAAAAACCATTAAAACAAAAGCTCCTGGATATAAGACTGAAAACACTCCGATGCTCTCTGCATATTATGTTTTTAAAAAAGGCATGGGTGTATCTTATTCTTATTCTAAAAAAAATTGGAAAATCACTTTAAAACGTGGTTCCAATAAAATTGTTATGACACGCGGTAATAAATACGCCTATGTAAATGGTAAAAAAACAAAAATGCCAACTCCTGCACGTAGTGTCTATTCTTATGAACAGAAGAGTAACTTTATTTATGTACCTGGATCTTTTTGTGCAAAATATCTTAGATTATCTTATTCTTGGAATGATTCTTCTTATACTGAAACATTCAAAAGTAATTCTACTGCAAGCACTACAAGCAAAACTTCTTATGTACAGCTTGCAAAACCTTCCGGTTTAAGCAATAGAAATGTTTCGAGCACGGATGATTATCATAATTATCGTTTGATTCTTAATATCAAAGGTAACTACAAATCATTTTACAAAAAATCTTCAAACTACAAGGTTATGAATGATTCTTCATTTAAATCATATTCTGTAAAATATTCTGGTGGATATACAAAAATTTATATTAAGCCACGCAGTAAAACGATCAAGGGATTCCGTGTAACCCAAACAAATTCCTATATCAGAGTTTACTATGCTTCACCTAAATCTATGTATAAACAGATCATCGTATTAGATGCAGGTCATGGTGGTTCTGATTCTGGTGCTGTTGCATATGGCTATAAAGAAAAAAATATGACTTTAAAAATCGTTCAGGCCGCAAAAAAATATTTTGATAAAGACCCTAACATCAAAGTATATTACACTCGACTTTCTGACACTTATCCAAGTTTAAGTGATCGATCTGCCCTTGCAAACAATGTTGGTGCTGACAGATTCTATAGTGTACATATTAATTCCGCCGGAAAATCTGCTCACGGAACAGAAACTTTATATAATTCAAAAGGATATAAATCAACTTCTGGATTAACTAGTTACAAATGGTCAGCTACAATCCATCCATATATCCGTTCTGCTACAGGATTCACAAACCGTGGACTCGTTGATCGTACTGGATTATATGTACTCCGCCACTCAAAAACAGCATCCACATTAACAGAAATTGGATTTGTATCAAATAAAAGTGAATCTAAAAAAATGAATGCTAACCTAAATAAATATGGAAAAGCAGTTTATAATAGTACAAAAGCTTCATTAAACAAAAATCCTACTAAACGTTAATTTACCAATCAATATATTTATTTGAATAAAATATTTCTAGCCATCCTTTACTCATTGCAAAGGATGGCCTTTTTATTTATTCCTCTTTTTCTTATCTTCTGACTGTATAATATGGAATTACCAGATACATTCCATCTGTAATCTGTCTATCATAGATGTGATTCGTCTCACATACTTCATCTATATAATCATCAACAGTATCATATTCATCTCCCATATGTTCCTTAGCAATGCTCCACAAGGAATCACCTTTCTTAACCTGAATACTTGTAAACTTCTTCTCCCTTGTCCCCTGTGCCTCTATAGTAGGAGTTTTCATAAATAATACATGAAATGCCATAAATAATACTCCTAAAAGAATTATTAAAAAACACCATCTTCTCTTCTTACTTATCATAATGTATTCCTCCTCTTATTTATCGAACATCTGTTTTGCCTTTATTATAATTCTCGAACATTTGTTTGTCAATATTTTTTCGAAACTTTGTTCGAGAGCGCTTGTTTCTATAGTGATTATATGTTATTATGAATATAATAAAAACACGGAGGATATAGTACATGGCAAGAGAACAATTAAGTGATAAACAACAACAGATTCTGGAATTTATCAAGCGCCGCATCCTTGACAAAGGATATCCACCTGCAGTCCGCGAAATCTGTGAAGCCGTGAACCTTCGTTCCACATCTTCTGTCCATTCTCATTTAGAGACATTGGAACGAAAGGGATATATTCACAGGGATCCTACAAAGCCTCGTGCAATTGAGATTATCGATGATGATTTTAACCTCGCTCGCCGCGAGATCATTAATATTCCTGTAGTTGGTACTGTAACAGCTGGAGAACCTATTCTGGCTGTACAGAATATTGAAGATTATTTTCCAATGCTTCCAGATCGTATCAGTAACAAGAATACATTCATGTTACACGTCCGTGGCGAAAGTATGATCAATGCTGGAATTTTCGATGGTGATCTTGTTATTGTCGAACAACAGTCAACTGCTGAGAATGGTGACATAGTTGTTGCAATGATCGAAGATTCCGCCACAGTCAAAACATTCTACAAAGAAGACGGCTACTATCGCCTTCAGCCTGAGAATGATTCCATGGAACCTATTATTGTGAACGAAGTATCTATCATTGGCAAAGTGGTTGGACTTTACCGCTCAATGAAATAAAATAAAAAGAAGCCAGAACCGAGAATCTTAATGCGATTTCTCCATTCTGGCTTCTTTATTATCTTTTTTAATTTAATTCTTCAATAGAAACTTCTTTTCCATCTTTCCAGATTCTCTCAAGATCATAGAACAGACGATTTTCTTTATCAAAGATATGGATAATGATATCTCCAAAATCAAGTAAGATCCAGTTTCCTTCTCTGTATCCTTCCATCTGTTTCATTTCATATCCAGCCTTAAACAGTTCTTCCTGCACATTATCTACCATTGCCTGCACCTGGTTTTTATTATTACCATCTGCAATAATAAAATAATCTGCTAAAACTGAAATGCTGCGAATATCAATGATCTTAATATCTTCTGCTAATTTGTCATCTAACGCATCATATGCGATCTTTACCATATTTAATGACTGATCCATCTTAATTCTCCTTCTTATTCTTATAATACTCATAAGTCTTGATTGTGCGCTGATCAATTTCCTGTCCGCATTCTGTCAGATAATTAATCGTATTGTTAAGAATCTCATATGCACATGCATCCAAATCTTCAAATGCAAGTTTCCGTACCTTTATAAGTCCCGGTATTATTTTTCTATTTGGCTCTATATAGTCTGCAATAAAAACAATCTGATCTAAAGGACTCATTGCAATCTTTCCAGTTGTATGACATCCAATCGCTGATAAGATTTCCTTGTCTTCTTCCTCATAATCATCTTTTGCAAGAAATGGGGCAATCTCCTGATGCATTAACTGTGGACTCTTTGTTAATGTTCCTTCAAGACAAATGTTATATCTCTCACATAACTGTCTTTGCTTCTCAATCGAAAATCCTTTTGCACAATCATGTAACAATCCAGCTCTGTAAGCTCTCTCGGTATCTACATCAAATACCATCGCCATACATGAAGCTGTATAGGCAACTCCTAAAGTGTGTCTGTATCTGGATGGTTTTAGTACTGTTTTTAATTTATCTTCAATCTGCTGTAATTCCATATAAATCATTTCTTTCTATATAATCGATCACATCCTCTGGAAGGAAAAAATGAATACTTGATCCATTTTTGCATCTCTTTCGGATATCATTCGATGAAATCTCGATACTTGGACTGCTTAAATGATAAATCTTCCCGCCATATTTTTCTTCCAGATAATCAATCTGGGCATCTAAGGCACTTCTTGAATCGTTTCTTGTAGCAACCAGAATATTCGCCATATGAAAAATCTGATCTGGATCTTTCCATGTCTCAATCTGATAAAGGGAATCTGCTCCCATAATAAAATAATACCTGCAGTCATCATCTTTCTGTGTAAGGGCTCTTAATGTATCCACTGTATATGTCGTGCC
>ERZ1673749.1837-NODE-1837-length-12676-cov-6.016718_pt1 | contig 12676 bp, 8 predicted proteins | sample MGYA00580204_ERZ1673749 | MGnify/ENA primary metagenome ERZ1673749 (study PRJEB41218, sample SAMN15661745) | gut metagenome | host: Homo sapiens | place: Canada: London | collected 2015-08-20/2019-03-30 | study: EMG produced TPA metagenomics assembly of...
TGAACGGCAAGCTGGAGATTTTCCAGCAGGGCAACCTGGGCGGCTCCGGCGGCTACTCCCGCATCATGTACGAGGCGCTGAACCGCACCGACGCGCCGTTCATCCTGTACATGGACGACGACATCGCTATCGAGCCGGACTCCATCGTCCGCGCCGTGCAGGCCGCCCGCTACGCAGCACAGCCGATCCTGGTGGGCGGGCAGATGCTCAACCTGCAGGACCGCTCGCAGCTGCGCACCACCGGCGAGACCGTGGACCCGGAGATCTTCATGTTCTCCGCCGCCAAGCACGCCGTCTACGACCACGACTTTGCCAAGTATCCGCTCGGCTACGTGGGCACGGACGAAGAGGACCTGGATCCGAAGAAGACCACCTCACGCCCGCTGCACCGCCGCATCGACGTGGACTACAACGGCTGGTGGATGAACCTCTTCCCGCGCGTGGTGGCGGAGAAGATGGGCCTGCCGCTGCCGCTGTTTATCAAGTGGGACGACACCGAGTACGCGCTGCGCGCCAAGGAAGCGGGCTTTCCCACGGTCACCTGGCCCGGCGTGGCCATCTGGCACATGGCGTGGGCGGACAAGGACGACGCGATTGACTGGCAGGCGTACTTCCACATGCGCAACCGCCTCATCGTGGCCAGCATCTACGGCCCGGACAACCCGGAGGCGATGCTGAAGAACATGCAAAAATCCACCGCGAAGCACTACTTCTGCATGGAGTACTCCACCATCGCCATCCAGAATGAGGCGATGCGCGACTTCCTCGCGGGCCCGGACCAGCTTTTCGACATCCTTGAATCCTCGTTGCCGCGGATTCAAGGGATCCGCAAGGAGTACTCGGACGCGCAGGTGCTGCCGTCTGCAACTGAGCTACCCGCGCCGACCGGCGCGCCGGGCGTGCCCACCAGCAAGATCGGCGGGCGCCTGGCCAAGATCAAGAAGATCCCGTGGGCCGTCAAGGCGCTGATGCACCTGCGCAAGGACGAGGACCGCGCGCACTGGGACGCGCCGCAGCTCAACCTCACCGCCGAGGAGGCGCGCTGGTACACACTCGCCCGGGTGGACTCGGCGACCGTTTCCACCGCCGGCGGGACCGGCGTGGCGTTCCGCAAGCGCGACAAGCAGCTTGCCGACGACCTCGTGGCAGAGCAGAAGGAACTCCGCGCCCAGATCAAGGAGCGCTGGCCGGAACTCAAGCGCACCTACCGCGACGCGCGCGAAGAGCTGACCAGCCACGAGAACTGGGGGAAAATCTTCGATGCGCAGTAAAGAAACCGACCTGCTCGTCGCCATCCAGGACAGGCTGTACACCCCGGAAACCGCGAAGGCCGCCCGGTGCTTGAGCTACTTCGGCGAGCACGACCTCGGTTGGCTGGCGGTGGCGGGGCTTGGCGGAGCCGTCGATAAGCGAAAGCGCTCCAAGTGGCTCGCGCTCGGCGCCAGCACCTTCGCCGCGCACGCGGCGACCGTGGTGCTCAAGCGGATCGTGCGCCGCCCGCGTCCGAACGACCCGCGCGTGAAGATCGGCGTGAAAACGCCCTCACAGCTGTCGTTTCCCTCCTCGCACGCCGCCAACACTGGCGCCGCCGCCGCGCACCTGGCGGACATCACCGGACGTAAGTGGCCGTGGCTGTTCGTGCCGGTGATGATGCTGTCGCGTAACGTGCTCGGCGTGCATTACCCAACCGACACCCTCGCGGGTGCCGCCCTGGGCGCGGCGACGGCGAAGGTGGCAATCGAGGCTGAGAAGAGGATCTAGTGGCAAACACCCGTGAACCTGTGGACGAGCCCCTGATCAAGTCGGAGCCGCACACCTCCGGCGTTGACCAGGTGATGAAGAAAACGCCGCCGAAGAACCTCCCGGACGCGATGATCAAGGGCCTGCGGCCCAAGCAGTGGGTGAAAAACGTCCTCGTGCTGGCCGCACCCCTTGCCGCCGGCGCGGACGCCTTCAACTCTCGCACCGCCGTGGACATCCTCCTGGCGTTCGTGGTGTTCTGCTTCGGCGCGTCTTCGATCTACCTGATCAACGACGCGCGCGACGTCGAATCCGACCGCCGCCACCCGACCAAGCGGTTCCGCCCGATTGCCTCCGGCATGCTGCCGATCAACCTGGCGTACGTCATGGCGGCGGTGCTCATCGCGCTGGCCCTCGGACTGTCGCTTCTGGCTACCGACGGCACGTCGCTGGCCTGGGTCATCGGCATCTACATCGCGCTGCAGCTGGGGTACTGCTTCGGCTGGAAGCACATCCCGGTGATCGACATCGCCCTGGTGTCCTCCGGTTTCATGCTGCGCACCATGGCCGGCGGCGTGGCCGCGGGCATCGACCTGTCCCAGTGGTTCCTGCTGGTGGCAGCGTTCGGATCCCTGTTCATGGCGTCCGGCAAGCGTTACGCCGAGCTTCTGCTGGTCAAGGAAACCGGCGCGGAAATCCGCCGCTCGCTGCAGGGCTACACCGAGACCTACCTGCGGTTCGTGTGGACGCTGTCCGCCACCGCGGTGGTCATGTCGTACGCGCTGTGGGGCTTCCAGCTGTCCAACTCCGTCGAGGGCACCGCCGCCATCTGGTACCAGGTGTCCATGGTGCCGTTCGTCATCGCGATCCTGCGCTACGCCTCCGTGGTCGACGGCGGCCAGGGCGGCGCGCCCGACGAGATCGCGCTGGAGGACCGCGTCCTACAACTGCTCGCCGTGGCGTGGCTGTTCTGCATCGCCATGGCCGTCTACATTGTGCCGAACTTAGGCTGGTAGGCCTTGACCCACTAACATCGTCGCAATGACAAAGAACGCCCGCCTCTCCGCGCTCGCCGCAGCCGTAGTCGCGGGCATCTTCGCGTTCTGGGGCGGATGGACCCGCCGCTGGATGTCCGACGACGGCCTGATTGTCCTGCGCACCGTGCGCAACCTGCTCGCCGGCAACGGGCCCGTGTTCAACGCCGGCGAGCGCATAGAGGCCAACACGTCCACGCTGTGGCAGTACCTGATCACCGCGTTTGGCTGGCTCACCGGTGCCAGGCTCGAAGACGTAGCCATGTGGCTCGCGCTAATTTTCACCGTCGCGGCGGCCGCGCTGGCCACCTTCGCCACAGGCCGCTACTGGGGCAAGGTCGGGGCGGTGCTCCCGCTCGGCATCATCATCTACCTGGCGCTGCCGCCGGCGCGCGACTTCGCCACTTCAGGGCTGGAATGGGGCCTGTCGCTGCTGTGGATCGCCGGGTGGTGGGCCGCCCTAGTCGCCTGGGCGGAGCCGCTGCGCCGCCGCGCGCCGGAAGCCGGCTACTTCCTCGCCTTCTGGTGCGGAATGTCCTGGCTCGTGCGCCCGGAACTGGCCCTCTACGGCGGCGTGACCGGCATCCTGCTCATCTGGTTTTCCCCGCGCAAAACCCCCGGCATCCTCGCCGCGGCGCTGCCTGTGCCGGCTGCCTACCAACTATTCCGCATGGGGTACTACGGCCTGATCACCCCGCACACCGCGGTGGCCAAATCGGCGTCCGGCTCCGAGTGGGCGCGTGGATTCGAGTACTTCGCAGACTTCGTGGGCTACTACTGGCTCTGGCTGCCGGTGCTGGCAACCGCCGCGTTGGTGGGGTGGATGATGCGGGGGACCGGAGGACGTCGATTAGCAATTGTTTTGCTTGTCACCGGCTGCGCGCTCGCCCACATCCTCTACGTCCTGCGCGTCGGCGGCGACTTCATGCACGGGCGCATGTGGCTTCTGCCCCTGTTCGCGCTGCTGTTGCCCGCGATGGCCGTGCCGATTACGCGCGTCAGCATTGCCCTGGCGACCGCCGTGGCCGTGTGGGCGGGCGTGACCATCGTGCGCGCCCACCCCATCGACTGGGAGGCGTACCAGACCGGCGAAAAGGAACTCGGCATCGTGGACGAGCGCGAGTTCTGGACCCTTGCCGTCGGCCGCGAACTGACCGACCCGCCGCGCTACGCCGAAGACTTCCTCGGCTCCAAGCTCATGCAGAACTGGGAAGACGCGCTGAAAGACGCCATCGACGCCGACGCCGCGCAGCTCAACCTCGCCTACGTCTCGGCGGAGCCGGAGATCTACAGCTGGTACTACCGCGACCGCGAAGAGGATGCCTCGGACCTGAGCAACGTGCCGCTGACCGCGTACCTGATCAACCTGGGCATGACCAGCATGAACGCACCTCTGGACGTGCGCATCCTGGACACCGTGGGCCTGGCAACCCCGATCGCCGCGCGCATGCCGCGCGACCCGGAAGGCCGCGTCGGCCACGACAAATTCCTCGACCCCGCCTGGCAAGCCGCCGACTCTGACACCTACCTGGACGGGCTGCCGCCGTTCATCAGCTCCATGCGCGCGAAGCAGGCGCGCGCGGCGCTGCGCAGCCCCGAAATCTCCGAACTTCTGGCCACGTCCCGCGAACCGATGAGCTGGGAGCGGTTCTGGAAAAACGTGCGCTATTCGCTTAGCGACGGCCGCACGCTGCAGCTTTCCAGCGACCCCGGCCTCTACATCGACGCTGAAACCCGCCGAGCAATCCGCCGCGGGGCCAAACCCGGGATGGACGGCGCGCAGATCGCCTGGCCGGTGCAGGCGCACGCTGGGGAATAGCGGGTCACGTTTCGAATTGGTAACGTGAACGTGTCTTTTGCCTGAAAACACGTTTTGAGGGGATCTATGCACTCCAAAAATTCTGTGCGCCGCAAGCTCACTGCGCTGCTGATGGCCCTGGTCACCGGCCTGGCAGCGGTGATCGGCGCCCCGCAGGCGTCGGCGGCGCACCGTGACTGGCTGCGACCCGACTCCACCGGTCACTGCGAGTGGGACCGCGTCGGGTTCTGGGTGCAGCGCTGCACCGTCTGGTCCCCCGCGATGAACCGCCACATCCCCGTCCAGATCCAGCCCGCGCAGCGCGCCGGCAACGCTGGCCTGTACATGCTGGACGGCCTGCGCGCCACCGAGATCACCAACGCCTGGGTCAACGACGTCAACGCCGCCCAGATGTTCAAGGACAACAACATCACACTGGTGATGCCGGTTGGCGGCCAGTCCTCCTTCTACACCGACTGGAACGCCCCGGCGACCTACGACTTCAACCACCCGGTGACCTACAAGTGGGACACCTTCCTGACCAAGGAGCTGCCGTCCTACCTGCAGACGCACTTCGGTGTGTCGCCCACGAACAACTCCATTCTCGGCCTGTCCATGGGCGGCACCGCCGCGATCAACCTCGCCGCGCTGCACCCGAACCAGTTCCGCCAGGTGCTGTCCTTCTCGGGATACCTCACCACCACCGTCCCGGGTGCGCAGACCGCACTGCGCGCCGCACTTCTCGACGGCGGCATGTACAACCTCAACGCCATGTGGGGCTCCTCGCTAAACCCGCGTCGCTTTGAAAACGACCCGTTTTTGAACATGGGCAACCTGCGCGGCAAGGACGTCTACGTCTCCGCCGGCTCCGGCGTGCCGGGCCCGGCCGACGAGAAGTACCTGCCGCAGCACCGCGCATCCGGCATCGCGCTGGAGAACATCGCGAACGCCACCACCCGCGCATGGTCCGCGAAGGCCACCGTGACCGGCGTGAAGCACACCGCCGTGTTCACCCCGACGGGCCTGCACAACTGGGACCAGTTCGGCGGCCAGCTCGTAGCCACGAAGCCGCGCATCCTGAACGTGATGAACGCCTGGTAGGCGCTTTCTGGCAAGTAACCGGCACACCGCAGCGTTGGCGGTGCGCCGGTTTTCGTTTTTTCGAGGCAAATGGTGAACCGCAGATGGTGAAAATCCGCTGTCGAGGCGCGGATTCACCATGGAAGATTCACCATTTGCGTGGATTGGGACCGTATTGGGCCCGGGGGCGGGGGAGGGGCTCGTCGTAACGCCGCGCGTGTCGCACACGACTAAACCTTCAAGTGAAACTTAAGCTTTTGGTCGATACTCTTGTGACACCAGTAGCCAGACGAGGTAGGAGAATCATGCGAGACAACCGAACCACCCCAACGCGGATCGCCGCGGCGCTGCTGCCCGCAGCTCTTGCGCTTTCGCTGGCACCCGCAGTTGCCACCGCGCCCGCCGCCAGCGCGCAGTCGAGCCTGCCGGGTGACTTGTCCTCGCAGATGTCCTCGAACCGCGGCCTCTCCGACGGCCTGCGCCCGCACGACCCGCCGAAGCGCACCCCGATCGAGGTGGAGACCAGCCCGCAGATCCCGGGCCTGCCCGAGGGCGTGAAGGTGGACCGCATCGAGTGGATCACCAACCGCCGCGTCGCCGTGTTCATCAACTCCCCGTCCATGCCGGACCACCCGATCCAGGTGCAGATCCTGCTGGCGCGCGACTGGCACTCCAACCCGACCGCGAAGTTCCCCGAGGTGTGGGCACTGGACGGCCTGCGCGCGCGTGACGACGAAAACGGCTGGACCATCGAGACGAACATCGAGCAGTTCTATGCCGACAAGAACGTCAACGTGATCCTGCCGGTCGGCGGCGAGTCCTCCTTCTACTCCGATTGGCAGCGCGAGAACAACGGCAAGCACTACAAGTGGGAGACGTTCCTGACCAAGGAGCTCATCCCGGTTTTGAACAACGAGTTCCGTTCCAACGGCTCCCGCGCCGTGGTGGGCCTGTCCATGGGCGGCACCGCCGCGGTCAACTTGGCTGAGCGCAACCCGCACCTGTTCAAGTTCGTCGGCTCCTTCTCCGGCTACCTGGACACCACCACCACCGGCATGCCCACCGCGATCAAGGCGGCGCAGATGGACGCCGGCGGCTACAACGCGGAAGCGATGTGGGGGCCGCTGGGCTCGCAGGACTGGATCGACCACGACCCGAAGCTGGGCATCGAGAACCTGAAGGACATGACGGTCTACGTCTCCGCAGGCTCCGGCCGCGACGACTTCGGCAACCCGGAGTCCGTAGCGAAGGGCCAGGCCAACCCGGCCGGCATCGGCCTGGAGGTGCTGTCTCGCCTGTCCACCCAGACGTTCGTGGACTACGCCTCGCGCACCCCGGTCAAGCCGATCGTGCGTTTCCGCCCGTCGGGTGTGCACTCCTGGGAGTACTGGCAGTTCGAGATGGCGCAGGCCTGGCCATACATCGCCAACGCGCTGGAGGTACCGGAGGCGGACCGCGGCTCCAAGTGCACCCCGGTTGGCGCGATCGCGGAGGCCACCAAGTCCGGCACGATCGGTTCCTGCGTCAACGACGAGTACGACGCGGGCAAGGACACCAAGGGCAAGGCCCAGGACTTCCGCGGCGGCACCGCCTACTGGTCCCCGGACACCGGCGCGCACGCCCTCTACGGCGCGATTCTGGCCAAGTACAACGCGCTCGGCGGCCCGGCTGGTTGGCTGGGCTTCCCGGTCACGGGCGAGACCCCGGCGCCGGACGGTGTGGGCCGCTTCGTGCACTTCCAGCACGGCTCGGTGTACTGGACCCCGCAGACCGGTGCCTATGCCATCCCGGGCGACATGTTCGCCGCGTGGGGCGAAAACGGCTACGAGGGCGGCGACCTGAAGTACCCGGTGGCCGAGGCAAACCAGGTGGGCCACGGCTACGTGCAGAAGTTCCAGGGTGGCTTCCTTACCCGCAACCCTGACGGCAAGCACTTCATCGTTCACGGCGCGATCGCGGAGAAGTACGGCGAGATCGGCACCGCCACCTCTGAGCTGGGGTACCCGATCGGCAACGAGATCGCGGTCAAGGGCGGCTTCTTCCAGCCGTTCGAGCACGGCAATATCTACTGGTCCGCAGCCACCGGCGCGCACACCATCCTCACCGGCGACATCTTCGACGAGTGGGGCAAGCGCGGCTACGAGCAGGGTGAGCTGGGCTGGCCCGTTAAGGACATGGAGAAAATTCCGGCGGGCGGCCTGACAATCGACTTCCAGCGCGGCACGATCGAGCAGGTCAACGGCAACGTCAACGTAAGGAAGAAGTAGTGCGCAAGGTTGCATTCTGCTTTGCGACGGCCGCTACCGCCGTCGCCGTGGCCGCCTGCGGAGGCGCCACTGTGGACTCGGACGACGTGACCGATACTCCGACGGTGGTCAGCGAGACCACTGAGGCGGAAACGTCGGAAACCACTGAGGTGTCGGAAACGACGGAAACGTCGGCAGTGGTGTCGTCGCAAAGCAAACGCGTCGACGACCAGCCGGCCCGCGAGGTGACCGACGTGCCGCAGCAAGCCAGCGCCTTCTCCCCGCAGGAAGAGGCCTACCTGGCCACCCTAAGGGAAAGCGGAGTCAACGTCGACGGGATTGAAGACCAGCTCACAGCTACCGGCGCTACGGTGTGCGCTGACAACCTGATCACCCGCGACGCGGTGGCAGGCCAGCTTGTGGAGCAACGCCGCACCGACATGGACGCGGCGGGCGTGGCGGCGCTGATCAGCGACACCGCACGCGCCAACCTCTGCTCCTAGCAGTACAGAAGGGAGCCTGGGCTCATGCGCGCATCGCGCAACGTTTTTGTCGTCGCCGCAGTGATTGTGGTGCTGTCTTTGATCGGTCTGGGGATCTACCAGTGGCGTTCCGGCGAGACCGGGCTGCCGTCGGCGGACGGGCCGCTGGCGACCTCCGAGGCCCCTGAGGAGTCCTCGGAGACGCGAGCGGCGGAGCCGGACTGGTGCCCCGCGGTCGAGTTCGTCTCCGTGCCCGGCACCTGGGAGTCTGCGGCGGACGACGACCCGTTTGCGCCTGCGGCCAACCCGGCGAGCTTCATGCTTTCCATCACCCAGCCGCTGCAGCAGATGTACGACATCAACCACGTGCGCGTGTTCACGCTGCCGTACACCGCACAGTTCAGGAACATCCAGACTGCGCACGGGCGCGCCGAGATGACGTACGACGACTCGCGCGCCGAAGGCACCGCGAAGCTGTCCGGCGAGCTGCGGTTTGTGGCGGAGACGTGCCCGTCGACGAAGTTCATCATCGCGGGGTTCTCCCAGGGCGCGGTGATCGTGGGCGACGTGGCGTCCAAGATCGGCAACAGCGCGGGGCCGATCAACCCGGAGCGGCTGCTGGGCGCGGTGATGATTGCGGACGGCCGGCGCGAAAACGGTGTCGGCGTCAACCCCGGCGCCGAAGTCGCTGGCGTGGGCGCGGAGATTGTCATGCAGCCGCTGCAGGGGCTGGTGGACCGGGTTACCCCGGGCGCGACCATGACCGGCCCGCGACCCGGCGGCTTCGGCTTGGTGGAGGACCGCGCGTTTGAGATCTGTGCGCCGGACGACACGGTCTGCGACGCGCCGAAGGGAGTGGGCAACGCCATCGACCGGGCCCACGCGCTCATCGCGGCGAACGGCAATCACGCCATGTACGCGACTAATCCGGCCGTCATCCCCGGGACCACCGTGCCGGAATGGACTGTAGGTTGGGTCCAGAACGTGGTAGAAATTTTGTAGCCCAAAATAGTTTTGTCCCGCAAAGGAGTTACGGGTATGGATCTTCAGCAGCTCATCGCGCAATTTTTCGACGATAAAGGCCAAATCGCGCTCCCAGAGCACTTCACCCTCCCGCGCCTGAGCGAGACAATCTACCAGGCCCACCTCGCCACCGACGGCGGCGACGCGTTGAACATCCGCGACTGGGACTACACCTCTAACCCGGAGGGCGAGGTCCGCGAGTTCACCCGCACACAGGTCAACACCCGCATCAAAGCCGTTGCCGCGCGTCTCGCGCAGGTGGGCGAGCCGGGGGAGCGCGTGGCCATCATGGCGCCGAACTCCGCCGAATACCTCTTCGCGTTCATGGGCGCGCTGTACGCCGGCCTGGTGCCGGTGCCGCTGTATGACCCGAACGAGCCCGGCCATGAAGCCCACCTGCGCGCCGTGCTTAACGACGCCAACGTGCGGCTCGTGGTGACCAACTCCGCCGGCGCCCCGGCCGTGCGCGCCTACTTCGCCGGCCTGCCAGGAGCCGAGCGCCCCCGAATCCTCGCCGCGGACTCTCTGCCGGACACGCTCGCGCAGTCGTGGCAGCCCATCGCCCCGGTCGAGGGCGAGGACACCGCCGGCGCCATCTGCTTTTTGCAGTACACCTCTGGCTCCACCCGCAACCCTGCCGGTGTGATGATCACCAACGAAGCGCTGGTCACCGACGTGCTCCAGATCAACGAGGCACTGCGGTTCGAAGCCCCGATGCGCATCCCCACCTGGCTGCCACAGCACCACGATATGGGCGTCATCGTCGCCATCCTCGGCGTCGTGCTCGGCCAGGTGCTGGACATTATGAGCCCGCGCGACTTCCTGCAGAACCCGAAGCGCTGGGTGGACAAGCTTTCCAGGCATGACGACGACCCGGCCGACCTCCACATCTACACCTGCATCCCCAACTTCGCGCTCGACCTCGCAGCACGCTACGCGGCGCCGGAGACCCCGGACCAGTACGACTTCTCCGCCGTGGACTGCATCATCATCGGCTCCGAGTCCGTGACAAAGCCGGGCGTGGAAGCCTTTGTCGGCGCGTTCGGCGACTCTGGTCTGGACCGTACTGTGCTGCGTCCGAGTTACGGTCTCGCGGAAACAACGCTGCTCGTTTCCACCGACCGCACCGAGGACCGCCCGAAGTTCGTGGAGTTCGACCGCGAAGCGCTGGCGCAGGGCAAGGCGGTGCCCGCCGACGGCGGCGTGCCCATGGCGTCCAACGGCCAGCCGGTGAAATGGATGCACTTCGCCATCGTGGACACCGAAACCAAAAACGAGCTGCCCGAGGGTGAGATCGGCGAGATCTGGGTCAACGGCAACAACGTCGCCGCCGGTTACCTCGATCGCCCGGAGGAAACCGAGGCGACCTTCCGCAACACCATCGGCGACACCCTCCAGGACGGCCTACCGAAGGACAACTGGTGCGCCACCGGCGACCTCGGCACCGTGCTGGACAACCACCTCTACATCACCGGCCGTGTGAAAGACCTCGTCGTCGTGGCGGGCCGCAACCACTACCCGCAGGACATCGAGGCCACCGCGATGGAGGCCACCGACCACGTGCGCAAGGACTCCGTCGCCGCGTTCGCCGTGCCGGGCGACGACGTTGAACGCCTGATCATCCTCGCTGAACGTGCAGACGGCGCCACCGAGGACGGCGACGCCGCCGCCGAGGACGCCATCCGCTCCGCCATCACCACCAATCACGGCATCTCGCCTGAGGTTGTCGAGTTCCGCGCGCCGGGCGGGGTGGCCCGTTCCACCGCAGGCAAGATCGCCCGCCGCGTCAACGCGAAGCAGTTCACCGAACGCGAACACGCTGCAGCAGAGTAACGAAAAGCCCAAAATGGGCGATACTCTGAACTGTTATGAACGAGCATCAACTGATCCAGTGGCTCACCAGTTGGGTCGAGGGCGCCACCGGCGTCGACTCGGTGGACCCGACCACGCCGCTCGAAACTTACGGCCTCGCATCCCGCGATGCGGTGATCCTCTCCGGCGAGCTGGAGGAGCTGCTCGGCCGCCGGGTCGATCCCACCATCGCCTACCAGTACCCGACCATCGCGGCGCTGGCCAAGGCGCTCCTTGCGCAGAGGCAGGAAGCGCCGAAGGTTGAACGTCGAGAAGCAACGAGCTCCCACGACATCGCAATCGTGGGCTCCGCGGGCCGCTTCCCGGGCGCGAAAAACAACGACGAGTTCTGGCAGCTGCTTATCGACGGCCGCTCCGCCACCGGCCCCCTTCCCCCGCTCCGCTGGGACGAATACCTGGGCGACCCGGTGGTGCGCACCAAGATGGCGGAGGAGAACACCGACGGCGGGTACATGGACGGCATCGCGTCGTTCGACCACGAGTTCTTCGGCATCTCCCCGCTGGAGGCGCAGAACATGGACCCGCAGCAGCGCATCATGCTCGAGGTGGCATGGGAAGCGCTCGAGGACGCCGGCCTGGCACCCAGCGAGCTGCGCGGCGAACCCGTGGGCGTGTTCGTGGGCTCATCGAACAACGACTACGGCATGCTCATCGCCGCCGACCCGAACGAGGCGCACCCGTACGCGCTGACCGGCGCGTCCTCGGCCGTGATCCCGAACCGCATCTCGTACGCGTTCGACTTCCGCGGCCCGTCGATGAACGTCGACACCGCGTGCTCCTCGTCGCTGGTGTCGGTGCACCACGCGGTGCGTGCGCTTCGCGACGGCGAGGCCGACGTCGCCCTGGCCGGCGGCGTGAACATCTTGGCCAACCCGTTCGCGTCACTGGCGTTTTCTGAGCTCGGCGTAATCTCGCCGACCGGGCGCATCCACGCGTTCTCCGACGACGCCGACGGCATCGTCCGCGCCGACGCCGCGGGCTTTGTGGTGCTCAAGCGCGTCGAGGACGCCATGCGCGACGGCGACAACGTGCTGGCCGTGATCAAGGGCTCGGCGACGAACTCCGACGGCCACTCCAACGGGCTCACCGCCCCGAACCCGGAGGCGCAGGTGGATGTGCTGCGCCGCGCCTACGCCGACGCCGGCGTGGACCCGCACGAGGTGGACCTTGTGGAGGCACACGGCACAGGCACCATCTTGGGCGACCCGATCGAGGCCACCGCGCTGGGCGAGGTGCTCGGCCGCGGGCGCGAGGCAGCCGCGCCGCTGCTGCTGGGCTCGGCAAAGTCCAACATCGGCCACTCCGAATCCGCCGCCGGCGTGGTGGCGCTGATCAAGGTGCTCGAGGCGCTCAAGCACGTCACCAGCCCGGAGTCCATCAACTGCGCCGGCCCGAACCACT
>ERZ1673749.1845-NODE-1845-length-12620-cov-6.104974_pt1 | contig 12620 bp, 10 predicted proteins | sample MGYA00580204_ERZ1673749 | MGnify/ENA primary metagenome ERZ1673749 (study PRJEB41218, sample SAMN15661745) | gut metagenome | host: Homo sapiens | place: Canada: London | collected 2015-08-20/2019-03-30 | study: EMG produced TPA metagenomics assembly of...
CCTATTTGCAACAACTAAAGGAGGAGAATCATGAGTAAAGAACAAATAAAACGATTAAGAAAAACCTACACGGCGGAATTCTTTCGCCAAAACCGATTGGCTGCCTTTCTGGGAATTCTCTGTGCTTTTGTGAGTGCCTTGTTAAACATTGTATTATCATGGTTTTTGCAGCAACTCATCGATACTGCCAATGCCAACGGCAATCCATCAAGGATGACCTTTCTCACGTTTCTGGCCCTTGGAATTATTCTGATTGCAGCACTCGTTCTATTTATTGAAAGCCGCAGTGTGCCTCGTTTTCTGAGGAGAGCGATGACCCAGTACAAGAATCAAGCCATGAAGGACCTTCTGAAGAAAAACTTGGCAAGTTTTCAGAAAGAATCCTCTGCCGATTATATCTCTGCTTTGACGAATGATGCGGTACAAATTCAAGATACATATCTCGTTAACCTCTTTCATGGCATTGAACTGCTACTCTGCTTTTTCTCTGCCTTAGCACTAATGATCTTCTATAGTCCCCTATTAACGGTGATTTCCATCGTGCTCTGTCTCTTGCCCATGATCCTCTCATTGCATCAGGGAAAAAGGCTCAGCAGCCTGGCCCAAGCAGTTTCTGAGAAAAATTCCCTCTACATGTCTCAAGTGCAGGATATTCTGCAGGGCTTTCCCGTCATCAAGAGTTTCCAAGCGGAATCCCACGTTCTCTCTCTCTACCGGGAGGGAAATAATCAACTGGAGCATAAAAAGGAAGAGCAAAGTCGGGTGAGTAAGCAAATCGGTCTCTTATCCTACGTAGGAGCCCTTACCACGCAACTTGGCGTTTCCCTGATCGGTGGCTGGATGGCCTTATCTTCAATGGGATTAACGGGAGGTATGGTATTGGCCTTTACCAACCTCATGAACTTCGTACTTCAGCCGATCCGGGAACTCCCCGATCTCCTTGCCAAGAGAAAGGCGGCCCTGGCTCTGGTTGACCGCCTCGCCCAACGGCTTCAAGAGAACATTCGGGAAAAGGGACAACCCCTTCCGCAATTACCGGGCCAGGCTCCCCATCAAGTGAATCTTCAGCTCCATCAGGTTCACTATGCCTATGAAGAAGGAAAGCCCGTCTTACGGGGACTTACCGCAAACTTAGAGGCGGAAAAGGCTTACGCCCTGGTCGGTGGATCCGGCAGTGGCAAATCCACTCTTCTTCAGCTTCTCCTGGGGGCGGATTCGTCCTACAGCGGACAGATTCTCTTCAATGGAAAGGAACTGAGAGAGTTGGATGCAAACGCGGTTTTTGGTGCGATTTCTCTCATTCAACAACAGGTTTTCCTCTTCAATGCCACAGTCGAGGAAAATATCAGTCTCTTTCAGGAGATTCCCGAAGAAAAATTGCAAATGGTCATGAAGGAAGCCGGCTTGGAGGAGTTCATGGGAGAAGAAGGAAGAAAGAAGCTCTGCGGAGAAAACGGCAACCTTCTATCCGGAGGGCAGAAGCAACGCATTTCCATTGCAAGAAGCCTGCTTCGGGAAACTCCGATTCTCCTGGTGGATGAGGCAACCTCAAGCTTGGATAACCAGACCGCCTACCAGGTCACGCAATCCATCCTGAATTTAAAGACTTATCTCCGCCTCGTTGTCACCCATCGGCTGGAGGAGAAACTCCTGCAACAGTATGATCAGATTTTGGTCCTCAAAGAGGGAAAAATTACAGAAAAAGGAACCTTCCGGGAGCTTATGGATCAAAAGGGATACTTCTACTCCCTCTACACCATCAGCCAGTAACTTGTTCCCATCCGGCTCTCAAAGACTCCACGCTCCCCGCACAATCACAAAAACCGGTGAGACTTGGGCATTCCCGACCGAATCTCACCGGCTTTTTTTGATCTTCCCTTCCCCGCTTTTCCGGTCCCGGGAAAGCCACCGCTTCCTCCTCGGTGGCAAGGGGACCTTTCCGGTCCCTTTCGTGCCGGGCACTATCGATTTTGGAACTTTTCCTGAAGACGGCGGGCAGACTCCTCTAAGGAAGACTGCTCCGTTTCATTCAATGCTAACTCCAGAACCTTTTCGATTCCCTGCCTTCCCAGCACACAAGGCGTCGAAAGGAACACATCACGGATTCCGTATTCCCCCTCCAAGAGGGTTGCAACCAAGATGCTCTCCCTGCAATCATTCACGATGGCATCGATCATGTTGCAGACGGTGGATCCGATTCCACACTGGGTGTGCTTCTTCCCATCGATGACCCGCCAAGCGCGTTCCCGAACCTTTTGCTCCACCTCCTCGCGAGAGAAGGCATCCCCGGTCTGCTGCAGGTACTCCTCCAAGGCAATCCCCGAAATGCGGACATTGGACCAGACAACGAACTGACTCTCGCCGTGTTCCCCGAGAACCACGCCCTTTACATTCTTGGGATCGGTGTCAAAAATCCGGGCCAGGGTCGTGTTCAACCGGGCCGTGTCCAGCGCCGTCCCTGCGCCAATCACCCGCTCCTTGGGAAAACCGCTTACTTCATGAACCAATTGGGCCATCAAATCGCAGGGGTTGGAAACCACGATAAAGATTCCCTGAAAGCCCGCTTCCACGACTTCCCTCACATATGCCGCCGTGGGGTCCTTGAACTTCTCCCATTCTTCCAGCCGATCATGAACCCCTTCCAGATCTCCCGTTGCCAAGACCAAAATGTCCCGGTCCGCCATCTCCGGGATGGTCCTTGCCGAAAGCCGCAGGGGATGCGGATAGTAAGCCAGGGCATCCTCAATGTCCATGGCTTGTGCCTGTGCCAGTCCTTCTTTCTTATCCGCGAAAGCAATGTCGGAAACCAGTCCGAGTCTTGCAGCCGTGTAACCAACGGCAAAGCCAACCGCCCCCGAGCCAATAATGCCAAGTTTATTCATAATTATATCCTAACCTTTCCAGGAACTAATTATACCAATCTCCTGCCGGGTGTAAATATCGAGAAAGGGAATCAAGAATGGGGGATCTCCGGTGAATATACAGGAAAAGAAAAAAATTCTGACAGGAGGACCCCGAGAGCGCATGGAAAAGAGCCGGAACAAGAGAATCAGGGGCCGGGGAACACAGAGGGGCGGAGTTTTCGCCGACGACGAGACCTCGGGATATCGGCGAGCGAAAAGCCAGGGGAAAACCCCTGGGAAAGAGTGGAATGGTCCAACAAGCGAGCAGCAAAACGGCGAGCGTGTTGGTTTACCATTCCATTCGCAAAGACTTCCCATGAGACGAGTGCGAAGCACGAAGGCGAATGGCAAGAAGTCGCCTGCGGGGAAAGGGAGCAAATAGCCAGGGGTGAGGACCCCTGGGAAATTTCCTAAACCGGGGTTTCCCAGGGGTCCTCACTGCCCTCAAGCTCTCCGGTGTTCCCATCTCCAGGTCCTCCGATGAGCGCCCAATCAAAAAAGCCGAAAAGGGAAGGCCCTCCTCCCCTTTTCGGCTCTCTCATTGGAACGTCAGTCCCTAGGATAGGGCTAACGAATTTTCTTCCTTCGTTAGGATATGACTGGTCACGGTCGCGCCCAGGTACTTCTCCAAATTTTCCTTGGCAAAATCCAAAGCAGCTTTCAGATCCTCCAGTCTTTCTCCATCCGTGAGTTCGAAGATCATGAAGGCATTTTTTGTGGTTTCCGTGATCATGGTGCGCTCGGAATCTCTCCAGTTGAAGCAGCGGCACACCGCCCCCGCATCATCCTTGTAGCAGAGTTCTCCCGGCAGGGTCTCTTCTCCCTCATCGCCAATGCCTCCAAACGGATCTCCGCCCTCGGTGACGGTAAGCTGTAAATCCCCTTGGAACTGTTCGATATCCTCAGCGCCACAAGGAAGGCCGAATTTCAAAGAAGTCGCATTGTAAATGTCCACCAGAGGAAGGATGGAACCAACCGGATTCCCCTTTTGCACTCTTTTCAGAAGAGCTTCGATGGAGCAACGCGCCCCCTTTTTCGTTTTGAATTTCTTGTAGGCCTCTCTCCATACGGCAACCACGGGATTCTGGCTGAGCTGATCCTCCACCAAGAATTTCTTTGCTTCCTCATTTGCCTCTTCCAGAAGGTCCTTGACTTCTTGTGGACTCACATCGGAAGACGGAATATCTTTCACCAAGAGAATTCCGAGGTGAGCATCCGGAAAAAGATCAAAAAAATCTTTCTGTGCGATAAACTGGGTCATAAATTTTCCTTTCGGTTCACTTCGTTTTTCTCATTATATCAGGAAAGGGAACGAATTTTAGGAATTCCCCTAAGTGCGCACATCGCAAGGAAAGAGGACCATTCTCTTTCCCGCCTGTGATGAGGCTCTTCCCAAGACTTATATCGGAGATCGATGATTTGCTTTTCTGCCACCGGTTGCGGTCCCTCCTGCCGTGTCGACTTTCTGACAGGAGCAGGATAACAGAAAAAAAGACTCCCCATGATCATGAGGAGTCTTCATCACTTTATTTGTCTTGCTGCCTATTGGTTCTGCTCTTTTTTCCGGCTCTCTAAATAGAGGGCAGCGGCGACCACAAGAAGACCGAGAGATGCAAGGATGGGGTCTCCCGTTCTGACCGATTGCGACTGGCCGGAGGAACTTCCCCCGTTCCCATGGTCTTGCCGGTTCGAATCTCCGCCATTATTGGAATCATCCTTATCACCGGAGGAGCCTTTCCCGGATCCTTCGCCCGTGGAGCTTTCGTTATCCGAGATTTTTCCGGGCATCTCGGGAACTTTCTCCCCTTCCTTCACGATGAGGATACGACCCGTACCTTCGGGCTTTCCATACTGGTCTGCAGGAATCTTACCCTCCAGGTTTTCCACGATGTACTTGTTCAAAACCTCCACATCGGGCCATGCCGGCTGGTCCACCATCTTCATCTTGGCCAGGTTGGTGTAGCCGTCTCCTGCCATCTGTAAGACATACTTGGTGCTGGCGATGGTGTAGATCTTCTTGGGATCCAGGGGCTTATTGCCCACCATGACATTCTTGATGCGACGGGGAGCACCCTCTTTGATGGACTGGAAGGCTCCCTTGTCATCGGTGACGACCGGGCTCTCTTTGACATTGAGGTCAATGACATAGGAGAGGCCGGAGACCTGCAAGAAACCGCCGTTTTCTTCGGGCTGCAGACGAGCGCCATGCTCCAAGGCATCCAGAATCGTCTGTCCATCGGCCTCAATCACACACATCTCATTCGACCAGGGATTGACCGCGCCCGTGCTCTTCCGGGTCACATCGCCCTTGGGAATGGAGGCACGAATTCCACCACCGTTGACCAGGGAGATATCCGCATGGAGAACCTTGCGATAAGCATCGGCCACCAGGTCTCCCATGTTGGTCTCTGCACTCCGAATGGCCCGCTTGGATCCATCGGGAGTCTGCACCGTGAGATCAAAGTCCACGGTTGCAATCTTTTGGCTCAGCTTTTTCTCAATGATGGCATTGTACTTGTCCAACTTGGCCTTGACGGCTGCATATGCGGCTTTGGCCTTTTCCGACTTGGGGGTGACCTTGGCATCCTTTAAGGAGTTGGTGTAGGATCCATCCTTGTTTACCAGGATTTCCCCGTACTTTTTCAGTTTGGTACCGGTCGAAACGATATTGACGGTTTTTCCCGTCTTGTCCGGAACCGGAAGGCCTGAAAGGGTCTCATGCGCATGACCATCGATGAAGATGCTCAGACCGCTGGTGTTATTGATGAGATCACTGGATTTCCAGCCCTTGGTGATGCCTTCGTTTCCGATATGACCCAGGGCGACCACGAACTGGGCTCCCTCTTTGCGAACCCCATCAATGGCCTTCTGGACCGTCTGGTAAAGGTTCTTCTCGCTGAAGGAATAGAGGTAATTGCCCTTGTCATCCTGGAAGTACTTGGGGGTGGACTTGGTATAGGTTTCCGGGGTGCAGATTCCCACGATTCCCACCTTCACTCCATTGATTTCCTTCACCACGTAGGGCTTGAAAACCGGGCTCTTCTTGACCAAATCCATGAAATTACAGGAAAGGGTCTCGAACTTAGCCTTGCCCAGAATCTCAAAGTAGCGGGGAATCTGGTAGTCGAACTCATGGTTGCCGGGAACCATATAATCATAGCCCACCGTGTTCATGATGTCGATGATCCAGGATCCCTTGGATTCCGAACCGAGGGCATCTCCCTGGATGGCATCGCCCGCATCCAAGGTGAGCACGGGAATGCCCGCCTCTTGCAAATCGGCACGAGCAGCGGCGAGGTCCGCATAGCCTTTGGCTCCACAGTGCACATCGTTGGTATGTAGAATGGCAAGGGCCGGTTTGCTTGCTTGCTTGTTCTCTTCGGGCTGACTTTCTTCCTCTTCCTTGCTCTCCCGGGCTTCCGAGTCAGAGACGGAAGAGGCTTTCTCCGAATTCGCTGTGGTCGAATCCTGCGATTTCTCTTCTTTCTTCGAAGAATCCTGTGTGCTCACTTCGGCCGGTTTTTCTTCTTTCTCGCTCTTTTCTTCCGCAATCGACGAATTCGTCGAAGAAGAGAGGGAAGAAAAATCCTGAGCCTGGACCGGAGAGCCTGCTTGAACCAGCAGGGCCAACGATAACAGACTCCATAAAAGGGTCATTGAACGCTTATGCTTCATGGTGCTTCCTCCTTTATATACTTATATTCCCCTCTATGATAAACTTTCTTGAAAACAGAAACAAACGATTACGAAGAAAAAAGGTTAATATTATATTAAGTATTTGTTAAATATGGAAAAGGAACCAAGGGGGATCATCCTCCCCGGTTAAGGAGCCGGAAAGACATATTCTGGTGGAAAGGAGAGAACCGTGCAAATCCTTCATCTGCTCGCCCAACTCCCGGATAAAACGGGCAGTGGCATTTATTTTAAAAACCTCTTCGACGCTTGTGAAAGGGCGGGGGACCGGAATGCGGGCCTCTTCGCCATCCAGCCTCCCTTTCCTCCCCCGACTTCTCCCTTCGCCTATCCGATCTCTTTTCGCAGCGAGGAGCTTCCCTTTCCCATTGTGGGAATGAGCGACCAGATGCCCTATCCCAGCCGCACCTATGCCTCTCTGACGGAGGACGAACTCCGGGCCTGGATCCGGGCCTTTCGAGCGCGCATGCAAAAAGCAAAGGAGGAGTTCCAGCCCGACCTGGTCCTCTGCCACCACCTGTGGATGCTGGCTTCCCTCGCCCGGGAGACTTTCCCGACCTGTCCCGTGATCGGAATCTCCCATGGAACGGACCTGCGGCAATGCAAAAAGAATCCCCGACTCAAGGAGACCTATGTACAAGGGCTAAATCGCTTGGACTTGGTCTTTGCACTTTCTCAAGATAATAAGGAAGAAATTCAGCGGGAATTCGCAATTCCCGCTCATAAAATTAAGGTGACGGGCGGAGGCTATGAGAGTGCTTCCTTTTATCCACCGGAGGAAACCCTTCCCCTTTCAAGACGAAAGATTCGCCTGCTCTATGCGGGCCGACTGGCAGAGCCCAAGGGAATCTATGATCTGGCCCGGGCATACTCCCTGCTGTGTAAGGACCGCCGGGACATGTGCCTCACCATCGTCTGTGACGGGAATAAGCCTGCCCGGAAAAAACTGCAAGCCTGCCTGCAAGGCGCAGAAGATGTGGAAATCCGGGATTTCATGCCCCCAAAAGAACTGGGGGAAACCATGCGAAATCATGACCTCTATCTACTTCCCAGCCTGTATGAGGCATTGGGACTCACGGCCATTGAGGCCCTGGCATCGGGCCTCTTTGTGCTCGCCGGGGACCATCCCGGTCTCCATGAACTGGTCCGAGGGCCCATCGAAAACAGCGGGGTCATCCGTTTTGTGCCCTTACCCCACCGCATCCATGTGGACCAACTTTCCCCATCGGGTCATGCGGACTATGTTCGTCGCCTGCGGCAGGAGTTAAATGCCATGCTGGATGCGTTCCGAGGGGGCCTGTCCTTCCCCCCTTCCCTCTTTCCCCGGATTGAAAAATATTCTTGGACGGAGATCTTTAAACGCCAAAGGGAGACCATGAGAAAGCTCCTTCCCGACAAATAAGTGGCCTTCCTTTGTCGATGTTCCCAACAAAAAAAGAGGAATCCGGAATCCGGATTCCTCTTTTTGATTTCCTTTATCCTCTTTTCCCTCGTTTTTTCTCCTGCCGCCGTTCCCTGGCTCTTTCCTGCAGCCGTTCCATGGCTCCTTCTCGGTAATCCTTTCCGTCAAAGATGGCGATCTTTGGATTTTTCTCCTTCGCCAGGGCAAGAATTGCCTTCCGCGAAGCGCTGGGAAAGACCCTGCGCCGCGTCACGTCACCACGGGTGAAATAAAAATAGTGATAATCGGGATGGCCCGGGACCTTCTCATAGGTCAGGGCGCGGATTTCCTCCCATGGCCAGAGTCGGTGATTCGTTGAGAAAAACATGTTGCTGAAGCTCTCCACGCCCACTTCGGTGCAGGCGGAATAGTGCCGAGAAAAAAGAGCCAGAAGCAGGAGCAGGCTGAGAAGAAGGGAGAGGGGATTTCTCTTAATCAGCCCCAGGGCAAGTAAGAAGAAGCCAAAAGGAAAGGCCAGGCGGTCCACCCATTGCTTGCGAAAGGCAATTTGCTCCTGTTCCTGCGTGACTTCCTTGCCCGTCCATTGGGGCTTTCGATGAAAAATTTCCAAATCTTCCTTCCTTCTACGCCGGACTCCTCCGACAAAAATTTCTTATTTGGTAGCCACATTCGGTGCCAAGCCGGCTTTTCTCCGTTCCTGAAGAGCCTGTAATGCTTTTTCGTGAGCTTCTTTGGGAGCTTCTGCAACTCTTCCCATCTTGGTCTTTCCAAAGAGTCCCGTATAGGACCCATCTGCCCAGAAGATGTTCCGTCCCAAGTATGCGGTGATTGCCGCGTAGATGGGGTTGAGCAGGTTCACAAAAGCGAAGGGGAAGAACTTAAAGGGAGAAATCCCCAGCGTGGTCTGCTGGTACGCCCCGCAGGCGGTCCAGGGGAACATCACGGCCCAAAGGGTTCCGGCATCTTCCAAGGTTCGTGAGAGCATGTTCCGGGAAAGCCCCAGCTCATCATACTTGTCATCATACAGCGGAGCAGGTACCCCAATACCTAAGAATTGATCACACATCGCAGCATCACAGAAAATAGAAGTCAACATGGTCGTTAAGATCAGGCTTCCGACGGAATGAATCCGCTTCTTCAACTGGCCAAACAAGCGTTCCACAATGCCGCAACGTTCCAGGGCACCGCCGAACGAGACCGCTAAGATAATCAGGTTGATCGTCCACATCTGGTTATCCATGCCGCCCTTCTTCAAAGCGCCATCCAAAAAGGCGTTGCCGGTTTGCACATCCGGGCCATAGTGGAGAATCGCAAAAATCTGTGCTAAATTTTTTCCACCCTGGAAAATCTCGGCAAAAATCACGCCCACCAATACGGAGATGAGCACGCCCGGCAGACCGGGGACTCGGAGCAGGCAGACGACGATGATCACCACCACCGGCAAAAGCACCAAGGGATTCACATTGAAGTTTGCGGCAATGGCAGAACGAATTCCTTCGGCGATGCTGGCGTCATAGCCATCGGCCGACATGGTCAGGCCCAGAATGGCATAAATAATCAGAGAAACTATGAAGACCGGTCCCGTGGTGGAAATCATCGCGGTCACATGGTCAAACAGTCCCGTTCCCGACACTCCTGCCGCCAGGTTGGTGGTATCGGATAGCGGAGAAAACTTATCCCCCACATAAGCTCCGGAAATTACCATGCCGGCGGTGATGGCGGGGTTGATCCCCAAACCGGCACCGATAGTCATAAAGGCAATTCCGATGGTCGCCGTGGCCGTCCAAGAGGAGCCGCAGGCGAGGCCCACGATGGCACACAGAAGACAGCCAACCGGTAGGAACAGCTTAGGACTCAAGAGGTCCAAGCCATAGTAGATCAAAGCGGGAATGGTTCCCGACATCATAAAGGAGGAGACCAAAAGACCCACCGTAAGTAAAATCAAGATGGCTTCCAAGGTGGCAGAAATACGCTGAATAATTCCATCCATCATATCCGAAAAACTATGTCCGCAAAGAATTCCGATTGCTACGGTAATCACGGTAGCAACAATTAACGGCATGTGTGCCGCAGAATACGTTTCATCACCCGTAAATACATACACCATCATTGCCACCATGGCGATGATGGGAATGACCGCCTCCACGACGCTGGGTAAGCGTATGGGACGGCTCGATTTCTTTTCCATTATTTTCCCCTTTCCTGGTTTCCGTTACGTCGACTGTACCTCCTCCTCCTTTCTGTGAGTATCGTGGCTCCCCCCCTTCATCAAGAAAACGTTTCTATAAAAGGTTGGAACCGGCTAGCTGTTCTCATTATACTATAAACGATTGAATTGCAATAGATTCCGATGATTTTTTATGAAATTATTTTATCAATCGGAATTTTCTTATTTCTTTTGAAAGCGATTACAAATAATTATTTATCTTATTTATTATAATATTATTTTTTTTATTTAACCTATATTCGATTTGAAAAAGGGCCCTTCCCGGGGTGTGTCCTCTCGGGAAGAGCCTTGCGAACGAACTTCTTCCTGTTGAATTTTCTTATTTGCCAAGGCTCCAAGTTTTTCCTCGGTCCAAGGATTCGAGCAGGATGTCTTCCTCTTCCCCGGCACCGGGCGATATTTTTAGCAGGTAGCGCCCTTCCTCTTTTTGCGGCATCTGATAATACGCATAGTCTTCCGGCTTTAAGCCCATCTTCTTCCCGCTCTCCGGGAGATTTTCTTCTTTCAAAGGAGGAAACGACAACGGGGTCCAGGTCTTTCCTCCATCTTCGGATCGAAAGATTTCGGAGGAACTTCCCCCACCGTGCTCTAGGCCGATAAAACCCAGCCGGTCGTCTTCAAAGAAAAGCCCTTCCGCCTGTCCAATATTTCCTAAAAAGGGATCCTCCGACCGAAGAACCCAGGTCTTTCCCCCGTCAAGAGTGGCTTCCAATTGATAGAAATAGGACCCCGTGGCGGCATCCATGACCCGGAGGCGAAAGCCTTGCTTGTTCCCCGAAAGGAAGGTGGTGACGGTTCCATCCTGCCGGTCCACGACCCAGGAGGACGCGCTCCGGCCGGTCTTATCCCGAACTTCCTCCTGCGCCTCTTCCCGGACTTCTTCCTCCGATTTTCGCCGAGGCAGAAGAACGTAGTGACTCTTCCTGCCCTCCTCTTCCGGAACCTCCAGGGTCATGCTATATCCCACCAGCTGCTCCCCCCGGAACAGGGAAATCTCCGAAAGAAGGTCCCCCGACGGTCCGATTCCCTTCACCTGATAGAGGGAGTCAAAGGTCTCTTCCCCTTGATAGATCAGGCGGATGCGCTCTTTTCCCATCCGCAACAGATCCTGCAGCTCCTTTCTCCAAGACGGAGCCTGTAACAGCCGCCGAAGACCGGACGTGCTCTTTTCTTTCTTTGGGAGAAATTCTGCCTGTCCTGTCCAGATCTCCACCCGATCCGCTTTTTTCTTCGAATAGGAGAGCAGGTAGGTTGGCACTTTGTTACCAAGTCCCTGCCCATAGAGGAAAACCTCCCAACGAATCAGCCGACCCTCGCTATCAAAATCCATGATCCAGGGTTCCGCAATATAGAGCGAATCCAAGGAGCCCAGTCTCCCTTCCAGCTGTGCCAGCAGTCCATCCATGCCCTCTGTAGTGGCCCGAACCTCCCCGATAGAAAATGTTTCATGATTCCAAAGTTCCTGAATCTTCCAGGCCAGCTTTCCATGGTAGGGAAGGCCTACATAGACGGTAAAGCAAGCGAACAGCAGGCTCACGACGAGGAAAAGAGCAGCCAAGAGCGGACTCTTCTTCTTTGGATTCTCCCGCCGCTTTTCTCTCCACCAAAAGAAGAAAAGAACAAGAACGACGAGAGACAGGGGCAGGAGGATCATGAGATGCTTCCGCACCCCGCCCTTCCAAAACAGATGGGCCAAGCTTGCCAGCAATAAAGAGTAACTAAGAAAAAGTAGGTAGGATAGAATTTTTTTCATAGCAAATAAGCTGCGCGACGCAGCCTCATCCTTTCTGTTATTCCAAAATGTTCCTTTCCAAGGGTACCGTAACTCTTAGCGGATGAATTCTAGGTTTTTGATAAAACCGTGGTCCAGCCACCACTTTCCCAAGGCCTGTTTGTACGCCTCCGGATCATCCATCGGTACATCAATGCGCTCTAGCTCCTCCATGTCCTTGTCCACCTCAAAGAGATGAAGCTTTCCTTTTACCGGGAAGGGCACAATCGGAACAATTTCGTCGAAAACCCAGGAGTAGCCCTCAAAATGCTCCTCCTCAAAAAGAAAAGCATCATAGCGATCGGTCTCATCCACAAAAGGACGAACGTCCGCCAGCTTCGCCAGGGCCACCGCCTTTCCACTTACCATGGACTCCCGCTCGGCCTTCCGCTGTGCGGAAGAAGAGCAAATCAGAATCCATCCCCGATAATCGGTCTTCCAACTGCGGGATAGTATCAAGATATGTTCGCAAAAATCTTCGGACTCACGTCAGATTGATTAAGCGACTTCCTTTGGTAACAAGGCTGACATCGACTCCTCTTTGATAAATGCCCTGGATGATGACCAGTCTTCGGAGTATTCCATCAGATAGGCTGTCACCAGTCTGACATACGAGGGCTCATT
>ERZ1673749.1846-NODE-1846-length-12620-cov-4.772702_pt1 | contig 12620 bp, 8 predicted proteins | sample MGYA00580204_ERZ1673749 | MGnify/ENA primary metagenome ERZ1673749 (study PRJEB41218, sample SAMN15661745) | gut metagenome | host: Homo sapiens | place: Canada: London | collected 2015-08-20/2019-03-30 | study: EMG produced TPA metagenomics assembly of...
GCTTAGTCGATGCGATCAACACCTCCGTGCCGTTTCGCAGTCAGCAGTCAAGCCGCAGGGATCTCTTCGAAGCACACGAGCAGCATCTCCTTGCTGACCTGCCGGCAACCCCGTGGCAACACACCGAGTGGAAACGGGCAAAAGTAGCCCCGGATTTCCATGTCACGGTTGCAACAGTGCGCTACTCCGTTCCGCACCAGCTTGTTGGCCGCACTGTCGATGTGCGCATCACCGGCCAGATGTTGACCGTCTTTGACCAAGGGGCAACCGTGGCAACCCACCGGGTTTCACATAAGCGTGGGGCCTATGTCACTGACTACGAGCACATTCCATCTGGGATGGACTCCACCCGTGGACTGTGGACAAGCGACTACTTTTACCGCGAAGCCAGCAAAGTTGGCCCGGCAACACGCAAGGTCATCGAAGAACTCATTACGGCGAAAGCCATCCCGGCCCAGGCATACCAGTCCTGCCGAAACGTGCTGTCAATGGGCAAACACGGCAACAAACCAATCCTGGAAGAGGCATGCCAACGCCTGACCGCCAACGACGGCAGTCGGCGGGCAGTGTCATATACCGCAGTCAAAAACATGATGGCCGCCATACGCAAAGAACACGCAACCCGACCACGCGGGTTTGACCAGCCCCCGCGCAGCACCACCACCAACCAACCCGCCCGACCTGTAGCCGCTGACCGGGACACCACCGGCGCGTTCCTTGGCGGTGCAGACCAGTTCAGCATGGACAACCTCGCTAAGAAAGGAAACTAAAACCCATGTCATCACCAACCCCGCCAACAGACCGCTTCCTTGACGAATCCGTCCTGGCCGGCTTCACCGCACTGCGGATGACTGCCTTCGGCAAAAGCGTCATCGACATCGCCAACGATCCCGCATTCGACACGTGGACGTTTTCCCAAAAGGTGCTCTACGCACTCGATAAAGAAGTCGCAGCCAGGCGTGAACGACGCATCAACAAACTGCTAAAAGCATCCCGATCGCCAAACCTTGATGCTTGCCTTGAAAACGTGGTGTGCACGCCTGACCGCAACATCAACCCCGAGCAAGTCAGCAGACTCGCCCACGGACAATGGTGCCACCTAGGTCAAAACATTGTCATCCTGGGCAAGTCCTCAGTCGGTAAAACATACCTCGCCCAAGCACTCATCACCGCAGCATGCCGCAACGACTACTCCGCACGGTTCTACCGCACCGACATGCTCGCCGCCGAACTAGCAGTCCTCCAACCCGATAACCCCACACGGCTGAAGTTCATCCAGCACCTCCACGACGTCGACGTCCTGGTCCTCGATGACTTTCTCACCACACCTGTGGATGCCGCGACCGCGCACCAACTACTCAATATCCTCGCCGGGCGGGAACACAAAGTCTCAACCATTGTGACCTCGCAGTTCACCCCACAGGAGTGGTACAAGTCCATCCCCGACGCCGTGATCTCCGAGTCAATCCTCAACCGACTCGTCTCCGGCGCCGAGATCATCACACTCGAAGGACCAAACATGCGCCTCACCACCAACACATAACCACCAACAACGCCTGAGTAAGACACCGCTACCGGATACTCACTCAGGCGCTACCAGATACTCACCACACCGCTACCATTTCGGTCTTCTTAACACCTCTCATGCAGACCGGGTCGTTCGGATTGGAATGAGAAAAATAGGAAACAACGGTTTCTGTAGCGGAAGACAATTCAACCCCCTCTTTCGTTAGAGATATTGAGAAGGACCGAACCCCCCACTGTCCGAATCCCCTTTCGAAAAATGAGTTTATTCTGTACCGTTTGGAAAGTCTATACCCTGGCGGAAAGTTGTGATTAGAGAGGTGAATGTGCCTACTGATATTGCATCTACCCAGCCTTCCGCCGCTTTGAGCTTCGTTGGGGGAGTCTTGTTGGGAAAGAAGCTAATAAAAGGAATGTTCGAACCCTAGCGTGAGGAAGAGCGTGCGCTGAATCCCTAGGGCAGCGACGTTTATGTACCAATCAAGCCTGTTGAAGCTGTGGCTTGAGTTAATCTATGAAAGTGCTTAAACTCCGCTCCCTTATTGCTGGTCTAGCGCTAGCGACCGTCGCTGCGCCATCCGCCCAGGCCCTGACGTTTGATCCTGGGAAGGTTCCGCCACGCACTCAAATGACCGTGCGCTATGCCGACGGAAACTCGGTTTCCACTGGAAATGGCCACGAGTCTCGTCCTGCGCTATCCCTCGCGAAGCTGTACCTAGGAATGTGGGTCCTGAAACATGGCGCGCCGGAGGATAAAGCGCGGGTGGAAAACATGGTTCGCTTCTCTGAGGATGGCACCGCTAGCGATCTGGAGCGGAAGTATCCGCAGGCCATACCTTCCATCATCGGGGAATATCGCTTGGGGGAGACCCATCACAACGGTTACTGGGGCAATACCACGACGTCGACGGAGGATCTCGCTCGCTTTATTGGGGTGATATTTGGCGACCCAGTTGCTGCACCGCTCATGAAAGGTATGGCGACGGCAGCGCCTGTGGCATTCGACGGATATCGTCAGGACTTCGGCACCGCGCGGATTCCAGGCATTATCGGAACGAAATTTGGGTGGTCAGATGACCGGCAGGTGCATGCGAGCGCCTCTTTCGGTCCTGGGTATAGTGTGGCGGCAAATACCTATGGATCTCCCGCGGATCTCACCGCAGATGTGCTCGGTGCGGTGGAGGTACAGCCGCAAGCGCCGAACTTGCCGACGCCCCCTCAGGACCTGCGCGATAGGGCGTGTGCGGAGCTGAAGCGCGCTGTGCCTAGTTCATCGCACGTGTGCTGATTGGCCACGGGTTTAGCTAAGTTTTACCTTTGCGGAAACTGAGAAATTAATATATTCTCGGCTACCAAATAAGCGGTTACTAACCCGAAAGGTAATTCCCTATGCGTAAGGCCCTGTCCATCGCGGCCATTGCTGTTGTGGCTTTGACCGTTGCCCCGTCAGCTTCGGCGAAGAGCGACCAAACTCGTTCGCTCATTTCCCCTGCTACATGCGCCTCCATCACTAAGTTGGCAAACGAAGGAAAGCCGGTTCCGGATCCGTCGATTCTGCACGATGCTGATTCCGTTCCTTCCTACTTCAAGAGCGGCGTGCTCAAGTACAAGGTGGCGGATAACTTCCCCTACCGCGAGCAGCTCGATGCCGCGGTAGCTGAGTGGAACGATGCTCTCGACGGCAAGGCTTCTCTGAAGGAAGTAGCGCCGTCCGAGGCCGATGATGACACCATCGCCATCATCTATAAGCCGGAGCCGAATGGTTACGTCCAGGGTACGGCCTACCCGGACCACGGGATGCTCTTCATCAAGGCGGCCACCGCTCAGTACCCAGAGGCGCTTCAGGGAACCATCGCTCACGAGCTCGGCCACATGATGGGGGCGGGCCACTCCTGCGCCCACGCCCTCATGGCCGGCGCAAACCAGAACCCCATTTCCTATCACGTAACTCCGCTTGACGCCGTGGCTGTCCTGCAGGGGCAGTTTGACTAATTCAGCGCAGGCTGGCTGAGCCGGGCGAGTGCGAGTAGGTATCGTCCGCCTTGGCTAGGCGGTGGGCGCGAAGCCCCAGGGTGATGACGATGGGGTAGAGGATGAGCGCGACCACGATGTACTGCGTGACTAGCTGCCATGTCTCATCCCACATGTAGTTCCACGCGAAATGGAGACAGAAGGAAACAAAAAGCGCGCCCACGCCCACTCCGAGGCGCCACCACCACGTTTTGTGGGCGGCGTAAATGGCCCAGCCGATGCCAAAGCCTGCGATGGCCGTCAGTGACATGTGTAGGCCTGGGCCCGCCACAAGGCGGAGCCCCCACATCTGCAGCATGCCAATCCAATCAGACGTCGGGTGCATGACGGCGCCGAGAGAAGCGTAGAGGACGTTTTCAAAGACCTCGAAACCCCAGCCCACAAGCGCGCCGACGATGAAACCATGCCAAGGGCGGTTGAGCTGGCGGAAACTGAATAACACAAAAACCACGCCCAGCGCCTTGGCGAACTCCTCCGGATAAGCTCCGGACCATGACATCATGGATTCTTCCCATCCCACGCCCTTGGTGAGGGAGCTGAACGGAAGTGCTGATAGGAGCGCCAAAGACACCGCGGTGCCGGCTCCCCACAGCACGCTGGCTGTGGCCCATCCCTTGGCAGGTCGCGCCCACATCGGGCTGAGGTGCCACAGATACAGCCCCAGCGCCAAGAAAGCAAAGCCGATCAGCAGGCTTATTAGGCCCGGCAGCGGGGCAACGAGGAAAGCACCAAGCAGATTGATCAGAGCTGCGGGGAGGCAGATACCAATGATGACCCACAGCGCCACGCGGAAGATCTTGCTCACTTGAAGGCCTCCATAAACTGATCGGCGATTTCTTCTGGGTTTCCGTCTGAAAAGACGAGCTCGTAGTTGAGATCGTCCTTGGCCACGCTAAAGGCAACGACCGGGATGTATGTATACGTTCGCAGTACGAGGATGCCGTCTTGGTTTTCTACTTCTTCTTTCGGCATCGACCCGAAGGTCGTGGCGCGCACAGCTCGGCGCAGGGCCAGCTCGTCATCGTCGACATCAGAGGTGAGGTAGGCCTCGACCAAGGTATCGCCGCAATCCCACGCCTGGTTGGCCACGGAATCGTAGTTCACGCTGCATTCGACGCCGTCGATAGGCTGACGCCACTCAGGATCGTCGAGGACAACAGGCTCGGTTTCAGGATCGTGGTCCGGCAGCGCCAAGCTGAGGACGGCGGGCGTGCCGAGCACGAGGAGGGTCACCCCAAGCACAGCGAAAAACGGCCCCGTCATCTTCGCTGGCGGGAAACGATAAGAAGTCATGCACACCACACTAATGGGTACATCTGACATAGAGTGAAGTGCATGAAGGATCTGTATCAGTTTGTTAATGGCCCTTGGATTGAGTCCCACGTTATTCCCGATGACCGCGGTGTTGACGGGACTTTTCACGCGCTTCGCGACGAAGCCGAGGAACTCGTCCATGACATCGTTAAGGAAGACGAAGGCCGTCCGGGGATCGTGTATTCCTCCCACATGGACGTTGAGGGAGTGAACGCTGCGGGAACGGCGCCTTTGGCCGAAGATTTGGACAAGCTGGTGGCGGCGGACCCGGAAGAGCTGGCGCACAACCTGGGCGTGCTGGAGCGCGAGGGCGTCGGCGCCCCGGTTACCTTCTGGGTAGAAAAGGACTCCGGCTCCGAGGAGGCGGTGGCCTACATTATCCAGTCCGGCCTGGGCCTTCCAGATGAGGCTTATTACCGCGAGGAAGCCCACGCGGAGACGCTTGAGGCCTACGAGAAGCACGTCGCAGCGATGCTTGGATTCCTGGATCCGGCTCGCCTCTTCGGGCTGGGCGCGGAAGCGGCCGCTACGCGCATCGTGAATCTGGAAAAGGAAATTGCTGCAGGGCATTGGGATGTCGTGGCCTCGCGTGATGCGGTGAAGACGTATAACCCGGTGGACGTCGCCAAGCTGCCCAGCATCACCCGCGCCATCCTGAACGGTGGGGCACTGCCGGAGCACCGCGCGGTGGCCATGATGCCGTCGTATTTTGAGCACCTGGAGGGTCTGTTTACCGCCGGCCGCATGGCGGATTGGCAGCTGTGGGCCACGTGGCACATTCTGCTGTCGCGCGCGCCGTACCTTACTGAGGAGATCGGTAGGAAGAATTTCGAGTTCTACGGAACCAAGCTTTCCGGCGCTACCGAGCAGCGTGACCGCTGGAAGCGCGCCGTGGGCCTGGCAGAGAACATGGTGGGTCAGGAGATTGGCAAGGTTTTCGTGGACAAGCACTTCCCACCATCCTCGAAGTCCGAGATGGATGAGCTGGTGGAATACCTTACCTCCGCATACCGCGAGAGGATTTCGCAGCTGGAGTGGATGACCCCGGCCACTCGTGAGCGCGCGCTGGAGAAGCTCTTGCAGTTCAAGGCCAAGATTGGTTATCCGGAGACCTGGCGTGACTATTCCGACCTAGAGTTTTCACCCAAGGGTGCGGACCTGGTGGCCAATGTGCGCGCAGGCAGCGCGTGGAGCCACGATTATGAGCTGGCCAAGATTGGCAAGCCGGCCGACCGCGACGAGTGGTTCGCAACCCCGCAGACGGTCAATGCCTTCTACAACCCAGTAGTTAATGACATCACCTTCCCGGCGGCGATTCTGCGCCCGCCGTTCTACAACCCGGACGCGGACGCGGCGGAGAACTTCGGTGCCATCGGCGCGGTGATTGGCCACGAGATTGGGCATGGCTTTGATGATCAGGGCTCGCAGTATGACGGCCAGGGCAACCTCAACTCCTGGTGGACGGATGAGGACCGCGCGGCCTTCGAGAAGCTGACCGCGAAGCTGGTGGACCAGTTCCAAGGGCAGGTGCCGAAGGTGCTGGAAGGCACCGATTCCGCAGGCGTCAACGGCAGTTTCACCCTGGGTGAGAACATCGGTGACCTGGGTGGACTGGGGATTGCTGTGGTGGCCTACAAGAACTACTGCGCCGACAAGGGCTTGGACATCAACGGCCAGGTCGCGCCCTTTGAGGCAGAGGGCGCTGAGCCGGAATTGGCAGAACACGAGTACACCGGTCTGCAGCGTTTCTTCCTGGCGTGGGCGCGCGTGTGGCGCACTGCCATCCGCCCGGAGATGGCCACGCAGTACCTGGCCATTGATCCGCACTCGCCGGCGGAGTTCCGCTGCAACGTCATTGCCGAAAACATCGATGAATTCTACGAGGCTTTTGACGTCGAGGGTGGTCTAGCACCGGAGGAGCGCGTCACCATCTGGTAGTACCCTTGGGGGCCATGAGTGAGTGGAATATCGGTGGTACTGATCGCCAACTAAGTCCGGAACAACAGCTCGAGCAGCTCTCCTCCTACATGGAGGTGCACTACCCGCTGCCGGACTTCCGCCCGCCGTGGGCCGGTGGAGGTTCGCCGGAGGCGGACCGCTATTGCGCGCTGCTGCCGGACCGTATCGTGCAGGCCTCCATGATGGTGCTGGGATCCGCGGTGGATCACTCGCTGCCCGGCACCGTTTTTACGGAAGGCGTGAGCGTTGAAGACTCTGAGGTTGGAGCGATCTTTAGGCCGTCCGAGCCGAATGGTCGCTGGGCGGTGTCGCTGCACTCCGGCGGCTGGTGGCGCGGTGACGGCAAGGCGCTAGAAATGCAATGGCGGCCCGAAGTTGCTGCCGCAGCGCAGTTGTCGGGCACGACGATCATTGATGTCGATTATCCGTTGGCGCCGGAGCACACCGTGGCGGAGATGGTTCAGTCGGTTCAGGCGGCCGTCGATTATGCGCGCGAGCATGGTGCCGAGCGCGTGACGGTGTGGGGATATTCCTCCGGTGGGGCGCTCGCAGCGCTGGTGCCTGCCGACGCCCTCCTCCTCACCTTCCCCGACTTCGGTGCGCTGGCCAAGCTGCCGGAGGAGATCCGCGGTGACTACGTCCTCGATGTTGAGAAGCTGCCGGGGCTGTATTCTGACATCTTGGTCCAGACCGCGGCGCAGGATGAGATTGCTGAGCGCGTGGAGGTCCCCGGTGCACAGACTGCGGAGTACGTGTCCATGCACCGTATTTCGACCCCGGCCGTGGCGCGGCAGCGCATTAAAGATTCGGCCGAGTTCCTGTAGTTCTACTGTTCGCCCTCGGGGCGAATCTTCATCTCGGAGTTCTTCCACAGGCCGGAGCGCTGGATGATTTCCTGGTCGATATCTGCCTCGAGCGGGGCCTCGCCGCGGGAGTTGGTGCGCAGCTCATACTTTTCAATGGAGCCCCAGTCGCGCGCCCAATCGTTGTTGAGGTAGCTCGGGATCTCATAGGAGTAGTTCACTGCCTCCGCGGTTGCCAGCGCACCACCACCGGAGAAGGACTGGAAGTCCGTGAGGGAGGTTTGTGCGGCGGCGTCGGGAAGAATGCGGAACTGCGGGATCTCGGTCACGCCGGCGTAGTGGTCGAAGGTGCGCTGGCAGGGGAACTGCAGGGCCACGGACCAGTCGAGGAGCGCCGGGGTAGAGGAATCGAACTGGGAGTTGATGGTGGCAAGCTCCGGGACGCGCGGCGGTGTAAACGCCATCCAATCGTCCTCATCGGTGGAATCATCGACCGCGACGAGGCGCACAACGTTGGCCTCCTCTGGGAGCTCGTCTAGAGCAATGCGGAGGTTGCGCCATTTGGGGGTCGCGCCGACGTCGGAAAGCTCGGCCTCACCCTTGTTGGTGACCTTGCCATCCTTGAGTGTTCCGTACTCCAAGGTGAGCTCGGTGCCCTCCTGCTCCACTCCGTTGACGTCGTGGTGGTAAATCTTGCCGGCGGCAGCGACCGAGAGGACGGGGGTGTTTTCGCCAGGTTCCGGCAAGTTGTACCACTGGGTGGTGATGGTGGCGGTCGAGCGCTGCGATTCATCGTAGGAGCCCATGACCGGGACCTTCCGGTAATCCAAGTTGAACGGCAGGTGCATCTCGGAGCCGTTGACACCCAGGGTTCCGCGCACGCCGCCGGCGGAGGAGTCGGTGACCTCGGTTGCCTTTTCCTCGGATTCGGTGAGATCCTTCTGTTCATTGGACGTCGCCGAGTCCTCACCGGTGGTGTTGGCAATAGCGCCTACCGACGCCGAGTTGAGGTTCTCCGGCTCAATATCTTCATTGATCATATTGGGGCCGAAACCGAAGTTGTCCTCCTTCTTGTCAACGAGCGAGTCCTGGAATTCGCCCTCGACCGGAGTGAGGAAGGATTCATTGGTGTTGGTCTCCACCATGGTGGAATCCGCCAGCGAGCAGGTATCGCCGCGCAGGGAAGTCAGGTTGCCCTTGCCCACGGAGTAGGAATCCGCCTGGGCCACGTAGCCCTTGGCAAAGGAGGCACACGAGAAGGCCACGATGATAATGCAGGCCGCCGCAATCGGTGCGGACATGACACCCGCCCAGCGCGAGACCTTGGCGGCATTGGCGGCCTCGAATTCCTCGAGGGTGCCGGCGGTTTCGGCCTTGTTCTTGCGATAGCTGTGAACCAGGGACTGGTAGAGGCCAATCGCCAGGACCACCATGGCGATGGCCAGCACCACGGTGTTGGCCTCGATGCCCTTGAACTGCACGGTGCGGTCCCACCACGGGATGCCGAAGGAGGACACGTACCACCAGGCGTTCCAGCCACCCAGGGAGATGGCCAGGAGGAAGATCACCGCGGCGATGGAGAAGGTCCGGGCACGCGGGGAGCGCATGGCAATCTGGGAAAGAACTACCGAGCCGAGCGCGGCGATGACGCCGGCGACACCGGCGTAAATGCCGAAGTGGTGCGTCCACTTCGTCGGCGTGAACATGAGGAAGAAGGCCGAGAGCGCCATGATGGCCAGCAGGCGCTTGGTGGGATCTGCCTCCGCACCGACGACGCGGTGGTCCTTGATGAAGGCATAGATGATGAGCGCCAAGCAGAAGAGCATGGTGAACATTGCAAAGCGGCGCGTCAGGGAGCCGTCCACGGAGGGCTCGAAGAGCGTGGAGTAGCGCACGAACTCCGAGTACCACGGCAGGGACGGGCCGACCGCGGAACGCACGCGAGTGGATTCGAGGACCGACGCTAGCGTTTGGTCCCCGAAGGCAGCGACCATGACAGCGGTGCCGCAGGCAAGGAACGGGGCGATGAGAGCTGTCCAGCCGATCTGGGGAGCGCGCTTACCCATGATGCGGAACAGGGCGGGCAGGCAGACCAGGAAGATGCCCACTGCGGTGAGGCCGGTGGGGCCAGCGGCCAGGGTGATGGTGGCGATGATGGTGCCCACCGCCGCCGGAAGGAGGCGCTGGGTGGAGATGGCGCGCTCGAAAGAGGCCCACGTCAGCATGACGCCGAGGGCCACGATGGGCTCGGGGCGGATGCCGTTGTTATAGGGCAGCCAGAAAGCCAGGAACATGAACGCGGCGGTCCAGTGCGCCAGGCGGCGCTCGTTGACGCGAGCGCCGAAGCGCGGAAGCATCTCGCGCGACAAGATAAACCAGATGATGAGCGCTGAGATAAGCGCAGGCAGGCGCACGATGATGGACGCGCTGGAGAATTGCGCCAGCCATGCCACGAGGTCGTAGTACGGCGCGCCGAACGGGGCCTCGGGGACGCCGTACCAGCGGTAGTAGTTCGCCATATAGGTCGCGTGATCGGAAACGCGTCCCATGGTGAGGATGAAGCCATCATCGGAGGTATTAGCACCGAAGATGTACCACCAGCCGAGAACAGCCGCCACGACGCCATCGAGCGGGCGGATCTGCTTCCAGGTTTCGGGCATGAAGCCGAGGCGTTTGCCATCGAGGCGGTCGATTCGCCACAGGCAGACCAGGCTGATGACCACCATGGCCAGGCCCAGCCACATGGCGATGAGCTTGAGCGGTGTCGGGGAGGAGGTGAAGCGGGAGTTGATCTCCACGTGGATGCGGAGGTCGTCGCCAAGCTCGGCGAGGGCTTCCGGGGAATCGTCGATCTCGGTATAAACGCCGGTGACCTGAGGGCGGAGATCCTCCTCGGAGGTCTCTTTGTGCTTGCCCAAGGAGACGGTGGTGCCGTCACCGGTGGATTGGATGCGGAGCGTGGAGTCCTCAGGCAGCTTCGCCACCTGCTCGGCCGTGAGAGAGAAAATGACCTCATCGAGGCTGGTCACCGAGAGACCATCCTCGCCGGCGCGGACAAACATGCCGCGGTTGGAGGCCTTCTTGGACTCCGGGGGCACGGTGCCGTAAAGCAGGTCCTGGCCATCGCGCAGCTTATCGACGGCCTTCAGAGGGATCTCTGCATCGATCTCCTCCGGCGCCACCGAGATGAGCGGGGCGTTGATGGACTGCAGGGAGTCCTGCTGGGGCCAATCGAAGGAAGATTGGGTTTGGTTCACCGGCAGCAGCGGTGTGGCCACAAAGCACAGGAAACCGATGAATCCAGCGATGATGGCGGTGAGCCGCAGGGACTGCGGTGCTCGCAGTGAAGAGGTATTCCGATCTGACACGGCGATCAGTCTACGTCACCGCCTTGGCTTATTAAGATCTGGCCGCGACGACGAAGGGGCCAATCTGTTTAGTGGTCCAGCCTTCTTCAAAGACCTCCGGGTTGAAGAACACCGCGCGGTAGCGCACGTTGGGCTGATTGGGGTAAATGTCTTCTGCCAAGTGCGTCTTGTAGCCATCCCCGGGTTCTTCGATATCACCGCGGAAGATGAGCACGTCTGGGCCGCGCCACGGTGAGGACTCGAGGGAATGCGAGAATTCCTTCGGAGTCTGGTCCCAGGAATTGGAAGCCCACTCTTCAATCTGCAGGTTACGGGTGCTGAACTCTCCCAACGGGTTGGCATAGTTGCTGGTGAAGGCGTTAAACCCGTAGTAGGGGTTGTAGGCCATGAAGAGCTTTTCGTCTGTGAGGACGACGGTGTCGTTGGCCGCGTAGCCCTGGGCGTCGATGAACTCACGGATCTTTCCGTAATTAGCGGAAGAATCGCTGGTGTAGCGGTCCGCGCGCTCCCCGTAGCCGTCGGTATCGGTATAAGCGTGATCCAAGGCGGTCACGTTCGTCGCGGGGATCTGCTGCGCATAGTAAATACCGCCCAGCCCCATGATGATGGCAAAGCCCAGGGTCACGCGCTTGCTGGTGGTCTCAGTAATGCCCGCCGGGTAGAGCGTGGGCAGGCCCATGAGGCGGACGTCGGCTAGCGCGAGAATGCCCGCCGTGGCGAAGAGCACCGCGACCATCAGTTCCAGGCGGAAGCCCAACAGCGTGCTGCCGGCAAGAGTCATGACCATGGAAGCCAAAGTCCACAGGTAGGTACCGACGAGCGCGGTGCCCATAGCTCGGATTTCGGGTTCGTCAACGCGCAAGATGAGGTAGATCAGGCCAATAAGGCTGAGGGCGCCGATGACGGACAAGGAGAGGAAGGGCGCCGGGATTTGGGTGCCTTCCTCCGGCAGGTAGTGCTGCGCGGTGGATTCTAGCGGGGCGGTGGCGTGCAGGACGGCGTGCAGATACGGTGCCCAAGCAATCGCGGCGATGGCCAGGGATCCGGCCGCGATGGCGGCGAGGCGCACGAGGGGAGTCCACGTACGGTCGGCCACGCACGTAACGAGTGCAATGAGGCTGACGATGGTAAGCGCCACGGCTCCCGTGTACAGCGTGTAGAAGCAGGCGGAGATTCCGAGGTAGATGGCGATTGCGGCGGTGGAGAACCACGAGGGGCCGTAGAAGGCGTGTGAGCACAGGACAGCTACCGCTGGTACGCCCATTGCGATGACCGCGGAATACGGTTCTTCAGCGCCGATGGTCAGGGTCACCGCTGTGGTGGTCAAGGCAATGGCGGTGGCCACAGGTAGGGAACCGGCAAGCCGCTGCCACAGAGGAACCAGGATGCACCCGGCCACGGCCAGGGAGATGAGGCTCCAGGGTTGGTAGACCTCCCAGCCGGGCATGTTGAGGATGTTGGCCAGCCGGCCGCCCAACCAGAACCAGCCCAGCGGGTAGAAGGTGGGCAGGCCCTCGTAGTTCATGTCCGCATAGGAGCTGGCTTCCGTGACGCGGGTGAGGAATTGGGTGCGGAACACCTGATCGACCTGGACGCCGTCGAGCCAGAGGCGCGAGGCCGA
>ERZ1673749.1850-NODE-1850-length-12590-cov-4.175588_pt1 | contig 12590 bp, 14 predicted proteins | sample MGYA00580204_ERZ1673749 | MGnify/ENA primary metagenome ERZ1673749 (study PRJEB41218, sample SAMN15661745) | gut metagenome | host: Homo sapiens | place: Canada: London | collected 2015-08-20/2019-03-30 | study: EMG produced TPA metagenomics assembly of...
AGAGGTAAATAAAATCTCTTTTGGTTTTGCTCTTAATGTTTTGGCAATTAATTCTTGTGCAGCTTTTACTTTATTCTCTGCTTCAATACCTTTCATATGTTTCGCAGATGGATTTCCATACGTGACCTGCATTGCGTCCTGCATTGCTTCTACAACTTCTGGAAATACGCAGGTTGTCGCTGCATTATCAAAATAAATCATGTCACTTTCTCCTCTATTCTTCTATTGTAAACATTAAAATAGATAAAACTGTCATTCCTGCTGTCTCAGTTCTTAAGATACGCTTTCCAAGGCTCATTGTTTTGCCGCCTACGGCTTTGAGCTGTTCAATCTCTTCTTTTTCAAATCCACCTTCTGGCCCGATAATGATTCCGATAGACTTCTTCCCTTTTGCCTTGTTGATCAGCTCTTTGGATTCCTGCATTCCTTTTGCTTCTTCATATGGAACAAGCATCAATTCAATATCTTTTACTTCCTCTAAAATTTCTTTAAAGCTTCTTACCTCACGAACTTCTGGAATAATTCCACGTTTTGCCTGTTTGGCCGCACTTAGTGCGATCGTATTCCACCTGCTTACTTTCTTTGCCGCTTTCTTGGCATCAAGTTTTACAACACAGCGTTTCATAGCAGTTGGAACAATCTCTGTCACACCCAATTCTATGGCTTTCTGGATGATCATCTCCATCTTATCACCTTTTGGAAGTCCCTGATACAGCGTAATCTTTGCTGGAAGTTCTGTTTCCATTCCATGGACATCTTCAATCTTTGCAAGAATCGAATCTTGTGTCCATTCACTAAGGCTGCATTCATATTCCAAATCGGATCCATTGCTTAAATAAACCTTATCTCCTGTTTTCATACGGAGAACGTTCTTAATATGATTTACATCACTTCCCATGATCTCAATCATTCCATCATGAATCTGTTCTTCTTTTATAAAAAATCGGTACATCTCTTACCTCATCTTCGCTGTCATAGAAACCCAGTCTTTCATTCTTCTTGTTTCAATGACATCAAAACCATATGCATTTAATTTGTCAGCAATTTCTTTTTCTTTTGTATCAATGATACCAGAAATAACAAATACTCCGTCTTCTGCCAGAAACTGATCTACGATCTCAATCAGCGGAGAGATAACGTCTGCTAAAATATTTGCTACAACAACTGAATAACATTTTGATCCCAAGGATTGTGCAAATTCTTTATCATCTAATACATTTCCCTGATAAACTTCAAACTGATCTTTACTGATATGGTTTACTTCAAAGTTTTCTTCTGAAGCTGAAATCGCATGTGGATCGATATCTGTAAGAACCGCATGTCCGGCTCCAAGTTTTAATCCGATAATTGATAAAATTCCGCTTCCGCATCCAACGTCTAAAATCTTTGTATCTTCTTTAATGTATGGTTTCATTCCTTCAATACAAAGCTTTGTTGTTTCATGAGACCCAGTTCCAAATGCTGTTCCTGGATCGATCTCAACTACGATCGTATCTTCTGTCTGATCTTCTAATGTCTCCCATGTTGGTTTGATCACGATCTGTTCATCTAAGCGGATTGGTTTGAAAAATTTCTTCCAGTTATTTACCCAGTCTTCTTCTTTTGTCTTATCAAATGAAATTGTTCCAGCTCCGATGTCCATAAATCCACGAAGTCTTTCAAGCATTGCCTGAATCTGCATTGTGATGTGTTCTAAGTTCTCATTCTCATCAAAATAGCAACTGATCTTTGCTTTCCCATCATCTGGTGCAATATCGTCTGGCAGAAGATCCACATACATAACTTTCATCTCTTCTTCTGTCAATGACACATGATCTTCAACTTCCACACCTGTTGCACCAAGTTCTGTAAGTTCATAACTAATCATGTCTTCCGCTGATGTCAATGTATCAATTGTAATTTTATTCCATCCCATGACACTGTGTTTCCTTTCTTTTTCTATCTTATTTTTCTATTTCGTATTCATAACATATCAATTAATTAGTGTATCATAGAAAAGCATGGAATACAAGAAAAAGAGAACCCCCTCTTTATTAGAATTCTCTTTTTCCCATTGTTTTTATTAATTTCTTTGATAATTCTATGACTATAAAATCTGTCCATCAATGGAAATTGTATGCACCTGCCATGGAAGGAATTTCCCAGAATCCTGAATTGCCTTCTTAGCTGCATTTTCAAGTCCTCCACAGCAAGGAACTTCCATTCTTACGATCGTTACACTCTTAATATCATTATTAGCAATGATCTGTGTCAATTTCTCACTGTAATCTCCTTCGTCAAGTTTTGGGCATCCAATTAGTGTCACTCTGTTTTTGATAAATTCCTGATGGAAATTTCCATAAGCATAAGCTGTACAGTCTGCTGCGATCAAAAGATTGGCATCTTTAAAATATGGTGCATTGACTGGTACTAATTTAATCTGAACTGGCCATTGGGATAACTGGGAAGATGCATGTACTGACTGCTCTGTCTGTACTTCTTCCTTATGATTTATCATCTTCATCCTTGTTCCTGGACATCCATGGAATACTGGCTTTTCTTCTTTATCTTTTGCTGCCATTTGGGCTTTTTTCTTCATATTGGCTTCGACTGCTTCTCTGTCATATGCAGCTGCCTCACGCTCTACAAAACTGATCGCTCCGGTTGGACAATTTGGCAGACAATCTCCTAAGCCATCACAATAATCATCTCTTAATAACTTCGCTTTTCCATCAACCATTCCGATTGCATCTTCGTGGCATGCATCAGCACAAAGCCCACATCCATTACATTTATCTTCATCAATTTCAATAATTCTACGAATCATTTCTATTCTCCTTTTTTTGACTTTTTATCCTTTACTGTATCGTCAGTATAATCGATACTTCGAAGAAAGTCTGTTGTTTTTACAACGTTTTTTATTTTTTCAAAATATTTATCATTTTTCTTTATGGCATCCTTTTTACCTATAGAGGACAAAATCTTCTTGCTGGAAAAACACGAAAAAGCAGAAGGCACTCCATAAACCTTCTGCTTTCTCTGTTGTTTATTATTCGAAAATGCCAACAAAGACATGTTCTTCCTGACTATCCAACGAAACAACACTCCATATTCTCTTCATAAAATCTGTCATACATCTGTCGCATTAAGGGAATCAATTTATAAAGTGGTTCCGTCTTACGATGATTGACTTCGTCTTTGATCATCTCTTTGATGATTGCTTCTTTCGTCTCTTTAAGAGTACCATATACACCGACTCTTTCCAATACTTTTTTACATTTTTCTTGATTCTTTCTTCTTTTTAATAACACAAAATCTCCACAACATTTTTTTATATAATAATTTTCTTTCATTCTCATTAACATAATGTTCTCCTTTCCACATACCGTGCCTAAGATCTTTGTCTGATCACAAAGATCTTCTTGAATGGATCATGGACATTATATGCCTTTTGTATACATATTTTGTTGCAAAATCATTACATTTTTATAAATTTTCTCTTAATTTATTATTTATAAATTTATTTTTAATTTTTATTAGTATTTTTATACTGTATGTTGTATACATATAATGATATATTTTACCACTTTACAACACTCGTTAATTCCAGTTATAATATTTAAAGTTGTTTTATGATATCATGCATCAATATTGTCATGGTGTTAACTAAAGAAAGGATTATGTTATGAATTATAAATTAATCGCTGTAGATCTTGATGGAACTCTTTACAATGATGAACCTGCAATTTCCCCAGCAACGATCCAGGCACTGATCAAAGCTCAAGAAATGGGAATTCGAGTTGCAATTTCTTCCGGCCGTCCTCTTCCCGGTCTTTTTCATGCCAGAGATGCTCTTAATCTCCAAAAATATCATGGTATGCTTGTTTCCTACAATGGCGGAAAAGTTGTTGATACTACAAATCACGAGACTCTATATGAAAATGCAATTCCTCATGAGCTTGCTGTTGAAGTTTTAAAATATCTTGGAAATTTTCCAGTTGTTCCAATGATCGATGATGGAAATGTTTTATATGTAACAGATAAAAATGCTTACCGTGTCCGTGAAGAAGCTTTAAATGACTCTATGAACTGTGTAGAGGTTCCTTCTTTGATCGATTGTCTGGATTTCCCATTAATTAAGATTCTTACTGCGATTGAACCTGAGAAACTTCCAGATGTCTTTAAAGTGATTGGGAAACCTTATGAAGGAATTCTTGATTTTGTACAGAGTGCTGACTTTTATATTGAAGCAGTCCCTCATGGTACAAGTAAGGCAACCGGGCTTTTAAAGGTTTGTGAAAAACTTGGAATCCATTCTGATCAGATCATTGCTTTTGGTGATGCAAAAAATGACCTTGAAATGATCAAGCTGGCCGGTCATGGTGTTGCAATGGGTAATGCCTGTGATGAATTAAAAGAATGTGCCGATGAAGTTACACTTACTAATAACGAAAATGGAATCGTTCACACTCTAAATCATCTGATCTTTTCATAAAAGTCATAAAAGACCTGATCTCTTAAATTTTATAAAATATATTATGACAAAAAGCGATGAAAGATTAATTCTCTCATCGCTTTTTTATAGAACTTTTCAATTCATTAATTTTGATTATTTTTTATGTTTTCCAAAGAATCCTTTATGTTCTTTATGAGTTTCTTCCTTCTTAGGAACTTCACCCATTGCTTCCTGGAATTTCTGAAGAGCTGCTCTCTGCTCTCCATTCAAATGTTCTGGTACCTGAACTACGAGTGTTACATAGTGATCTCCTCGTACATTCTTGTTACGTACCATTGGCACACCTTTTCCTTTTAAGCGGATTCTGGTGTCTGTCTGAGTTCCTGGTTTGATGGTATATTCATATGGTCCATCCACAGTTGGAATCTGAATCTTACCACCAAGAGCTGCCTGTGTAAAGGAAATTGGTTCTGTAGAGTAGATGGTTGTATCCTGACGTTGGAATTTTGGATGACGTTCTACGATTACTTCTACTAACAGATCTCCTCTTGGTCCCCCATTTGTACCTGGTTCTCCTTTTCCACGGATACGGATACTCTGTCCATTGTCAATACCTGCTGGTACTGTGACTTCAATTGTCTTACGGTTGCTTATATAACCTGTTCCATGGCAATCTGGACACTTATCCCGAATGATCTTACCTGACCCATGACAATCTGGGCATGTCTGAACATTCTGAACAGTTCCGAACATGGACTGCTGTGTAAATACGACCTGACCACGTCCCTGACATTTTGGACATGTTTCTGGATTGGTTCCTGGTTTTGCACCGGTTCCATGACATGTAGTACATTCATCTTTTAATGTAATTTCTATCTTCTTTGATGTACCAAATACTGCTTCTTCAAATGTTACATGGATTCTTGCACGAACATGTGCTCCCTGTGTTGGACGGTTTGCCTGTCTGGCCCCGCCACGGCTTCCTCCACCGAACATACCGCCGAAAATATCTCCAAAGATATCTCCCATATCACCACCGAAGTCAAAACCGCCAAATCCGCCGCCATTAAATCCACCAGCACCCTGCTCAAAGGCAGCATGACCATATTGGTCATACTGCGCTTTCTTTTCAGAGTCGCTTAATATTTCATAAGCTTCTGTTACTTCTTTAAATTTGGCTTCTGCTTCTTTATCTCCAGGATTCGTATCTGGATGATATTTCTTGGCGAGTTTTCGGTAGGCTTTTTTTATTTCTGATGCTGAGGCATTGCGGTCAATTCCCAACACCTCATAGTAATCTCTTTTTTCCGCCATTTTTAGTCTACCTTCTCTTTAAAATTATACTTCTTTGTAGTCACCATCTACAACATCATCATTTGCTGCTCCCTGATTAGCTCCAGCATCTGCTGCTCCCTGAGCTCCCTGCTCAGCCTGTGCTGTTGCTTCATACATCTTAGTAAATAAATTCTGAGCACTTGTCATCAGTTTGTCTTTCTTAGCTTTCAGATCTTCAACCTGAGCATCTGTCATTTCCTGATCTTTTGTAGATTCTACAAGATCTTTTAATTCTTTTAAGTCAGCTTCTACTGCTGCTTTTTCTGTAGCATCTACTTTGTCTCCTGCTTCTTCTAATGCTTTCTCTGTCTGGAATACGATAGAATCAGCTTCGTTTCTTGCATCAATTGCTTCTTTACGTTTCTTATCTGCAGCTTCGAATTCAGCAGCTTCTTTTACAGCTTTATCGATATCTTCGTCAGACATGTTAGATCCAGCTGTAATCGTGATGTGCTGTTCTTTTCCTGTTCCTAAGTCTTTTGCAGATACATTTACGATACCGTTTGCATCGATGTCGAATGTTACTTCGATCTGAGGCACTCCACGTCTTGCAGGTGCGATACCATCTAATCTGAATCTTCCTAAAGACTTGTTATCTCTAGCGAACTGTCTTTCACCCTGTACAACGTTGATATCTACAGCACTCTGGTTATCTTCTGCTGTTGAGAAGATCTGGCTCTTCTTTGTAGGGATTGTTGTATTTCTTTCGATCAGACGTGTTGCAACTCCACCCATTGTCTCGATAGACAGTGATAATGGTGTAACATCAAGAAGAAGTACATCACCGGCACCAGCATCTCCAGCTAATTTACCACCCTGGATAGATGCACCGATTGCTACACATTCGTCTGGGTTGATTCCCTTGAATGGTTCTTTTCCTGTTAACTGCTGTACTTTACTCTGTACGGCTGGGATACGTGTAGAACCACCAACTAATAATACTTTGCTTAATTCAGAAGCTGTCATTCCAGCATCATTTAATGCAGAATTTACAGGTCCTGCTGTTCTTTCTACTAAATGAGCTGTTAATTCATCGAATTTTGCTCTTGTAAGATTCATATCAAAATGTTTTGGTCCTTCAGCTGTTGCTGTGATGAACGGAAGGTTGATATTTGTTGTTGTTGCAGAAGATAATTCTTTCTTAGCTTTCTCTGCTGCTTCTTTTAATCTTTGCATTGCCATCTTATCTGTTGATAAGTCAACACCTTCCTGTTTCTTGAATTCATCTAACATATACTGTGTGATAACATTATCAAAGTCATCTCCACCTAATTTGTTATCTCCAGCTGTTGATAATACTTCGATGACACCATCACCGATCTCGATGATAGATACATCAAATGTACCACCACCTAAGTCGTATACCATGATCTTCTGTTCTTCTTCGTTATCAAGTCCATAAGACAATGCTGCTGCTGTTGGTTCGTTGATGATACGTTTTACTTCAAGTCCTGCGATCTTACCAGCATCTTTTGTTGCCTGACGCTGAGCATCGTTGAAATAAGCTGGAACAGTGATAACTGCTTCTGTTACTTTCTCTCCTAAGTAGTTTTCAGCATCTGATTTTAATTTCTGTAAGATCATTGCTGAAATTTCCTGTGGAGAATATGCTTTATCATCGATCTGAACTTTGTAATCTGTTCCCATATGACGTTTGATAGAAGCGATTGTTTTTTCGGCATTTGTAACTGCCTGACGTTTTGCAGGTTCACCGATCACACGTTCTCCTGTTTTTGTAAATGCTACTACAGATGGTGTTGTTCTCATACCTTCTGCATTTGTAATAACGGTTGGTTTTCCACCTTCCATAACTGCTACACAACTGTTTGTTGTTCCTAAGTCAATACCAATAATTTTACCCATGATCTATGTCCTCCTAAGATTTCTTCTTATTTCTATATATAATATAAATATTAGTTAGCTACTTTTACCATACTGTGGCGTAATACATTTTCTTTGTACATGTAACCTTTCTGTAATTCTTCTGCAACAATGTTCTCACCGAGATCATCATCTTCGACATGCATCACTGCGTTGTGAAGATTTGCATCAAATTCTTTTCCTTGTGCATCCATTGGTGTTACTCCCAGATCCTCCATCACAGCTGTAAACTGTTTGTAGATCTGTTCGATTCCTTTAACGAATGCGGAATCTTTCTCATCTTCAGATACGGCTTCTAAGCCTCTCTCGAAGTTATCAATGACTGGCAGAAGTTTTTCTAAAACTCCCATCGCTCCCATATCATAACGCTGTGTGGCTTCTTTCGCTGTACGCTTTCTTGCGTTCTCAAATTCTGCCATCAGTCTCTGGTATTTGTCTTTCCAGTCTGCTACGGACGCTTCTAATTCTGCGATCTTGTCATCAGCGGTTGCTTCCTTTGTTTCTTTGGAAGTTTCCTCCTTTGTCTCTGTATCTTTTATATCTTCAGCAGTCTCTTCTGCGTTCTTTACTTCTTCGTTGATGTTTTCGTTTTTCTTACTCATCACATCACTTCCTTTCTTAAGATTTGTCTTTAAAAATATCATCTAATTCCTCAGTGAGGTTCTTTAAAGTCTTAACGACTTTTTTGTAATCCATTCTCTTTGGTCCGATGATACCAACAGTACCTGTACCACCTTCTGCAAGTTCATAGGTTGCAGTTACGATACTGCAATCCTTCATATTCTTAACTGGAGATTCTTCTCCAATATAAACCTGAATTCCTGTGTGATTATCGGAATCTGATTCCAGTGTTGAATCAACCAACTGTGTCAAGGCTTTCTTCTCTACTAACGTATCAAGAAGCTCTGTTGCTGTATCCGGATTTCCAAGTTCCGGATATTTTAAGATATTGGTTGCTCCTCCTGTGTAGATTTCCATATGATCTGCATCATGGATCGCTTTGGCGATCTCTTCAAGAATCCGTTCTAACACATCCTGTCTAATTCCTGCCTGATCTCTCATCGTCTGAATCAGTGCGAGATTGATATCTTGTAAGGATAATCCTTGTAAAAATGTATTAAGTAACACATTCAACTTCAGAACATCTTCATTAGAAAGCGGTTCTTCGACTTGGACCATCTTGTTCTTTACGATATTGCCTTGTGTGACGATTACTGCAAGCAGATGTTCATGGTCTACCTGAGACAGCTGTACAAACTTTAATGTCACATTCTGATAATGTGGAGAAGAAACCATCGTTGCATAATTCGTGCTACTTGCTAATACATTGGCAACCTGCTTTAATAAGACTTCCATCTTATCAACTCTCTGAATCAATGCCTGTTTCTCTTCGTGCTCATTGTCACGCTCACTCATCAGCTGGTCTACATAAAAACGATATCCTGCATCGGAAGGAATTCTTCCTGCGGATGTGTGAGGCTGTAAGATAAATCCCATATCTTCCAGATCTGCCATCTCATTACGAATCGTCGCAGAGCTTAGATTTAAATCCGGATGTTTTGCAATGGTTCTTGATCCTACCGGCTCACCGGTTTCAAGGTAATTGGCGATAATCGCTTTCAATATTAACTTCTTACGATCATTTAACTCCATATCTTCGCCTCCTGTTATTAGCACTCATTTATGTCGAGTGCTAACATCTATATTTAAAGTAGCACTTTCGCATTTTAATGTCAACCTTTTCTTTTACTTTTTTTGAAAATTTGTTCAATTTTTTTCTTCTTTGAATAGAATGTACAAAAGGAGGTACTTTTCATGCATAAAAATATGAACTTTAATATAGAACAAACACGGCTTAATAATACTTACCAAAGATTAAATTCTAACCATGATTTTCACAGATATTTAAATAATCAGAAAGATCAAACTCCTACTTACTGGTCCTTTTTAAAATTAAGAATTGGATTTTCTATTTTATTCTTATTTTTTATCGTTGCTTGTTCAAAATCACTGCATACCAAAGAAACCAAACAAATACAATCTGTTTTTTCTCAGATAAATGAAGTTGATCCTTATACCTCTTATATTTTAGAAAAATTGGATTTACATATACCCTGATATTCTTTAATTATAAAAGAAAACCCGAAACATCTGATCCTTAATCTATGTTCCGGGTTTTTGTATGATTTTATCTCTTTTTTCTTATTAATATATCTATCTTGGTACAATCTCTACCGTAGTACCATTTTGCTCCAACACTTCTTTTGCTTCTGATGGAATCTGGTCATCGGTAAATACCATATCAATATCCTTAAATTTTGACTGCATGACAACTCCATGTTCTGAAAACTTACTAGAATCTGTCAGAATAATCGAATTCCTTGCAGAACCCATCATACTCTTGGCAGCTTCTACTCTTAACATATCCCCACTAGTAAATCCTATTCCAGGAATATATCCATCTGTTCCCATAAACAGTTTATCTACATAAAAAGCTTCTGCACAGGTTTTTACTAATGGTCCAACCATAACTTCTGCTTCTTTCTGGTATTCTCCTCCAAGAACAATAACCTTTGTAACTCCACCCTCAGATTCTCTGATAAATCGTGCGATGTATGATGAATTTGTGATCACCGTAATATCTTTTTTCGTTTCAGAAAGTTGTTTTACAAGCAGTGCACAGCTTGAACCTGATTCTACCATGATCGTTTCTCCATCTGATACGATCTCGCTTGCTTTGGCTGCGATCCGCTGCTTTGTTTCATAACAAAAAGCCATACGATTACTAATATCTGACATATTCTTCATTGTTGCATAACCATGTTCTCTTGTTAAAAAATTAAGCTCTTCCAATGCATCTAAATCTTTTCGAATCGTTACCTGAGATACTTCAAGCATCTTTGATAATGTTGCAACTTCTACTTTCTTTTTTTGATTTACAATTTCAAGAATTTTCGTCTGTCTATCTGTCATAAAACTTTTTCCTTTCTTGCCCTATATATTAGGAAAGAGCCGTCTTGCGGCTCTTTCCTAATCAGTATATCATAAAATCTTCTTTATTTATATTATAGGTCGCAGATTCCTTTTCCTTCTCCATAAACTGCGTACCAGTCATTGTTGAAGTCTGTAACTGCTTTGTCAATATTAGGATTTGCAAATACCTGTTTTAATACTGCATATGGTGCTGTGATTGCTTCTGCTCCATAGTTAAATGCATTCTTCACTTGTTCAACGCCTTTGAATGATGCTGCTACGATCTTGCAGTCATATCCATCATCTTCAATGCGGTCCTGCAGGTTGCTGATCAATTCCATAGGATCTGCTCCAAGATTTCCGATACGATTTACAGCTGGTGCAATATAATCAGCTCCTGATGCTAAGGCAAAGTATGCCTGCATCAGATCATAAACTGCTGTTGCTGTTACATTAACTTCTTCTGATTTTAAGATCTTGATTGCTTTTAATCCTTCATATGAAACAGGAACTTTGATATATACCTGATCATCGATCTCTTCTAAGATTCTATGAGCTTCCTTAACGATCGTCTCAGCATCTAATGAAATAACCTGTACATGAAGGCTTCTTTCTTTTCCAATGATCTCACGAACTTTTCTCATATGTCCAAAGAAATCTTCTGGTGATGTCTTTTTAACGATTGATGGATTGCTTGTTACTCCAGCAATTGGCATATGGTCTACACCATCTTTGATTTCTTCAAGATTCACTGTATCTAAAATAAATTCCATGATAAAAACTCCTCCTAAGTCTTATTATATATTTCGTTTTTTGATACTTCTATCTTACCATATTTTTCGAATATGTCAATATTTATTTTCATTTATTCATTATATTCCTTTCATTTGTAAGTGTTATATTTACAGTTCGCAACTTCTATGCTAGAATATATCATAGAAAATGAAAGGAGAAATTTAATTATCATGCAAACAAATGGTATTGTTTTTAATATACAAAAATTCAGCATTCACGATGGTCCAGGAATCCGTACAACTGTTTTCCTGAAAGGCTGTCCACTGCGTTGTAAATGGTGTGCAAATCCAGAATCACAGTTAAGTCAAGTTCAGATTTTATATGACAGAGAAAAATGTGCTCATTGTGGTACTTGCACTCATGTCTGTCCAAATCATGCAATTTCTATGGGAGATGACGGCTATGTAAACGTTGACCCATCAAAATGCATTGGATGCCTTCAATGTGTAAAAAACTGTCCTGCAAAGGCCTTAAGTTATGAAGGAGAAACAAAAGATGTAGAGGAAGTTATCAAAGTCTGTCTTCAAGATATTGATTTCTATGAAGAATCTGGTGGTGGTGTGACAATCTCTGGTGGCGAAGGAATGGTTCAGCCAGATTTTGTAAAAGCATTGCTTGCAAAATTAAAAGAACATAAGATTCATACTGCGATTGAGACGACTGGATATATCAAGGAAGAGATTTTTAGAGAATTGTCTCCGATGTTTGACTTGCTTTTATTTGACGTGAAACACTATGACAGTAATAAACATTATGAAGGAACCCATGTCCATAACGAACAGATCATTGAAAATTTAGCATGGGCGATCTCTCAAGGAATTGAAGTTCTTCCTCGAATCCCTGTGATTCCTGATTTCAATGATTCTTTGGATGACGCAAAAGGGATCGCTGCTTTACTAAATAAAGTGAGTGCAAAGAAAGTTCAGCTACTTCCATTTCATCAATTCGGAGAAAACAAGTATCATTTACTCGGTAAGACTTATGCTTATGAGAATGTGAAAGCATTGCATCCTGAGGATCTTACCGATTATCAGCAGATCTTTTTAGATGTAGGTATCGATTGCTTTTTCTAACCTTTTGAAAATTCCATATACGCAAAAAGCTTTGGCAGAACAGTTTCTTGCCAAGGCTTTTTTAATTGTTTCTTTCATGAATATTATTTCTTCTAGTC
>ERZ1673749.1856-NODE-1856-length-12548-cov-3.916433_pt1 | contig 12548 bp, 9 predicted proteins | sample MGYA00580204_ERZ1673749 | MGnify/ENA primary metagenome ERZ1673749 (study PRJEB41218, sample SAMN15661745) | gut metagenome | host: Homo sapiens | place: Canada: London | collected 2015-08-20/2019-03-30 | study: EMG produced TPA metagenomics assembly of...
ATAAGGAAGTACCTATGAGCATGTTGAAGAAAATCGGTGTCTGGGGTGTGGGCGCACTCGTGCTTGCCGCTCCGGTTGCCACTGCCGCACAGGCAGTAGCTGCACCTGCAAACTCTGCTGACACTGCAGTTGTCGCTCCGGGCAAGGGTGGGTTCCTCCACTCGGGCAAGCTAGCCGTCAACCGCTACGTCTTCGAGCTTGAGCACCGCGATGGCAAGGACTACGTCAACATCACCTTCACCGGCGATCACAGCGCTGACGTGCAGATCATGCCGGATGGCATGACCCCTGAGGGCAAGAAGAAGGTCGATCAGATTGGTGACGTCCTCAAGCTCAACGGCTACAACGATGTTCACTACTGGGCGGTTCTCTAAACGCCTCTTGTGACGCCACAGCGCGCCCCGTGTCGCTTACTGCCTCTGTGCTGTACAGGTCCTAGCACAGGGTGGTGCACCGCGGGGCGTTTTGCTTCAAACGGTTTTTGCTTTCGCTTACCGACGATGCTGTGACAGCAAACACAAGAAGGTTGATAAGTCCTCATTTTCCCGGCGTGCTCTGCGGCGGTAATGGTTAGACATAGGAGCCATCGCTATAGGGCAATTGCCTACCCCCATTTTTGGGTGGGTTTGATTGTGTGGGGAATTGAGAGGGGTTTGGCCGCGATTGGAAAAAACCGCTGTGACCTCGATAAAAAGATATTAATCTCTTGCAATTCTTATGTTTGTGTAGGTTTCTTGGATGCTTGGTTTGGCGGTGTGTAACCGTCGGGTATCGATTGGAAGTGAAACGAGTTAAGTTATTTATAAGCGGTTCACTGAGCGCTATTAACTGAGTGAGCAATGGGCTTGAACTGCAATGTTTCAGCCAGTAAACGTTAAAGTTCATAACGCTTAGGCTTAAAAGGTTAGACAGACTGGTCTTTCCCTTAAGGAAAATCTCAGTTTTGGCAAGTCGGGGAACGATGGTGTCGCCGTCTGGAGTGAATCGCGAGACGTATTGAAGCGTGTCGCTTCATTTTGGACCGTTGTAAAGGACCTGTTTTCCGTGAATAAGTTCTCTCGTACCGCTCGTTCGGTAACCTTCGCCGCAATCGTCGGCCTGTCTATGGGCATCTCTGCTCCTGCTGCTATTGCTCAGCCTGAAGAGCCTGCTGTTGAGCAGGGGGCTGTCAACAAGGCAAACATCGATTTCAACAAGAAGGGGTCGATCACCCTCCACAAGAAGAAGGGTGCTGAGTCGGACACTGCGGCTACCGGCCAGGAGATGGAGGGTGTACCGGGCGAGCCGCTCGCTGGTGTGACCTACAAGATCACCAAGCTGGATTACGACCTGCAGAATGGTGACTGGTCGACCTTCCCGAAGTCGGCTGCAGATGTCAAGCAAGAGAATAAGACTACTGACGTCAAGACGGGAACCACCGGTGCCGATGGCAAGGTGTCCTTCGACGGCTTGGATCTGGGTATCTACCTGGTCGAGGAAACGGACGCTCCGGCCGGCATCGTTGCTGGTGCTCCGTTCATCGTTTCTGTTCCGATGGTCAATGAGGCTTCCGACGCGTGGAACTACGACGTCGTTGCTTACCCGAAGAACACGGAGACCAAGACCGAGAAGACCGTCAAGGATGCAGATAAGCACATCCAGGACGCATACACCTACACCATTAACGCTGACGCTCCGACCTGGGGTGAGGGTAAGAGCCTGACCGCCTTCCGTTTCGAGGACCAGCTGGATCAGCGCCTGGACTTCCAGAAGGTTACTGAGGTCAAGGCTGGTGACCAGGTTCTGACTGCTGGTGACTACAAGGTCAACGACCCGGCTGCCAACAGCAATAAGCTTGTTGTCGAGCTGACCGATCAGGGTCTGGCCAAGGTTAAGTCCGGTGACAAGATGTCCCTGACCTTCGAGGTCAAGCGCAAGGAGGTCGGTGACACCACTGAGCTGAAGAACCAGGCTGACGTTATCTTCAACAACCCGAATACCGGTAACGAGGTCAAGAACAAGACCAACGAGGTCGTGACCTACCACGGCAAGCTGAAGGTTGTGAAGAAGGACGGCAAGGAGGCCGGTAAGGTCCTGGAAGGTGCGGAGTTCGAGCTCTACCAGTGCACCTCGGCAACTGACCTGGGCGCGAAGCTGAAGGTCAAGGACCAGGACAAGTGGACCACCGGTGCTGACGGTACTTTCACCATTGATGGTCTGCACCTGACTGACTTCGAGGATGGCAAGGAAGCCCCGGCAACCAAGAAGTTCTGCCTGAAGGAGACCAAGGCTCCTGCTGGCTACGCACTGCCGGAAAAGGATGTCACTGAGATTGAGTTCACTCGAGCCAATGTATCTGCAACCGGTGAGCGCGAGGGTGACGATGAGGTCACTTTGGTTTCTGAGATTGAGAACATCAAGCAGGACACTCCAAACCTGCCGATGACTGGTGGTGCCGGTGTCGGCATCCTGGCTGCCATCGGTGCAGCTATCGTCGCAGCTGGTGCATGGTTCGCTCGCCGCGGATCGAAGAACTAAATCCGAGTTTGTACTCGGTGCCTTAGAGCGAAAGCCGCTCTAAGGACGGTGAAGCAGGGTACGCGTTGTGTACCCTGCTTTGCCTAGCGCACTGTGGTCAGTGCGCTGCTGTTGTGATTGATTTTGGTTGTCTGCGCAGTGGCAATTGGCGGCGGGTTTGGTGTATCTGGCTGTTGAAGGCTATGCGTATTTAGGAATCTTTGGGGAGTTGTCCCGTGGAACAGTCGTCTGCTTCGGTAGTCGAGCTGGATGCTAGCCAGCAATCAGAAAAGCCGGCCCGTAAAAGCCTTACGCTGCCCGCAATTATTGTTGTAATCGGCTTGTTGGTCATGCTGTACCCGGTGGTGTCGACAGCATGGAACAACATGAACGCGTCGCGTGCCGCGCGAGCGTATGCGCAGTTGGATAAAGACATTCCACAAGATGTGAAGAACACACAGTGGGAACGGGCGCATGCGTACAACGAGGGCCGCGATACCGGTCCAATCCTGGACCCGTGGTTGAACCGCATCCATGCGGATAATCCCGAGTACGCAGAGTACTTAAATCAACTAAATGAGACCGAAGCGATGGCTCGGTTCATTTTCCCATCCATCAATGTAGATTTGCCTGTACTGCATGGAACCTCGGATGAGACCCTGCAACGTGGTTTAGGTCATTTGTATGGATCCGATTTACCGGTCGGCGGCGTCGGAACGCATTCGATTATCACTGGGCACACTGGTCTGTCGAACTCAACAATGTTCGACCATTTAGCCAAAGCCCGTGAAGGTGACGCCTTTTATATTCAGGTGTCCGGTCATCGGCTCAAGTATGTAGTCGATCAAATTAAGGTCGTTCTGCCACACGAAACTGACGATTTGAGGCCTGTGCCCAATCAGGACTACGTCACGCTTATTACGTGTACGCCCTATGGCATTAACACCCACAGGCTTTTGGTGCGTGGCCATCAAGTGCCGCTGAATGAAGCGGATGATGAAGTTTTCAGTCAGACCCACGGTGCGGGTTGGCAGTGGTGGATGTACACCTTGCTTGTAGTCGTGCTAGTGCTTGGCACCGCTTTTGCCTGGTGGGTATGGCGTCAACGCCAGCTGGAAGATATTGACGACGCCTTCGATGAAGACAATCACGACGGCGATATGGCCGAAGATTCCTTTGATAACTATGACGGCGATCAGGCCGACGAAAGCGTTACCAGCCATCGCGCTGGCGGTCGCCACAGGCGCACGAGAAAGCGAGCTGAAAAATCGGATCCGTCGCAGCCGCAATCAGCTTCCGAGCAAGACGGAGACGATGAAGACCGCTGGTGGGAGCATGACAATGATTAATAACCGTGATAACCGGCTGAACAGCGTAGTTGCAGGAACCATTGCGCTTGCTTTCACCTGCGCTGGCCTTGGGGCAGGTGCGGATATCGCGCAGGCTGTCCCTGTCGCAGGACGTGACGGCGTGGCGGGAGTCGAGCAGTCTGTTGGCACGAATGTGCTGAAGATTCGTTTGACCAAGGGAAACCCCGATGATGACGGTCAGACTGTCGCAGGTTCCGTTGAGGGAGTGACCATTCACCTAGATCGGTTGGAGGGGATTGACCCCAAAAATCCAGCGGATATGAAGCGAGTGGAATCGGCCCGCCTTGACGAAATCCAAAAATGGAACAAGGACTTAAACCTTTCCAAGGTGACAGATGCCAACGGCGAGGTTCAGTTTTCCGGGCTTGTCGACGGTATCTACCTTGTGACCTCAAGTGCGCCGGACGGTAACTACCGTGAAATCAACGCTTTCCTGGTCGCGGTACCTTTCCACACAGTGACGGAAGACCCCAACCCGGTTGAAGGTGTCATCGTGGCGAAGTCGCATACGCCGGGTAAAACTCCACCACCGACGACGCCTCCCAAGACACCGCCGACGACGCCGACGACACCCCCCAAGACACCGCCGACGACGCCGACGGACACTCCTCCGACGACTCCGGAGGATGGTAGGACTACTCCGGCGACAACGCCTACTACTGCGCCGACCAAACCTCCGAAGACACCGGTTGGCGAATCGGCGTCAGGTTCAAGTCAAGGCCAGTCTTCATCGTCAGGGACATCAGGTTCTCTGGCGCTGACAGGTGTGCAGGTTGCTGGATTGGTGGCGGCAGCTGCCGCATTAATTGGTGCGGGCTTCATCATTATTGCGGTGAGCAGGAAGAAAGATAAAAGAAGTGAGGGACGCTAATGTCCTGGACAATGTTTAGCAAGCCGAAATCCGCGCGGCGAAATGCGCGCGTGATGGCGTCGGTCGCTGCGGCGCTGACCCTCACTTTTGGTGTTGTCATGCCGGCAGGTATGCCAGAGGTGGCTGGTGTTGTGGCGGAAGCGCAGACCACTGATATCGGTGTGGCGTTGACGTCAGGCGACCAGTTAACGGTTACCAGCGGTGATACCGCGAAGTTTGAAGGAAAGTTTGCCAGTGATGCAACTCTCAACGGAATGGAGATCACTGCAGATAGCGCCTCTGATTGGGAGTTTGCCGACGGCAAGTATTCGTTGACCGTCAACGGTAAAAAGATTGCTCTCCGTGAGGGAGACAATCTAGGGGTCGATGTTTCTTCGAATCCCGTGAAGTTCAGCATTACGGGGTTGAACGCTAAGGTCGTCGATGGGGCAACGTTCGTTTTTGAGACCCCCGAAATTTCGAGTGGCGCTATCTTCAGCGATACGTCGGTAGCAGCATCAGGCGAGATTGCTCAGACTTCTGAAACCCCTAAGCCAGATAATTCGGAGTCCGCTGAACCAGCTGAGTCTTCTAGCGGGGTCGAGCGGGAAGACGACTCTGTTGCGGCTGATGCACCAGATGTTCCGGGAGTGGAGGCCGGTGAGCCACCGCTTGAGGTGTCAGAGCCCTCTGCTAATGATCCGGTAGCGGCACCTCGTGCTGCACAACCGCAGCGTGCGCCACAGAGGATGGCGGCACCTGCGGCAGCCGATGCCGCCTATAGCTTTAGGATTGCAAAGAATAACGGAGATACGAACGGTACTGGGTATGTGCTCAAAGGCAGTCGCTACATTCCCACCTTCGTAATTCCCGCAGACCAGTTGTCGAATGGGACGATTACTCTCCCCAAAGACACGGAAGTCATTCTTGAAACGAACATTGATAGTTACATGTCTAAGGACTCGGCAGACATGATTGTTTACTACACGGGTACGAATGGAGGATGGTACGAGACCAAAGCTACGTACAAAAGAATCAGCAATAAGAAGTACCAGGTAATCCTGCCACAGATCTCGATTGGCGGTCCTGCGCAGATTCAGTTTATGGGGCTGCATCGAGGCGGAACCAACACCGTATATTCGGCGACGTTCAACCTTCCCACGCCGCCGCCGATTCCGAAGTGTGAAAATCCGACTCCAGAGACGGAAGTGGTGCGCAAGGCTGCACCGCGTCAGCTGACGGCAGAAGAGTTTGCCTACGGCAGCCCGGTGTACGTTGTCACTGGTACGCCGAAGGATCTTAAGCGCGATACCTCGATTTTGAGCCGACAAGTTGATCAAGGTAAGGCCTACCATGAGGTCGGTCGTTCGCCGTGGGTGTATAACTCCCTAATGTATGACCCCAATGACAACTGGCTCTACGCAGTAAGTCAGAAGCGCGGTCTGAATGGTGACAACTGCTATCCGGCAGGTAATCTGCTTCAAATCGATCCCGGAACCGGTGAAGTACACAACCTAGGTCCGATTAAGAAGCCAGGAACGCAAACTACCGCATTTGAAACTGAAGGCGACCGCGACTTCTCGAATGCGGGTGTCTGGACCGAAAATGGTTACTTTGTGGCAAATGCGTCAACATCCGGTAGTCGTAAGTTCTACCGTGTGAACACGGACAATTCCACAGCAGAGCGGGTATTCGGTAACCAAATCTCATTTGCCGAGGACTGGGCAGTACTCCCGGACGCACCACGGTACATGTGGGGCTTCCAGAGTAAGGCCGGTTCAAAGGATAGGGTGATTCTGGAGCGCATCGACACTGCAACAGGACAAATTTCTACCTGGGATTTGTCCAATTTGACCACACTCGATGGTCGCCGAATTGTGTTTTCGTCGGCATCGTGGGGTAAGGCTTGGACTTACTCGAACGGAAACCTAGGTTTCGGTGCGGGTAGTGACCAGGCTGGTCAAAATGGTTTTGAGCTAAAGATTGATAATCCTTCCTCCAGCCAGCCGACCTTTGAGTTGGTTAACATTCTGAATAATCTTCCGGATTCGTTCAATACTGATGCTGCCTCTAGCCTGGTGGCACCACCGCCAGAGTTTCAATCAAACCTCGCTGTGAAGAAGCTCCGCTCGAAGACGGAGATAATCAATGGTGAACCTAGGACTTTCTGGACGATTACGGTAGAAAACACAAGCGATCACCCGAGCTCTGGTGGCACTTTCTACGAGTACCTTCCAACAGATACTCATTTCGGTATTAATAGGAGCGGCCCAACCGCAAAGTTCGAGGGCTTTGGTCCCGGTTCTTCGTTGGTCAACGGGCGTAAGCCTGGACCGGACCAGATTGGTGTCGGCAGTGGCATTTTGGCAGGTATGAATGCGGAAGCACCATCCGGCGGCGAAGGAAAATACATGACCGGCTATGTCGGTACGATTCCTCCCCATGCAAAGGTTGAATTCGTTGTATCCGCTCCAGTGCGTACAGATGAACACGGCAACCTTAAGACGGTATGTAGCCCTAACCGTGTGAAGCTCGTCGCAACAGACTCCGAGTCGGGTCCGGGTGACGCGGACAATGTCTCCACCGAAGCTTGCGTAGACAAGGTTGCGGTAGATACAGAACCTCAGCCGGTACCGGGCACGCAAAACGAATTTACTGCAAGGTACAACGTGGTCGTGGAGTACCCCAAGACTCCGGGATACGAGTCGAACGAAGTCGTCTATGGACAATTGCTAGACACGCCGAAGTTTGTCGGTGCGGCGGCCGTCACCGGGGCAACGGTAGTGTTCCGCGACGAATTTAACCGCCTAAGTGAGCCTAGGGATTTCCGTGGCCCAGGTCCGTATGCATTAAATGGCAACAACACTCCGAAGATTACGAAACCAGAAGGTGTTGACGGTAGTACCGGCAAGCATGTCTATGAGGTCACTGTTCGTTTCACTCTCGACGCATCGAAGTTGGATGAAACATCTGTGCCTGAAGGGCACCCATCAGAGCCGTCCGGTAACTACCGTTGCTATGAGGAGAATGGTCTCTACGAACCCAACTTTGGCCTTATGAATGAGGCAGAAATGGGTGGTTGGAAGGATACCGACTGCATCCCGTTGACCCCTCCAGAAAAGAAGATGGGAATCTTCTTGGAGAAGGTCAGCTACAACCCGGATGCGCCGGATCAGATTCAAACCGGCGGACTGCTCGACGGTGCAGAGTTTGCAGTTCACCGTGCCGACCCCAATGGCGCGCTGAACTTGAATTCTGACGGAAGTGTCAACCTTGATACGAACCCAGTAGTGCGACAGTCTCAGACAAACACTGCGGGCCGTGTTGGACTCCAGGGCCTGGATGCGCCGGGTGTTTACTACCTGATTGAAACTAAGGCACCGCAGGGTTACAACTTGCTCGTTGAGCCCATTAAGTTCTCCACGGCGTGGGATGAAAAGGGCAATGCGATTATCGAAGTTCTCTCCGGTGGCGGTGTCGCGGTGTCTGGAAATCAGTGCGATAAGACTGGCATTCCAGAGTGTGATTCGAAGGTGGGCATTTTGCAGATTGCCGATGTGACCAAGGGCGAAATGCCTAAGACTGGTGGCAACGGTGTGGCACTGTGGGCGATGGCTGGTGCTGCTTTGGCAGCTGCCGGAGTCTTCGCAATGCGACGCCGTAACGCTTAAGAGCTAGGGATTCGGAGGGAGCCAATTCCCTCTGACGAATCAAGCCCGCCTCTCCTACTGAGTAATCGGTAGGAGAGGCGGGCTTTCGCCTTTGGCTATCGGTGATGGCTTGTTTTCCTCGGTCGGGTGACGTGACCTCAGAGGATGACAAGCCCTACGTAAACAAAGCGCTCTTACCAGGGTGAATTAGCGGTGATATAGGAACCAAGCTTCTGTCCGTTCCCATCGATGATGTTCCAGGTAGTTGAAACAACACCGACAGCACCTTTCTCCGGAACCCATACAGGCCCTCCGGAATCGCCGCGTTGAGCCTGTACGTTTTGAACCTGTAGAGCGTTGTCCTCGATTTGGTATGCCTCGCGATCAGCGGCTAAACCGCAGGAAACTTTCCCCGTAGTATTTCCGTATATGCAGACTGTCTCGCCAGTTTGAACATCGGTGGGGGATAGCATTGAGTCGCCTGAATACGAATTCACGCCTGCAGTAGCGGGGTCGTCAAGCGAGACAACGCCAATATCGTTCCCCGTATCTAGTGAATGGTCATATGTGGGAGACGGTTGGAAAACTCCAATTTTCTGAAATGTCCCATCCGTCACTGTGTCTCCCTCTTGTCCACAATGACCTGCTGTGTAGATTTGCGAATTGGTTTTGTCGACATAGCCAGCTGTACAGACACTAGCTTGTGGTCCATTAGCGTGAATGATGACTACTGGATCACCTTGGTTAATGGTGGCGGCGTAGGCGGGTAGTCCGGTTGTAGCGGTGATAACGGCAGTGACAGTGAAAATCCATGAAGGTCTATTCATGGGGAAATCTGCTCCTCAGTGAGTTGGTCGGTGGTGGCCCAAAACAAAGCTAATCTCGTCGGAAAAGATGGAACGTATGCGTACTGGGGCAGTTCATATACCCGTTTCGTATCGCGAATATAAGGAAATGTATAAAACTATCAGTTAAGGCAAAACCTACGCTCAACTGAGCAATCATGCGCGATAGTGTTCCAAAAACGGGGTAGAAGAAAGATCAACGCCCATCGGGGGAGCGGGTCTACACAGCTGCGGAGTCGCCGCTGGCGCTGTCGCCGTCGTCAAGCGCGGCAACCAAATCGCGGCGCGCACGGGCGACGCGGGAGCGAATGGTGCCCACACGACACCCTGCGATTTCCGCAGCCTCCGCGTAGGAGTAACCCAGCACCTGCGTCAGAATGAGTGCCTCGCGGCGTTCCTCCGGCAGCTGCTCCAGTAGCACGCGGGCGTCAGCGAGCTCTGACCACGACTCGCCGGTTGTGAACTGCTCGGCAGCGTTTTCCACTTCCATCGCAGACTTCTTCGGGCGTGCCGAATCATGGCGGACCGAATCCACCCACACGCGCCGGGCCAGCGACAACAGCCACGTGCGGGCAGAAGAACGCGCCGCAAAGCGGGGAAGTGCCCCCATCACGCGCAGGTACGTCTCCTGCGTTAAATCATCCGCGGCATCAACGCCGCCTAGATGTGCGACCAGACGCCACACGTCCTTCTGGGTCAGCCGCACGAACTCCGTCAGCGCAGCCTGATCACCGCGGCCGGCCTTCAGCGCCAGCTGCGTGATGTATTCGTCATTAGAGACGAGGCGTGCGGGAGTCATGGACATAGCTTAGCAACTTAAAACCTAAAGATAATTCGCCTGGCTGCACGTGGCCTCACCTGCAAAAGCAGGAGGCGACGCAGCCAGGCGAACTAGGGGCTGAAATGCTAGAAGCGGATGGCGTCGATGGGCTTGACGCGGACGGCAATAGTGGCGGGGATGATGCCCGCCAAGGCACCCACTAATGTTGCGACCAGCACGCCAATCACAGCGGCCGTGACGGGGTAGGCCACGGCACCGGTCTCCAGCGGCAACGCCAGCATCTTATCCAGCGGCAGCTGCTTGACCGTGATGATCGAGGCAATCACGCCAACCACACCCGCCACCGTCGTGGCGACAATCGACTCCAGGAACACAGAGATAAAGATCCTGCCTGCCGACGCGCCCATTGCGCGACGAATACCAATCTCACGGACGCGGTGGCCAATGGTGACAATCGAGACCGTGAGCAGCCCCAATGCACCAAGCGCAATCACAATGCCGCCGATAATGCCGAGCGCAGTGGTGATGGTGTTATTCATCTCCTGGGAAATCTGCGTGTCCTTCTCCGACAGGGAGGTATTCACCTTCCAGCTGGGGCCGAGCTCCGCCTGGAAAATGTTGTGCAGCGCCTTCTGGTTCTCCTTCGCGGATTCTTCAGGCGTTGCGACGAGAAGTTGCGGCTCACCCACCTGTCCCTCGTAGCCGGCATTGAGGAAGGAATCGTAGTGCGTGACAATGCTCGGGGCGTCCCACGATCCGAGGGACTTATACACTCCCACCACGGTGAAGGTGGTGTTACCCGTTTCCTTCAACCTGAAGGTTGGATGGTCGGCTAGTGCTGGGTTGCCCAGACTTTCGTAGAACTGGTCGTTGATCACGACGGGGTTCATCAAGCGCTGGCCATCGGCATCTTCCAAACGGCGTCCCTGCACGATGGTGCGGGCGTAGATATCGAACCAGCCCGGGTCAGCGGCGATCAGCTCGGGAGTACCTGGCGAAAAACACTCGTAATCATCCGGGGCGCAGTCATCCATATTTTGCTCGGGTGTGGCTGGCTGCATGCGAACTCGTGACCACAAGTTGGCATGAGTGGTCTCCACCAGGCGATGCGTGGCGGTGGAAAAGGCGTCATTGATAGACCCGTCTGGGTTGATGACGCTCAAATCGTCCGGGCCGTTTCCACCGGTGCCTTCACCGCCGAAGCTTCCAAAGCTATCGGCCATTGTGCCGGCGCTGCCGTCACCGAAGCCTCCGTCGCCGAAGTCGCCACCATCCTCAGAACCGGAACTACTCGCTCCGGCAGTCAACGTGACCGTGCCGGCGACACCCGTGCTCTGTGCGGTGACCGCATCCTGAGAGCTGGTGAGAATATTGCCAAGCGCAATAACCGTGGTCATCGCCCACACTGCGGCAGCCACGCTGACCAGCGACAGCATGATACGGCCACGGTTAATGCGCAGCTCATGCCACGCCTCCAGCAGAGCGCCGAGATAAGGCGTTGCTGCATAGAGGAAGGAAGGCCGTGACTTCGATTCGGTTTCTTTATTCGTCGTCATCAGCAGCCTCCTCGGAGCCTTGCATAGCGTTGGCAGCAGATAGTAGGACGGAGTCGGCGTGCAACTGACCGTCGCGAAGCTCAAGCACACGATCGCCGCGCTCGGCGACCTCTAAATCGTGTGTGATCAGAATCAATGCGGCGTTGTTTTCCGCCGCGACTTCTTCGAGCAAATTCATGACGATCTTGCCGGTGTCGACATCGAGCGCACCGGTGGGCTCATCGGCAAGAATGAGTTGCGGTTGGCGCACGAGCGCGCGGGCAATAGCCACACGCTGCTGTTCACCACCGGAAAGCTGGGAAGGCGTGGCCTCTAGGCGATCGCCCAGGCCGACGCGCTCCAGCATCGCGGCGGCGAGCTCGGTGCGATTCCAGAACTTCTCACCTCGGTCGTACATCAGCGGAACCTCGACGTTTTCCAGCGTGGTGCGGGAGGGGAAGAGGTTGAACTGCTGGAAGACGAATCCCAAATTATCGCCACGAAGTGCAGCGCGTTTCCTGTCCGACAAAGTGGAAATATCAGTGCCGTCGAACGTGTACGTGCCAGAATCCGGCAAATCGAGCATGCCAATGATGTTCAGCAGCGTTGACTTACCCGAACCGGACTGGCCGACAATGCTGAGGTGCTCACCGCGTGGCACGTCGAGGTCGATGCCTTTCAAAATAGGCAGCTCCTCGCCATTGGGGAGCGTCACTGTTCGAGTGACTGCGGTCAAACTAAGCATGGCGCGGGCCTACTTTTCAGAGCCAGCGTCATCGCCGGACTCATCGAAGCCAGTGTCGCTGCCATCACCAGTGCCGTCGCCGGCGGACTCGTCCTTGTAGGAAGGCACGTACTCCAAGACCTGCTGGCCTTCCTTCAGGCCGCGCTTGATCTCAATGAAAGTGCCATCGTTGGCGCCCAGCTCAACCTTGATCTTTGTGGGCTTGCCGCCATCCTTAGCTGGAGCGTAGACGACACCTTCGCGGAAGCGTCCCTCCACTGCGGTCACCGGTAGTGC
>ERZ1673749.1857-NODE-1857-length-12538-cov-9.442762_pt1 | contig 12538 bp, 11 predicted proteins | sample MGYA00580204_ERZ1673749 | MGnify/ENA primary metagenome ERZ1673749 (study PRJEB41218, sample SAMN15661745) | gut metagenome | host: Homo sapiens | place: Canada: London | collected 2015-08-20/2019-03-30 | study: EMG produced TPA metagenomics assembly of...
CGGACCGCCCGCTGACCCAGAAGCCGCTCGGCGTGCGTATGGGTTCCGGTAAGGGCCCGGTGGAGAAGTGGGTTGCCAACGTGAAGCCGGGTCGCATCCTCTTTGAGATGTCCTACCCGAATGACGAGGTTGCCATCGAGGCTCTGCGCCGTGCGGCTGCGAAGCTTCCTTGCAAGACTCGCATCATCAAGAAGGAGGACCAGTACTAATGGCGAACGGTACCCCCGCATCTGAGTTCCGCGAACTCACCGATGAAGAGCTGACCACCCGCCTGTCCGATGCGAAGGAAGAGCTGTTTAACCTGCGCTTCCAGCTCGCAACCGGCCAGCTGACCAACAACCGCCGCATCTCCACCGTGAAGCGCGACATTGCACGCATCTACACCGTGCTGCGCGAGCGTGAGCTCGGCCTGTCCGTCGTCCCGGGAGCTGAGGCTTAATCATGAGTGAGGCAAACGTGACTGAACAGAACACCCAGAAGGCAGTGCAGAAGCGCCGCCGCGGCTACGTCGTGTCCGACAAGATGGACAAGACCATCGTCGTCGAGGTCGAGGACCGCAAGTCCCACGCCCTCTACGGCAAGATCGTCCGCACGACCAACCGCGTCAAGGCCCACGACGAGGACAACACCGCCGGCATCGGCGACCTGGTCCTCATCGAGGAGACCCGCCCGCTGTCGAAGGACAAGCACTTCCGTCTCGTCGAGATCGTCGAGAAGGCCCGCTAAGTCCTAGCAAGGCAAGGCCGCACCCCCAAAGTCGGGGGTGCGGCTTTTTGCATGCTTAACGACGCCCACACGCCTACGATTTTGAGTACTGTTGAGCGCATGTCTACAGGAAAATTTTGCGTCACCATTGCCCATGCCAAGAACGACACTGACCTGGCAACCGTCGGCTTCGTCGTAGCGAACGCTGCGGTCGGCTCCGCCCAGGACACTATGGTGTTCCTCTCCTCCGAGGGCGCGTACCTCGCCGTCGACGGCTACGCCGACGACATCCACGAGGAGGGCTTCGCCCCGCTCAAGGAGCTCATCGACAACTTCATCGCCGCCGGCGGTTCCCTCTACGTGTGCGCGCCGTGTATCAAGAAGCGCGGCTACACCGAGGACCAGCTCATCGAGGGTGCACAGATCGTCGGCGGCGCAAAGCTCGTCGAGTTCCTCGCCGACGGCACGCCGAGCGTGTCCTACTAGGCGTACAACGTGTCGTCGAAAAGCCATCCGTACCCGCCGCACACCAGCTTTGACGGGGGCGACCTCGACTGCGGCAATGGCCTTTTGCTGCTGATCCGGCAGCACATCGATCCGCTGGATGCCGGGCAGCTGCTGGAAATCGTCTCCTATGAGCCGACGGTCCCGGTTGACCTGCCCTCGTGGTGCCGGCTGACCAGCAATGAGCTGGTCAACGTAATCGAGGAGCCGGAGCAGGGCCGCTGGCGCTTTTTGGTCAGCAAGGGGCCGTTCACTGCGCAAGAGGAGGACGCGCCTGCCCCGGCTCCTGCGCAGCCAACGGCGAAGAAGCGAGGCAAAAAGACGCGGAAACGTCCGCAGATGCCGGTGACCCAGGAGGTGGTCACTCCGACGGTGCCCACCGAGTTCCCGGCACCTGCGCCTGCGCCGAAGATCGCGCCTCTTTCGGTGCTGACCATGGGGTCGTGGCCGCGCAAGCCGTGGCTGCTCCAGGCGGTACACGAACACCTCGCCGGCCGGATGACGGAGGACGCGTTCCAAGCGACCGCGGATGACGCGGTGGAGCTGGTGCTCGCTGCGCAAAAGCGGGCGGGCGTGGACGTGGTCACGGACGGGGAGATGCGCCGCGATAACTACTCCAGCTTCGTGGCGGGCCGGCTGCAGAACTGCCAGCTGATCCCCATTACCGACCTGCTGCCGTACGTGGACGACCCGGAGGAGTTCGAGCGCGAGCTCCGCGCGTTGGACGTGCCCGCCGGTGAGGTCCGGCACCCTGCGGTGTTCGGGCCGCTCGGGCGCGACAAACCTCTGGTTGCCCACGAGGTCCGGTACCTGCAGTCCATCACAGATGCGCCGGTGAAGGTGTGCTTGCCGGGTCCTTACCTGCTGACCCGCACGATGTGGATGGAGTGCGTCTCCGACCGCGCGTATGCAAGCCGCGAGGAGATGGCCGCCGACATCGTGCGCGTGCTCCGCGAGGAGCTCCACGAGCTCTACTCCTTGGGCACGGCGCTCATCCAGATCGACGAGCCCGTGCTCACCGAGGTGGTCTACGGCCGCCACGACGGCGGCGGTCGCACGTTCATGTGCGGCGCGCTCGACGAGCTAGCCGGCAGTACAGACGACGAGCTCGCCTTCGCACAGTCGCTGCTTGCGCAGGTCACCGAGGGCTTTGACCCGGACCGGCTCGCGCTGCACGTCTGCCGCGGCAACTGGACGACGGACGAGTCGGCGGCGCTCGAGGGCGATTTCGCTCCCTTCGTCGACCTGTTCGCAGCGCTCAACGTGGGCACGCTCACGCTCGAGCTGGCCACGCCGCGCGCAGGAAGCCTGGATGCGCTGCGCGGGATCCGCGAGGATCAGCGGGTGTGCGTCGGGGTGCTGAACCAGAAGCAGCAGGCGCTCGAGCCGACCGAGGACGTGGTGGCGCGCATCGCCGCTGCCGTCGAGGCCTTCGGCAAAGACCGCGTGCTGCTCAGCACCGACTGCGGGTTCGCCACCTTCGCCGACAACCCGATCGTGGCTGACACCCTTGCGCAGCAGCAGCTTGCGCAGATCGTCGCCGCCCGCGATGCCTATCTGCAACAGGCAGGGGACACGCAGTAGTGGGGGAGATGCAGCAACCGCCCGAGTCGCAGCACTATTGGGACGCGGAGGATATCGCGTGCGGTGATGTGCTCGTGCGGCTCTTCCTCCTCTTCCGCGACCAGCTCGGCGTGGGCGAGGTGCTCCACCTGCGCTCGGTCAACGAGGCCATCGACATCGATCTGCGGGCCTGGTGCGGGCTCACCGGTAACTCTTTGCTCTACGCGGAGTCTCCGCACTACTACTTGCGCAAGCAGGATTAGGCCGCGCTCAAGCGTACTACCATTTCCCCGGGTAGAGTCGGGACTAAGTTCCCGACATCGTAAAGGATGGTTTCATGAGTATGCAGACCACCCCCGCGGAGATCCTGGTCGTCGGCTTTGGCATGGTGGGCCACCGCTTCGCCCAGGAACTCTCGCAGCGCCGCCCCGAGGCGCACATCACCATCATCAACCGCGAGACCGAAGACTACGCCTACGACCGCGTCCAGCTGTCGAGCTACGTGGGCAGCTGGGACCGCGAGGCGCTCTACCTCGACACACTGCCGGACAATGTGACGGTGGTGCCGGGTCGCGCCGTGTCGATCAAGCCGGAGACGCAAGAGCTCGTGCTTGCCGACGGCCACGTGTTCTCCTACGAAGAACTCGTCCTCGCCACCGGCTCCCGCGCTTTTGTCCCGCGCCTGCCTGGCAACGACCTGCCGCAGGTGCACGTGTACCGCACGCTGGATGACATGGACGGCATCCGCGCTGCGATCGAGGGCGTGGTGGCCAAGCACGGCGAGGCGACCGCGGTCGTCATCGGCGGCGGCCTGCTCGGGCTGGAGGCTGCCGGTGCGGCCCAGCACATGGGCGCGAAAACGCACGTGGTGGAGATGGCACCGCGACTGATGCCGCTGCAGGTGGATGATGCCGGCGGCGAGATGCTTTCGCAGGCAATCCGCCAGATGGGCGTGGACGTGCACGTCGGCGCGACAAGCCGCTCCATTGCCCCCTCCACGGAGCGTGAAGGCGCCGTCGTTTTGGATCTGGGCGAGCAGGGCACGATTGAAACGGACCTGGTGATCTTTTCCGCCGGCATCCGTCCGCGCGACACGATGGGCCCGGACGCCGGCCTGGAGCTGGGCCCACGTGGCGGGTTCCTCACCGACCGGCAGTGCCGCACCTCCATCGACCACATCTCTGCAATCGGTGAGTGCGCTGCCGTCGACGGCAAGACGTACGGCCTGGTCGCGCCCGGCAACACCATGGCCGAGATCGTGGCCAAGCGCCTCGCAGGGGAGGAAGGCCCTGACTTCGAGGACCCGGACATGTCCACCAAGCTCAAGCTCATGGGTGTGGACGTGGCTTCCTTCGGCGACGCGTTTTCTACCGCCGCCGACCACAAGGAGCTGCACATCCAGGACCCGGTCTCTGGCGTGTACAAGAAGCTCATCCTGGACGCGGAAGGCAAGCGACTCATCGGCGGCATCCTCGTGGGCGAGGCCTCGAACTACTCGGTGCTGCGCCCCATGGTCGGCTCCGAGCTGCCGGGAGACCCGGTGAGCCTGATCGCGCCTGAGACCGGCACGGGCACCACAGCGATTGGCGCGGGCGACCTGCCAGACGCCACGCAGATCTGCTCGTGCAACAACGTGTCCAAGGGAGACCTGCGCGAGGCGATCGGGCAGGGCTGCCACTCTGTCGAAACACTGATGAGCGCCACCCGCGCCGGCACCTCCTGCGGGTCGTGCATCCCGCTGATGAAGGGCATCCTGGAGGCCGAGGGGATTGAGCAGTCCAAGGCGGTGTGCCCGCACTTTAGCCAGTCGCGCGCCGAGCTCTTCGAGATCGCCCGTTCCACTGGGATTACGGACTTCCCCACCTTCATCGAGCGCTTCGGCACCGGGGGCGGCTGCGAGGTATGCAAGCCGACCTTTGCCAACATCGTGGCCTCCATGCACACGGAAAACCACGTGCTGGAGGGAGAGACCGCGGGGCTGCAGGATACGAACGACCGCATGCTGGGCAACATGCAGAAGAACGGCACCTACTCCGTCATTCCGCGCCAGCCGGCCGGCAACGTCACCCCGGCGCAGCTGCAGGAGATGGGGCGCATTGCAGAGGACTTCGGCCTGTACCTGAAGATCACGGGCGCGCAGCGCATCGCCATGTTCGGCGCGCGCACGGAAGACCTGCCGGAGATCTGGCGTCGCCTGATCGACGTCGGCATGGAGTCCGGTCAGGCCTACGGCAAGTCGTTGCGCGCGGTGAAGTCCTGCGTGGGCACGGACTGGTGCCGCTTCGGACAGCAGGACTCGGTGGCAATGGCCATCAACTTGGAGCTGCGCTACCGCGGTTTGCGTTCGCCGCACAAGCTGAAGATGGGCGTGTCCGGCTGCGCCCGCGAGTGCGCGGAGGCGCGCGGCAAGGACATCGGCGTGATCGCCACGGAGCAGGGATGGAACCTGTACGTGGGCGGCAACGCGGGTGCCACGCCGCGGCAGGCGGAGCTTCTGGCCAAGGATCTCGACGACGCAACGTTGATCCGTTACATCGATCGCTACCTGGCCTTCTACATCCGCAACGCGGACCGGCTGCAGCGTACTGCTGCGTGGCAGGCTGACGTCGAGGGCGGGCTCGAGCATATCCGAGAGGTCGTGGTGGATGACTCCCTGGGCATCGCCGATGATTTGGAGGCCTTCATGGACCACCACGTGGCCAACTACTCCGACGAATGGCAGGACGTGCTCAATGACCCGGACAAGCTCAAGCGGTTTGTCTCCTTCATTAACGCGCCGGACACGCCGGACCCGACTGTGCAGTTTGAAGAGCACCCGCAGGGCGGCCGCAAGGTGCCGCTGATGACCCCGACCGTGGGCGCGGCGAAGTAGGAAGGAAGTTGAGAAAACAATGGCTGACACAGTAATTTGCGCACTCGAGGACCTCTCGGTGGGCGTCGGAGTGGCGGCGCTTCTGCCCGGTGAGACACAGGTGGCGATCTTCCGCCTGCATACCGCGGACGGCGAGCAGCTGTACGCGGTAGACAACGTGGACCCGTACACCGGTGCCGGCGTGATTTCGCGCGGCATCGTGGGGGAAGCCGAGGGGCGTCCCACTATCGCGTCGCCCCTGCTGAAGCAGAAGTTCTTCCTTGACGACGGCACATCGCTGCAGGGAGACGACCACGCCCTCGCCACCTACCAGGTGCGCCTGGAGGGTACCGGCGAGACGGCGAAAGTTGTCGTGTCCAATTAAGCGCGCGCGAACTCGGGGTATATGCCTGCCCCGTGTATCGTTGTCGTTATGTGTGGAATCGTTGGATATGTAGGTGACCCGGCGTCGGGCGAGCACGACGCGCTGGGCGTAATCATTGAGGGCCTGCGTCGTCTGGAATACCGTGGCTACGACTCGGCCGGTGTCGCAGTGATGGGGCAGGACTCCATTGAAAGCCGGAAGAAGGCCGGCAAGGTGGCGGACCTGGAGGCGGAGATTGCAAAGTCTCCGCTGCCGGACTCCCACCTTGGCATCGGCCACACCCGTTGGGCCACCCACGGTGGGCCGACCGATGAGAATGCGCACCCGCACGTGGTGGGTGGTGGCCGCCTCGCAGTGGTGCACAACGGCATCATCGAGAACTTCGCCACCCTGCGTAGCCAGCTGGAGGCCAAGGGCTACACCTTCATCTCCGATACCGACTCCGAGGTTGCAGCCACCCTGCTGCTCGACATCTACGACAACGAGGCCAACGGTGACCTGACCAAGGCGATGCAGCTGACCGCCAACCGCCTTGAGGGCGCGTTTACCCTGCTGGCTATCGAGGAGGATCACCCGGACCGTATCGTCGCGGCCCGCCTGAACTCCCCGCTGGTGATCGGCCTGGGCGAGGGCCGCAACTTCCTCGGCTCTGACGTCTCTGGCTTCATCGAGTTCACCCGCGACGCAGTCGAGGTTGATAACGGCCAGGTCATCACGCTGACCGCGAATGATTACCAGATCACCACCTTTGACGGCGAAAAGGCAGAGGGCAAGCCCTTCCGCGTCGAGTGGGACGTGACCGCCGCGGAGAAGGGCGGCTACAACTCCTTCATGGAAAAGGAGATCCACGACCAGCCGTCGGCAGTGCGCGACACGCTCTACGGTCGCTTCGACGAGCAGGGTGCGCTCACGCTGGACGAGCTGCGTATCGACGAGTCGACGCTGCGCTCCATCAACAAGATCATCATCGTGGCCTGCGGCACCGCCTCGTACGCCGGCCAGGTGGCTCGCTACGCCATCGAGCACTGGTGCCGCATCCCGACGGAGGTGGAGCTCGCCCACGAGTTCCGCTACCGCGACCCGATCGTGAACGAGCAGACGCTTGTCGTGGCAGTCTCCCAGTCCGGTGAGACCATGGACACGCTGATGGCGGTGCGTCACGCTCGCGAACAGGGCGCGAAGGTTGTCGCGATCTGCAACACCGTTGGTTCCTCGATCCCGCGCGAGTCTGACGCAGTCCTCTACACCTACGCAGGCCCGGAGATCGCCGTGGCGTCCACCAAGGCGTTCATCTCCCAGATTGTCGCCTCCTACCTGCTCGCGCTGTACCTCTCGCAGGTACGCGGCAATAAGTACGCGGACGAGATCCGCAACGTGGTGGACGAGCTGCAGACCATGCCGGACAAGCTGCAGAAGGTCCTGGACAACGAGGACCAGGTCAAGCAGCTGGGCAAGGACCTCGCGAACTCGAAGTCGGTGCTGTTCCTGGGGCGCCACGTTGGCTTCCCGGTCGCGCTCGAGGGCGCGCTGAAGCTCAAGGAGGTCGCGTACCTGCACTCGGAGGGCTTCGCCGCCGGTGAGCTCAAGCACGGCCCGATTGCGCTGGTGGAGGAAGGTCAGCCGGTGTTCATCATCGTGCCTTCCAAGCACTCGCGCAATAACCTGCACGCCAAGGTGGTGTCCAACATCCAGGAGGTGCGCGCGCGTGGTGCCGTGACCATCGTGATCGCGGAGGAAGGCGACGAGGACGTCACCGCCTACGCCAACGAGGTCATCCGCGTGCCCGAGTCCGCTGGTCTGTTGCAGCCGATCCTGTCGACGGTGCCGCTGCAGATCTTCGCCTGCGCGGTGGCAGAGGCCCGCGGTCTGAACGTGGACCAGCCGCGTAACCTGGCGAAGTCCGTGACCGTGGAGTAACTCGCCGCAGGTTCTACTCGCCCCGCTGGAAGGCATACACCTCCTCCAAGCGGGGCGTTTCTGCTCCGGTCCGCGAGACCGTGAGCGCCGCCGGCGTCGATAAGCGAGCTTTGCAGCGCGGTACCGAACGCATCGCGCGAGAGACGGGACTGGAACTTGACATCCGCGCCGAGGCGGCCGAGCGCGCGGGCGACGTTGAAGGGGCCGCCGCCGAGCGCGGGTTGCAGCGGAGCGAGCGGATCTGCGGAGGTGGGGACAAGATCGACGAGGGCTTCGCCGTACACGGTAATCATGCTTCTCACAGTAGACTCTTAGACATGACGTACCGGCCGAAATTCCACCTCACTCCGCCCCAGGGGCGCCTCAACGACCCGAACGGGCTGACCCTGATCGGCGAAGAACTGCACGTGTTTTACCAGCACGACCCAGCGTTTCCGCACACGCCGAAGCGCACGGGATGGGGACACGCGGTCACCCGCCTGGGCGATGGCCGCTTTTCGCACTTGCCGGACGCACTGTACCCGGACTTTCCCTACGACGCGAACGGTTGTTACTCGGGTTCCTCGGTGGTGCTCGAGGGGAAGATGCGGCTGTTTTACACCGGCAACCTGAAGGTGGACGGGCAGCGGGTGACCAGCCAGAACATCGTCGACGTGGAGGATGTGCAGGGCCCGCTGGGTGGTATCTACCGGCGCCGCGAGGAGAACCCGGTGATCGAGGGGTATCCGGAGGGTTTCACCGCGGACTTTCGCGATCCGCACGTGACGCAGGCCCCGGACGGGTCGTGGCGGATGGTTATTGGCGCGCGCCGGGAAAACAACACGGGCGCGGTGGTGGTCTACACCTCCGACGACCTTGATACCTGGGAGCTTGCCGGACCCATCGAGTTCGTCGGCCTGGATTACAACACGGCCTCGGCGTACATGTGGGAGTGCCCGAACCTCGTGCGTATGGAGGACCAGTCCACCGGCGAGGTGCTCGATGTGCTGGTCTTCTGCCCGCAGTTTGTGGACTCGGACGAGTGCGGCTACATCGTCGGCAAGCTCGACGGCTTGCGCTTCGAGGTGATCACCGGCTTTACCCCGCTCGATTACGGCCACCAGTTCTACGCCCCGCAGCTGATCCCCTTCGGCGCCGGTGCGCTCATGCTCGGCTGGATGGGCCTACCCGCGCGCGATGAGTCGCCCACGCTCGCCGCCGAGGGGTGGGTGCACCAGCTCACACTGCCCCGCGAGCTCATGCTTGTCGACGCCACGTTGCACACCACCCTCCGCCTACCCAACAACCAGGACGAGATGGTGGTGTGGCACCGCGAGCTCGGGGACGCGCCGCTTGAGGCCGAACTCGTTGACGTGGAAGGCAACGTCGGCGCAACCGTGTCGTGGACGCCGCATCAGGGTGCGGCGCGCGGGATGCTCGCGCTGACCGTGGACGGGCTCGTGCGTTGGACCGAGTGCGCGGCAGGCGAGCTGGTCTGTACGGCCGACGGTGCGGCGGTGGAGCTGACCGCGGGTGGCGGGGAAGTGGCGTTTTCTTCCGCCGTTTTCACGCCAAACGGAAACGATTGGGCATCGTTCCGTTCCGAATAGCCCCGATTGGGGGAATTTTGTGTTTGGCATACGAAGGTATGACCATCGCGTGGTTGACTGAGAGGTGACCTACTTTTCTCAGTTGAGCAGGGGTTGTCTGGCGGTGTGTGCTAGCGGGGTCCCTGCCGGAAAGGAACCGAAGCCATGGAGCACGGTGCAGTTGCCAAACGGGTGCTGGAGGGGGTGGGAGGCGAGGACAACATTGTCGGCGCCGCCCACTGCGCCACGCGCCTGCGTCTGGTGCTGAAAGATACGAGCAAGGCGAACATCGCCGCCCTGGAGGACGACCCGGACCTCAAGGGCGTGTTTGAAACAGGCGGAATGTTCCAAATCATCGTCGGGCCCGGCGATGTGGACCTGGTGTTTCGGGAGCTCGACGCTGCCACCTCGAAAGATATCGCGGTGTCCACCGAGGAGCTGAAGTCCGTGGCGGCGAACCAGGGCAACTGGTTCACCCGTTTTATCAAGGTCTTCTCGGACATCTTCGTGCCGCTGATCCCGATCCTGGTCGGTGGCGGTCTGCTCATGGCGCTGAACAACGTGCTCACCGCCGAGGGCCTGTTTGGCAGTGACTCGCTCGTGGGCATGTTCCCCGCGATCGAGGGGCTCACCCAGATCATCAACGTGCTCGCTTCTGCGCCCTTTGCCTTCCTGCCGGTGCTGGTCGGCTTCTCTGCGACCAAGCGTTTCGGCGGCAACGAGTACCTCGGTGCTGGCATCGGCATGGCGATGGTGCATCCGGAGCTTGTCAACGGCTACGAGGTCGCCAACGCGATGGCGGATGGCTCCATGACGTACTGGGACCTCTTCGGTTTCCCCGTCGCCCAAGGCGGCTACCAGGGAGCGGTGCTGCCGGTGCTGGCTGTCGCGTGGATCCTCGCCACGATCGAGAAGTGGTTCCACAAGCGTCTCAAGGGCACGGTCGACTTCCTCGTTTCCCCACTGGCGACGCTGCTCATCACCGGGTTTATCACCTTCATCGCCGTCGGCCCTGCCGTGCGCTGGCTGGGTGACCTGCTCATCCACGGCCTGGCCAACCTGTACGAGGTCGGCGGCCCGCTGGGTGGCTTCCTCTTCGGCCTGGTCTACTCGCCCATCGTGATTACTGGTTTGCACCAGTCCTTCCCGCCGATCGAGCTCGAGCTGTTCAACCAGGGTGGCTCCTTCATATTCGCCACCGCCTCGATGGCGAATATCGCCCAGGGCGCGGCGGCGCTGGCGGTGTACTTCTTGGCCCGCAGCGCGAAGCTCAAGGGCCTGGCCGGCTCCTCGGGCATCTCGGCGGTGTTCGGTATTACCGAGCCTGCGATCTTCGGCGTGAACCTGCGGTTGCGGTGGCCGTTTTATGTAGGCATGGGCGCGGCGTCGATAGGCGCGATGCTCGTCGCGATTTTCGATGTGAAGGCCATGGCCCTCGGCGCCGCAGGGTTTATCGGCGTGGTCTCGATGCGCGCGAGCGACATGGGCACCTTCCTGGTTCTGGCGGTGGTCACCTTCGTGCTCTCCTTCGCGGCGGCGTACGGCTATGGCCGCTACCTCGTGCACAAAAATGGCAGCATCGACCCGGACGCGCCCGAGGCACCGGAGCAGACCCCGGTGGTCGCGCCGTCGGCCGACGCGCTGCGCGTCGTTTCCCCGCTGACCGGCGAGGCAACGGCGCTCGCGCAGGTCTCCGACCCGATGTTCGCGCAGGGCAAGCTGGGCGAGGGGATCGCGATCGTGCCTACCGTCGGCGAGCTGCGCGCGCCTCTTGACGGCAAAGTGGCGGTGACCTTCCCCTCCGGCCATGCCTACGCGATCCGCGGCACAGGCAAGGACGGCAAGCCTGTCGACGTGCTGATGCACATCGGTTTCGACACGGTCAACCTTAAGGGCGAGCACTTTACGCCGCACGTGAAAAAGGGCGACGAGGTGCGCGCGGGCGATGTGCTCGCCACCTTTGACATCGACGCGATCGTCGCCGCTGGCTACGAGGTCACCACCCCGGTGGTGGTGTCGAACAGCAAGCGCCTCGGCGCGATCAACCCGGCGCTTGCACTGCCCGCGAAGCTCGCCTTCGGTGAGCCGTGCTTTAACGTAGAGCCCAAGCCGGCGCCCGAGCCGGCCGAGCAAACCGCGGGAGTGCAAAAGGAGTAAGACGTTATGGAACCGGTCAGCGCGCTGCTGCTGTTCGTGATGGCAATCATGGCGGGGGCGATCAACTCGGCAGTGGGCTCCGGTTCCTTGCTTACTCTGCCGGTGCTGATGGCGCTAGGGCTGCCACCTGGGGTGGCGGTGCGCACCAACACCACCGGCATGGTCTTCGCCTCCTTTGGCTCCGTGCTGGGCTACCGCAAGGAGATCGCGCGGGAGCTGCCGTACCTCGCGCCTATGGTCGTCGTGACAATCCTGGCCTCGGCGACGGGCTCGCTTTTGCTGCTTGCCTCCCCGTCGAGCACACTCGACTTTGTCGTGCCGGTGTTGATCGTGGTGGCGCTGTTGATGGTGATCTTCCAGCCGAAGCTCACCGCGTGGCTGTCGCGGCGTTCAGCTGCCGCCACTGCGGAAGACACGCCTGCGGCAGGCGCGCCGGTGGGGCAGGCGTGGAAGCGCCCCCAGCTTATCGCGCCGATGGGGGCGGCGGCCATCTACGGGGGCTACTTCACCGCTGCCCAGGGGATTTTGTACATGGCGATTATGTCTGTGGCCACGGGGCGCTCGCTCAAAGACGTCAACCCCGTGAAGAACTTTCTCTCGCTGTTTGTCAACATCACCGCGGCCGTGGTCTACCTCGTGGCCTGGGTGTGGTTTGACGCGGAGATTGTCTGGATTGGAGTGGCCATCGTCGCAGTGGGCGGCTTGATCGGCGGGGTAGGGGGCTCGCACATAGCAAAGCGCCTCCCGAACTCCGTGTTGCGCGGCATCATCGTCGTCGTTGCGTTGGCCGCGCTGGTGAGGCAGTTTGTATAAAGGCGCTGGGATTGTAAGGGGCTAGGGCGTGTCTCCTAATTGTGGGCCTGTGCTCGAGCATGATTGAGGTGTGTC
>ERZ1673749.1864-NODE-1864-length-12495-cov-3.905707_pt1 | contig 12495 bp, 8 predicted proteins | sample MGYA00580204_ERZ1673749 | MGnify/ENA primary metagenome ERZ1673749 (study PRJEB41218, sample SAMN15661745) | gut metagenome | host: Homo sapiens | place: Canada: London | collected 2015-08-20/2019-03-30 | study: EMG produced TPA metagenomics assembly of...
ATGCGGTTGCAGAATGCTTTGAATACTTTGCCTGATAAGTGTAGAGAAATTATATTGTTGAAGATAGTTGAAGGTAAAAAAAATAAAGAAATAGCGAACCAATTAGGGTTGGCTGAAACTACAGTTAAAACACAAGTACAACGGGCTTATAGAATTTTAAGAGAACAGTTAATACCTATATTATTGTTTATTAGCTGGCTTCAAAATGGAGGATATTAGTAGTTTTATGTTTGTGTGTATTTGATTACCGTAATGGAGGGTGAGTTATTTGTGTTGCAGAGAAAAAAATATCAAAAATTTTCCAATATTGTCCTAAATAAATTTTGCGTATGAGGCAACTTGCGGAGTCATACGACTCTGCATAATTAATGAGCAATCCCCCCCTCATGCCGGATTTTCTTCTTCGGGAGGCGGTGTAAAGGGCTCGTTCAACCACTTGTAGAGGTCTATTTGGGGAATGTATTCAGTCGTAGCGAGAAAGGCGAGGTTGGCAAGTGCCCATTTGTAGCGTGCGATATGTTTTAGCCACATAAATAGCAGCATTGTGATCATTGCTGTCCATATCTGAGTCTCTACGGCGTTGCGCGAGATGCCGATAAAGCTCTTGATGCGCAATAGTTGTTTGAGGTTGTGGAAGAAAATCTCGATATTCCATCTTGCCTTATACAGTTTTGCTATCGTAGAGGCTGCAAGCGTGACGTTATTGCTAAGAAGCTCAATTACAAAGCCGTGTTCTTCATCCCATACCGCTATACGCCTTAGCCTTTTGGGGCATTTATCCTTGGCCGTAGGCAGTTCAAACTCTATGATTTCATCCAACAAGACGTTTTGGGCGTGTTTCTCGGGCAATGGCAACTCTTTAATGGTTCTGTGTTGGATATCGTCCTTATGGCGAACCACATAGAATACATTGTTGCTGTCCCAATGGTTTAAAAGTCCATAATCGCAATATCCGCGGTCAGCCACCACAATGCTGTGCGGTTTGATTTCAATGTCAAATGCCGCCTTGTTGTCTGTTCGCTTACCACCTGTAATATTCATAAATTCAGGAAGTAAGCAGTCGTAATCAAGCAATGTGTGCATCTTTACGGCACCCTTTGACGTGGTATAGTGCGCCCAATCGTAAACCGATATGGTCAGCGAGACCAGAGTGGAATCCAGTAATTTGATGGGCATCTTGAACCGGAAGCCTTTGCGCTCCCAAGCCGCCTGCTGTCCGAAATAACGGAACAACATATAGAATAGCTCCTAGAAGACCGAACTGTCTCGGTGTGCATTCTGATAAGCGACTGTCGATTTGGATGGTGCGCGGCTTATGCCGGGATGGTTAAGATTTCCTGTGGCGGATTTTAATCCGTTGGAAATATCACGGACGGAGTCGCAGTTGGAGAACTGACAGAAAATCATGCTCACCAGCTGGATCCAGGTGTTATAGCCCTTGCAATGCTTGTCGGTACCGGCATCGCGAATAATTTTTCTGATGATTTCTTTGGGTAAAAGCGCAATTACCTGCGCAAAAAGTGTTATTTGTGTCATAGGAAGTAGTTGAGTTGTCGCTCACTACTAAGGTAGTCATTTTTCCTTAGTAAACTACTTCCTTTTTTATTTTTCTCAAAAACGTTTAGGACAATATTGAAAATTTTCTTTCCTTATGTACTCCGTTTTTTTTGCTTTTGTGTCTTTATAAAAAAATAACCACAAAAACCATGGACAAGAAGTTTATAAATTGGAGGGTAATTATGCAAAGTCTTTTAGGTAAGTCTACCGGTGTCGATGATGAGCAAGTTGAGGAGTGGTTGCATGAAGATGCCCGGAATCAAGAATATTATGAGAAAGCCAAATATTATTTCGATAATTATTATTCTGGTGAAAAAGAAATACACCAAATTAATATGAAGAAAGCTTGGGATGATTTTTTAGTTTATACAAAAAAATCACGGAATACCATATGGAAAAGATATTTGCAGTATGTAGCCGGTGTTGTAATGTTATTGGGTGTTGGAGTGGCTTTATTATTGTTGGTAGGTAAATCAGAGAAGCCTTCAACAGTTGTTCAAAATCAAATGATAACACCCGGAACAGTAAAGGCTTTGTTGATTTTTCATTCGGGTAGTCAGGTCTCATTAACAGATTCTACTGTTTTTGAACAAGTCGTAGAGCAGCATTCGATGGCAGAAAAAATGGATGAAGAAACCCAAATGGAATATAATACGATTATTGTTCCGCGAGGAGGAGAATATAGTTTGGCTTTAGCAGATGGTACAAGAATAAAAATAAATTCAGATTCTAAATTGACATTCCCTCATAGATTTATGGGAGAGGAGCGTCGTGTCCGTTTGGAAGGCGAGGCTTTGTTTGATGTGGTAAAAGATAAGGAGCATCCTTTCATTGTGGAAACAGCAAAAGGAAATGTACAAGTGTTAGGAACACTATTTGATATTAATGTTTATCCGGAGGAGGATGTTGTACAGACAACATTGGTCGAGGGTCGGGTTGTCTTTAAGGGGAGGGGGATGTCGCAACATGTGGAATTGTCACCAGGAGAGCAAGTGACATACAATATGAAAAGCGGAGAGTCGCATGTAGAGAAAGTAAATACTAAAGTTTATGTAGGTTGGGCTGAAGGGAAGTGGTTTATAGAAGGGGAACGGCTGGAAGATATAACGAAACAGTTGTCGCGTTGGTATGATGTGGAGTTTTTTTATAAAAATCCTGAAGCAAAGGAACTTGTTTTTACCGGCGATCTGGAAAAGTATGATGATTGTGAAGTGGCCTTGGATATAATATCAATGACCACTAATGTGATGTTCACAATTAGAGATAGAGCCATAATCGTACAAATGAAATAGTATGATTATTTTTACTATAATGACCCTAATAATATGAATCTAAACATCAAAACTAAGCAGGCGTATGAAAAAAAATCGAAACAAAAATTGTTTGGGTGTAATTAAATACTCTAAAAGGAGTATGTTAGTGATGAGATGGATGTGTGTATTCAGTTGTATGTTGTTGTTTCAGATTTCTGCTGTCGCTTATTCTCAAAAGAAAGTGACATTGGATGTAAATGGGATGGAAATGGTGGATGTTATCCAAGAGTTAAGAAAACAGACTGGTTACAAATTCTTTTTCAATCACAATGAGTTGAAAAAAACTGGTAGGGCTTCCGGTAAATTCTTAGAGAAGGATTTGAGTGTTGTATTGGATGAGATATTGGGGAAAACAAATCTGACCTACCGTCAGGAAAGAGGTATCATTATTATTGTTCCCCAAGAAAAATCTGTAGAAGAAAAGAAGGCAAGAGTGGAGATTATAGGTAAGGTTACAGATGAGAAAGGGGAGCCGTTGTCAGGGGTGACAGTTGTCATTAAAGGATTGGGTTTTGGAACTTTAACGGATGCTAACGGAAACTATAAATTAGTAGTTCCCAATGCTCCTGAAAAATTTTCTTTAACGTTTTCTTTTGTTGGTATGAAGACGGTGGAGAAAGCTTATGCGGGGAAAAATGTCATCAATATTGTGTTGCAAGAAGAAACGATAGCATTGGATGATGTTGTCGTGACCGGTATCTACACCCGTAATAAAGAGAGTTTTACTGGTTCTTCGCAGACTTATACGGCAGAAGATTTAAAAATGATTGGTAATCAGAATATTTTGCAGAGCTTGAAAACGCTGGACCCTGCTTTTCATATTTTGGAAAGTAAAGAATATGGTTCGGACCCCAACCGTTTGCCGGATATTGAGATTCGGGGGAAAAGTAGTATTGTGGGATTAAAGGAGGAATATGGTCAGGACCCCAATCAGCCTCTATTCATTCTGGATGGATTTGAGACGACATTGCAGGTTATTATGGACTTGAATATAGATAGAGTTGCATCCGTAACAATTTTGAAGGATGCGGCTTCAACGGCAATATATGGTTCAAAGGCAGCCAATGGAGTTGTAGTTGTCGAAACAAAATCTCCTGCTCGTGGTCAATTGCGTTTGAGTTATAATGGCAATGTGGACATCTCATTTGCCGATTTGACTGATTATAATCTGATGAATGCCGAAGAAAAACTTGAATTCGAGCGATTGTCCGGAACCTTTACAAGTGTATCTGCTATTGAACAGGAACAGTTGACAGGACGTTACAACCGTTTGTTGCGTGATGTAAAGAGAGGGGTGGATTCTTATTGGTTGTCCGAGCCTTTGCGTTTGGGCTTGACTCATAGGCATAACATTTATATGGAAGGAGGCGATAGTCAGATGCGTTATGGATTGGGCGCTAACTATTCCGGTGTTCAAGGTGTGATGAAAAGCTCTATACGTGATATTATGGGACTGTCTCTGGATTTAATCTACCGTAAAAAGGGATTCAACTTTATGAATAAAGTGTCGGTGGATTGGAATAGGAGTGATAATCCTATCGTTTCTTTTTCGGAATATGCCAAAGCGAATCCTTATTATGAGAAGAAATCAGGAAGTACAGACCGTTGGCTAGAAGATTGGCAGGCAGAAAATATAGCAGGCGTTGTTTATCGACAGGTTCAGGTGGCAAATCCAAGTTATAATGATGCTCAAAACAGTTATAATAAGGGAAACTCTTTCAGTGTAAGAAATAATCTTAGTATAGAGGCGCGTCCGAATGATGCATTGAATATTCGGGGAAGAGTGGGAATAACCAAAAGTATTACCGAAACGGAAACATTTACATCACCGAATAATACACAATTCGCCAAAGTTGAGCCTTTACGCAAGGGAAGTTATTTTAGTTCAACAAGTAATTCATTGACATGGAGTGCAGATTTCACCGTGACTTATGGTCAATTATTGGGAGGTAAGCACATGATAAATGTTGCTGTCGGTGCCAATATCCGTGAAAATGATATGAAAACGAAAAGTTTTTCTGCTCAAGGATTCCCTGAAGGCAATTTTACAAGACCCAGTTTTGCCAATAGCTATCCGGAAGGAGGGAAGCCAGGCTATGCGGAGAATAAAAATCGCAATGCCAATTTCTACTTGAATGGAGGTTATGTTTATGATGGACGCTATTTGCTGGATGTCAACCTTCGTTCGGACGGGACTTCTGTATTCGGAGCAAACAAACGTTTTTCTACAACGTGGTCTGTTGGTTTGGCTTGGAATGTTCATAGAGAAAAGTTTATGAAAGATAAGGCATCGTTTATAAATGTTTTGAAGTTAAGAGGATCTGTCGGTAATCCCGGAAACCAGAATTTCAGTTCTTATTCGGCAATTACAACCTATTATTTCAACAACTGGATGTTGAATAATTTTGGTACAGGAGTTCTTGTTTCGAAATTTGGTGATCCGAACTTGGCTTGGCAGAGAACTTTAGACAAAAATATAGGTATTAACTTAAGTATGTTTTCCAATCGTTTTCATGTAACAGTTGATTTCTATCATAAGCGCACTGATCCGTTGATTGCAGATATCGGGATTCCCGTTTCTATGGGAGTAGAAAAACGTAGGACTAATATAGGAGTGCAAGTTGACAAAGGAGTCAATGGAACTATCCGCTATGCAATCTTATACAAGCCACAAGAGAGTATCAATTATACCATGAGTGTGAATTTCAGATATGGGACAGCATTTTATAAGAATATAGGGCGTAGCCTCAATGCGTATAATCAAGAAAATATTTCCAAAAATCTCACAAGATATTACGATGGCGGGAGCCCGACTGCGCTGTGGGCTGTAAGGTCCAGGGGTATAGATCCGGCAACAGGTCAGGAAATATTTGTAAAAAAGGACGGAACTTTGACCTATACCTTTGATTATAAAGACGAGGTTGAAGTGGGTGACTCTCGCCCTACTTTGGAGGGTGTATGGGGCAACACGTTCTATTATAAAGGATGGTCTGCGAGCCTGCAATTGCGTTATAGCTTCGGCGCTGATGTATTCAATTCTACTCTGTTTAACAAGGTTGAGAACATATCTTCAAGAAGTATTACAACAAACCAAGACCGGCGGGCATTGTATAATCGTTGGAAAAAACCGGGCGATAAGGCTAAATTCAAGAGTATTTCTTTGACAGAGTCAACTCCGATGTCTTCGCGTTTTGTCATGAAGGAAAATTATCTTTCAATTGAATCAGTTCGTCTGGGATATCAATTCGATAGCAAGTGGTTGAAGAAGGCACTTAGAATTTCTTCTCTGAATATCAATATGTATATGAATTCTATTGCTCGTTTTTCAACGTTAGAAGATGAGAGGGGATTGTATTATCCGTTTGCAAGAAGCATCTCATTCTCTTTGGGTGCGATACTATAAGGATTGACAATTAATAAAAGATAGAAGTATGAAGAATTTATTTTTATTGTTCACGATATTACTGGGATTGAATAGCTGTAATTCCTGGTTGGATGTCCAGCCTTACGACAGAGTCGCTGAAGATGTGGTGTTCGAATCTGTCAAAGGTTTTGAAAATGCATTGAACGGTATTTACATAGAGCTAAATACTAATTCTCTTTATGGCCAGTATTTGTCTTGTGAAATGATTGAGATAATGGCTCAGCGCTATAGTGTGAATAAGTCAAATGCGTTTAATTATGATTTGATGCTCCACAAATATACCGAGCAAGGTTGTAAGGCTCGTTTTGCAAGTATATGGAAGGATGCATATAGTTTGATTGCTAATATTAATCTTCTCTTGAAAAATTGTGAATCCCACAGAAATGTATTGACAGATGAGTATTACAATTTATTGAAGGGTGAGTGTTATGCTTTGAGAGCTTTTTTGCATTTCGATATTTTCCGGTTGTTCGGTCCTGTATATGATTTGGATGTCATGACGGTAAATTTGCCCTATTATAAGGAATTTTCTTTGGACAAACGTCCGTCTTGCAAACCGGACGAATTCATGAATTGCGTTATCGAGGATTTGCATCGAGCCGACTCTTTACTGCAGGACGATCCGGTGCTGCAAGAAGGAACGGATATGGTTCATGACAATGCATTTGTATCTTACAGAAAATATAGACTGAACAAATATGGAGTCCAATTGTTGTTGGCTCGTGCTGAACTGTACCGTGGCAATAAAGAGGCTGCATTGGTGGCTGCTCGTAAAGTTATAGATGCTCAAGAACAGTGGTTCCCCTGGGTAACCCGCGAAGCGGTATCATCTGGGCGTTCAGACCCTGACAGAGTCTTTTATCCGGAGATTCTTTGGGGGTTGCAGAATTTCAAACTGTCTAATTTACATATCTCATTATTTGGTGGAGAGAATCTGTCGCCGTTGGTGATGTTGGCTCCGTTGGGAGGTCAGATTGACAAAATATTTGAAAACAATAGAGATGACTATAGATATGAGGCTTACTTTAGAAACAGGCAAATTATAAATGGAGCAAGCTATAATATGTTTGAAAAGTTCAAAGCAACACAGGATACTATTGCTGGGACAATTATCCCTTTGTTGCGAATGTCCGAAGCGTTTTATATTGCAGCCGAATGTGAGCCGAATGCGAGCGATGGACTGGTGTGGTTAAATCAAGTGTTGACACATCGGGGTGTTCGGAATGTGACAAACGAAAGATACCTAGCCTCCACCCTTGAGAAGGAATATATTCGAGAGTTTTGGGGAGAAGGACAATTATTCTTTTATTACAAGCGCTTGAAATATCCGTCAATTCACAGAGCGGATGACGCCACTTACAATGTAATGAAGCAAATGACACTGTCGGATTATCAACTTCTGATTCCGGAAGAAGAATCTAAATACAATTGAATTGTTGATTTATGAAAAAAAGATGGTTTATGAAACATTTGATTTTAATTATAGGTATTATAAGCTCCATATTGCAGGCATGTCAGCTTACAGAGGTTGATGGGTATGTAGGTGGAAGTTCTATTTATTTTTCAATTCAACGCGATACCATGACCTATTCATGGGGAACTGTGGATAGTGATATTCAGGAGCGGGTATTAGAATTGCCGATTTATCTTTTTGGTGAGGTGAAAGATTACGACCGTAAAATACAGGTTCGCACTGAATTATGCAAGACCGATTCTGTACGGGCAGTTGAAGGTGTGGACTTTCGGGCTATAACCAAGGAAGTGATTTTACCGGCTAATTGCGAGAAAACCTCCTTGCAAATTACGATGTTGAGGACTGAGGCTTTGAGAAAATATAACAGAATACTGACCGTAGTAATAGAGGAAAGCGAAGAGTTTGATTCTGAGTTTAATTGGCGTAAGGATAGTGATGGAAATCCTTATTTCATCGGTCATAGTATGACAATTATATCGAACGAAGATTTTCCAAAGCCTTGGTGGTGGAGAGATGAAAATGATTTCTTCGGAGTATGGAGTTTTAAGAAAGCCGATTTGATTTGCACTTTGTGTGATGTTTCCCGTAAGGAATTTATAAGCAGCAATGTTATTCCTGATTTTAAATTGAAATACTATGCGAAGAAGGTACAGCGTTGGCTCGACGAGCAAGAGGAACCGTATCTTGATGAAAATCTGGAACCGATGACAATGGGACCGGAGGCACAGTGATTATTTGGTAGAATATAAAATTGGAACATGTTATGAAAAAATGGTATTTATTTTTCTTGACGATAGTATTGATTGCCTGCTATGATGATGAAGGGAGTTACTCTTATAAAGAGTTGAATGATGTTACGATAGGGGGAATCATTGATAATGACTGGTATAACAAGTTTACTTATGTCGATACATTGAGAATAAATCCTAAGTTGACCTTAGCTTTGGGGGGCACGGAAGATCATTTGAAATTTGAGTGGCGTTTGATGCCGATTAAAGCTTCTTACAACAATGATTCTATTCCGAGCGAGGAGCAGTTGAAGAAGTATATCATCGGCAATGAGAAGAACCTGGCGTATCCTTTGAGAGAACAGGCTGGCGATTATCTGGGCTTTTTCTGGGTGACTGACACGCTGACCAATGTATCGTACAAAAAAGATTTTTTTGTACGTCTGCGTACAGCGGTGACTGATGGCTGGATGTTGCTTTGTGAGGAAAACGGTAAGGCCAGCTTGGATATGGTATCTCATATCTCAGCTACCGAAAATATAGTGTCTCGTGGTATTTGGTCGGAGTGTGACTTTGAATTCGGCAAACCTTATAAGTTGATATATAATTATAACAGAGCTAAGAGCAGCCGTTTGTTATGGTGCGAAGCCGGAACGTTCGATTTGGACAAGGAAAAGCTCCAACCGAGTGAAGAATCTGATTTAATTTATCAGTTCGGAGACAATCCGGAGAAGGTTAAGATTGCTGGTGGCGGATTGTCTAGGTGTACCGACCCTGCTCGTGAGATGCTTATTACAGCGGATGGCGATCTTTATTTTAGAGATGCCAGATATATTTCTCTTGGAAGTATTTTTGATTTTCCGAGAAACAAACTGAAGAAAACGTCAGAATATTTTAAAGTGTCTCCTTTTGTTGGTTATAAGGGCTTCTGGGAATGGCCGACAACAACTGCTGCCATTCTGTATGATGAAACGAACCGTCGTTTTGTAATGCTGGAAAGTAAGGAAGAGTATTTGACCGAACTGTTTTTTATTGGAGGGGATATGGATTATAAAGCCGAGACAGGCAGAGATATGGTGCACATGGAAGGGAATAACGAAGGATATGTTTTTGCCGTGCTAAAGGAACCGGGGCGGGATGAATACTATGTATATGGGATGGTATTGAATGGTGACTGTAAAGTTGAACGCAGCCATTACATGCGTCTGAATCTGGCAAATTCCGACAAGATAACCAAATTTGCGTTCCATCCGTTTTACAGGTTGTTGTTCTATGCGACAGAGCAGGGGGATATCTATCAGTTTAACATGAACACTCCCGACGAAAAGGCGAAAAAGATACTTTCTTTTCCCAATGAGCATATTTCAGTATTGAAATTCAATTTGCTCGTGCCTTACATCCAATATGCGGATTGGGAGCGGGAAAGGGAAAAATGGTTAATTATAGCCGGTTATGACAAGACAAAGGAAGAAACTGTTTCGGGAGCACTGAGAATGTACGAATTCCAGGAAGTTACATCTGCTCCGAAGTTGAAAATGGAATTTACGGATTTAGGAAAAATAGTGGATGCTGCATATCGGTTTAGAAATGACGAATCCAAGTAGTAATATAAAATTTAAATTGTATAATTATGAAAAAATTATTGTTATTATTATCGTTGTCATTGGGATGCTTTGTATTGAGTAGCTGTTCATCAGAAGTCAAGAAGTATGTCATAAAAGGGCATGTTGATAAATATGAGTCGGATTTGCTTATGACAATGGTTAATGAAACGGGGAAAGTGGACACCATACACGAAGTGCGTTCTGTGAACGGCGATTTTGAAATGGAGGGTGTTATTAACGGACCGAAATTGGCTTTTCTTACAATCAAAGGTGTCAATGGGAGAATCCCGTTGTTGCTTGAAGATACTCTTTTTACGCTTAATATAAGAGCGAAAGATTTGGCGGACGTCCGGAATTACGATATTCAGGGCGGACGTCTGCAAGCTGGGAAAAATGCGTTGGATGATGTTGAAATAGAGGTTTTCAGTGATAGGGATTCTATTCTTGCCTGTTATTTTGAGGCAGAAAAAAATCATGACATTGCCGGTAAAATGCACGAAAGAGCGATGTTGGATCGTATGACTATTGCCTATGATAAGGAGGAGAACAAGTTTATTGAAGCGAATAAGGATAATATTTTAGGTTTGGCTATCGTATATTATCGTTATAATTACTTGAACTTCGACCGTTTGAAAGTGAAATTTGAGCTGCTGAGTGATGCAATGAAAAACACACCGGAAGGTCGTCTGATACAAGCCCGATATGATAAATTGGGGGTAGTAAAGGTTGGAAGACAGGCTCCTGATTTCACTTTGCCGACACTGGATGGTTCAACCGTCACTCTATATGATGTGAAAGCTCCGGTAAAGATTCTTGATTTTTGGGCGTCTTGGTGTGCTCCTTGTAGAAAAGAGAATCCGAATATGGTGAAAACATACGAGAAGTTTAAAGACAAAGGATTGGTTATTATCGGAATTTCAATGGATGCTCGTGAGGGGGATTGGAAAAAAGCAGTTGAAACTGATGGGCTGACATGGATTCAGGCATGCGATTATAAGAACACGGCAGGTGAAGTTGCCAGGGCTTATAATATCACGGCAATCCCTCGTGTTTTGGTGTTGGATAAAAACAATCGTGTCATCGCCGACTGTTTGACCGGGGAGATGTTGGATGAATTTTTGGCAAAACGGTTGAATTGAAATTTTTGAGATAATGAAGATCGTGAATACTGGCCGCTGTCATATCGTAAGAATGTATAACACCATGTATTCCGCAGACAGCATGGAGCTTATATCCATAGTAGTGTATACCTTGGGATGCGCAATAGCCCCAGTCGGGCGCAGCCTCACGATTATCCCGTCCCATGGTGCAGCGCTTGGCTCTTGCGTTTTGACAAACTTTGACCGGTTTGGAGTCGATGCAAAAGACATCCTCGGATCCGTCAATGGCAACTGCCACATTTTTGCGGATTTCTTCTGCAAGCCGGGCCGGCAACTTGTGCCGGGCATTGAACTGCCTTCGGCTGATCAAGTTTGGCAAATCTGCCTTGCATTCATTATGCAGGCGATGAAACAAAAGATTTTCGCTATCGAAGCCGAACGCTTCGGCCGTAATGCCAAGAGCTATAACCTCAAGGTCGGAAAATTTGGGAACAACACCACATCGAGGTATATTTCCGAGTTCATTAACACGATTTCCGGCGAAATCCTTGCAGATACCGAGAATTCTAACGAAATTCGCTATGAAGTTGCGCATAAGCGATGAATTAGTAGTTAGGGATATTCAGTAAATGTCTTAAAAAAGTAAGATGGCATATGCAGATGATTTACTACTATCCTCTCATATGCCATTTTTATTGTATTTTTTTTCTCTCTGACCTAATGAGCAGACTGAGGAAGCATATAAAGAAGTGAGCTGCGATGCGCTTTGGAGAGCGCACGTATACGGGGCGCATGTTGAGGTCGGATTTCTCAACCCGGAAGCAGTCTTCAATTTCCCAACGGTATGAGTTGACGCGGATTATCTGGCAGGGGTCGTCGCCGAGGCCTGTTGCAAGGGCGTTGAAGCCATCGTAGCGTGCTTCTTCGGCGATTTGTTCATAATCGAGGATTGCTGATGTGATGGTTTCGATAGGGTTGCCTTTGGCATCGAAGTAGGTTGGCTTCATAAAGCGCCGGCAGTCGTTGGGCGATTTGGGCCGGTTAATTTCGCCTCGATTTAGTTTTGTGATGGCGCGCTCGATCTGTCTCCCGCGGATATCTGCATAATTTTTCCACTTTGTACAGGTAATTCCGCAATTGCATTAGAGATCAAGCGATATGTTTCTTCCTGTATCAGTTGTTCTTGAAAAGAAAGTTGCTTATCAGGCAGTTCGATCTGGGAAAAATCGATCGTTTTCTTTTTAGGGACATTCAGTAAATACTATAAAATTAGCCAACTAATTCATACATAAAAT
>ERZ1673749.1868-NODE-1868-length-12459-cov-3.854160_pt1 | contig 12459 bp, 13 predicted proteins | sample MGYA00580204_ERZ1673749 | MGnify/ENA primary metagenome ERZ1673749 (study PRJEB41218, sample SAMN15661745) | gut metagenome | host: Homo sapiens | place: Canada: London | collected 2015-08-20/2019-03-30 | study: EMG produced TPA metagenomics assembly of...
CACCAATTACAAAAACTTCTTTATCTGGATATTTTTCCATAATATCTTCTAGCTTTTCTATTGAATCAACATAGAAAAGATCCTTTTTGTCTTCCCTATCAGAGCGAGTAAATACCACAGAAATTCTATTTGGAAGTTGTTTCCCAATTCCGTCAAAGGTATGTCTACCCATTACAATAATATTATTTGTTGTATAATCTCTAAACATGTGAAGATCATTTTCCACAAACAAAATTTGTTCTCCATCCTTTGCAATGGCGTTTTTATTATCAACTAAAATAAGTAATTTCATTTTTCCTCCTTCAAATTTTAAGAAAAATCCTCATACACTTATGATATCCTAGAAACTTAACTATTCAAAGGATTTTTTTATAAAAAGCTATTTCACTATTTTTATAAATTTATAGATTTTACTTGTAATTTTTTTTATAGTCTGCTATACTAATGTTGTTATGGCGACATAGCCAAGTGGTAAGGCACGGGTCTGCAACACCCTTATCACCGGTTCAAATCCGGTTGTCGCCTCCATAATTATAGAAATCTACTGAACTTTTCAGTAGATTTTTTTTGCTTTTATTAAAAATTTTAACTTTAATAATAAATTTATAATCAAAATTTCATTTCAATAAAAAAGACAGTCCTAAGACTGCCTCAAAATTATTAATTTGCTTCACCATTTAAAGTTCTATAGCTTATCCAACCATTTCCAACATTGCACCAAGTTCTTCCATTTGCTCTTCTTGTGTCATATACATAAACTGCATCGCCCTTGTATAAAACAAAAGAAACACCATAAGAAAATCCAGGTCCACTTCTTACATTTGCCTTACTTGAAGTTACATATTGATAAGTTCCTATTAAATTAGATGCCTCAGAATTTTTTAATCTTGCAATTTGTGCTTCCAATTCATCTGCTCGTGCTTTTTGCTTTGTTGCTTCACTTTCTTCTGCTGCTTTTTTGTCATTGTTTGTCTTTTCTGCATTTATATCTTCAATCATTTTCTTAAATTCAGCATTGTCTGGATCAACAGAAATATAGTTATTCAATCTATTAATTGCACTTTCATAATTTTTGCTAGATCTAAGTTGTGAAATTTCAGATTTAATTCCAGCATAATTTTTTTGAGTTAGAGCATTTACCTTTTCATTTAACTCATCATCTTCTTCATCAATTTTAATTTCTTTTAACTTGGCAAGGGAACTTTCAAAATTCTTTGCTTCATAACTTTGATTTGCCTTATTAAAAAGATCTTTATTTTCAATGGCATTGTCAATTTTGTTAATTTCATCTAAGTACTTTTGATCAGAAGATTTTTCATAAAGTTGGCTGTATTTTTCCCTAGCCTCTTTATAGTTTTTGGCTTCTAAATTTGCCTTTGCAGAATTTTCCAACTTGCTATACTTGTACTTGCTAAATCCAAAATTAAATATCAAAGAAAAAGCTATTAATCCAACAATTACTAGACCAAATACAAGCCCCTTTTGTTTCAAGCCCATAGAATCATCCTTAAAAGAATTGTTATTAAGAATATTTTCATCATCTTCCCTATAATAATCCTGATCTTCATGGATTTTTTGAGTTTTAGAAAAATCTTCATCTTCTCTCAAATTATGTCCACAGTTCATACAAAATAAAGATTCATCAGAATTTTCTTGTCCACAATTTTTACATCTCATTTAAAAGCCTCCTAACTATTTTTATTTTTATTAGATATATCTTGCCTTAAAATCTTGAGTTTATGAATTATCTCCTCATCAAGAGCAGTTACTTTTTCTTCTTTTAATTTTTTTGCCACATGATTGACTTTATTTTTTGAATTATTTACTTCTGCTTCAAGTTCTCTTGCGGAAATTCTTGTACCTCCACGAGATAAAATTATTTGTTGCTCCACATTATCAGAAGTGGCAACACGAACATTGGTAAGCTTTCCAATATTATCTAACTGCCTTTCAATATAGTGATCTGCAGTTTCAAATTCCTTAGTAAAAATAATGTCTATCCCATCTCTCTTGTAGGTCTTGCCTCCAGATTTTTTTACCAAGTAGGCATCAAAGACTAGGATTATATGCTCTTTTGTTGTGTGGGAAAATTCTATCATAATATCTATTAATTCATTTCTCGCATCTTCAAGAGATACCTTTTTTAAATCTATTAAATTTTGCCAGGAATTTATAATATTGTATCCATCAACAAAGAGATAATTGGTATCTCTCCTATATCTACTTATCCGCCTTCTCATTATCCTTCTCTATCTAATAATTTTTATCTTTTCATCTCATACATTACAATAGCTGCTGCAACTGAGGCATTTAAAGAATCAAAATCAGAAAAATTTGGAATAGTTATAATCTTATCAGAGTTTTTCAATACATTTTTTGAAACTCCCTTACCTTCATTGCCTATAACTATAGCTGTCTTTCCAGAGAAATCGCACTGTCTTATGTCTTCTCCCTCAAGATCAGTTGCATAAATCCAAAATCCAGCTTCCTTTAATTTGTCCATTGATTGTGAAATATTTGAAACCTTAGCTACATCAATATCATAAATTGCACCAGCAGAAGACTTCACAACAGTGTCATTTACAGTTGCAGCCCTTCTATTTGGAAAAATTATTGCATCAACTCCAAAAAAATTAGAACTTCTTGCAATTGCTCCAAAATTATGAGGATCTTCTATTTTATCCAGGATAAATATTTTTGCATCATCTTTATCCTTTAACTTTTTGATTAAATCTTCAAGTTCAATATATTCAAAATCACTAACTAGGGCAACTACTGCTTGGTGGTTTTTTGTGCCAGCAAGTTCTTCCAATTTTTCATTGTCACTAGTAACTGCAGGGATTTTTGCATCTCTTGCCATTCCAAGAATTTTTTTAATAGATCCACTGGCATTTTTCCCCACATAAATTTTTTCTACTTCTTCATTTTTTATGGCCTCCATAACGGGGCCTCTTCCATATATATATTTCATTATAAATTCTTAAACTTCTCTCTAATTTCTTTTGCCTTGCCACAAGTCATTTTGCCTTCAGGACATGGACCTGTCACGCAAGCTGGACCTTGATTTTTAAATAAAAGTGGTGCAACTTCCTTAACTTGTCTTAGCATTTCTGTTGCGAGTTCTCTTATTTCCCATTGTGCTCTTTCACAACATCTAACAGTGAAGAAATGCCTCAAAGTTCTGACATTCATTGTCACAACAATTTTCGTTTCACAAGCATTTGGAAATACATATCTCGCATCTTCAATTGACATTTTTTCCACTGCTTTCTTTGCCTTTTCTTCATCCATTCCTTCTTCGATTAAAGGTCTTGCATTTTCTTCTACTAAAATATCAACTAATTTGTCATAATCTTCTTGATCTCTTTTCATAGCTTCTATGAATATTTTTTTAGATTCTTCATTTTTCTCAATTTGAGGTGGAATAATGTACTCAAAAGAATCTAATTTTACATACCTTTGTGATTGTTGAGAATAAGATGCAAGTCTATGTCTTACTAATTGATGAGTAAGAGTCCTTGAAACTCCTTCTATGGCAAAGGTAAAGCTAACGTGCTCAAGAGGTGAAAGATGAGAAAAAGACATAAGTCTATTTAAAAACTTTTCAGTAGATTCTTCTGTCAAATTTTCTGTTATTTCTTCGACACCTACTCTTGAATAACAAAGTTTTGCTGCTGCTGCAATGGTCTTGTCTGGATCCATTGTGTGCGAAATAATCTTTACCTTCATTTAGTCATCTCCTTAAATAAATCCCTAATTCTTTCATATCTTTTTAATAGGTAGAGGTAACCAAAGAGAGCCTCCACTCCAGTGGCAATCCTATAATCAATGGGATCTGCATTTTTCGGTACAGTGTGGGATTTGGCATTTCTACCTCTCTTAAAGATTTTATATTCATCTTCTGTCAGTTTATCTTCTATTTTTTCAAAAAGTTCTCTTTGTCCCTTTGCCCTTACATATCTTATGCTCTCCCTATGAAGCTTGTTGGGATTTTTTCTAACATCTAAAATTTCACTTCTGACTAAAATCTCAAAGGCAGCATCACCAATATAAGCTAGGGCCAAAGGGTTAAATTCTCTTACTTCAGCTTCACTATAATCTTTAATTTCTAAAAATTTTAAATTCTCTTCCAAGTTGTTCCACTTCTCGTATCTTCAATTTCAATTCCCATGTTCTTTAACTCATCACGAATTTCATCTGCTCTGGCAAAATCTTTATTCTTTCTAGCTTCATTTCTTTCCTTGATAAGTTCTTCAATGTCGTCTGAAATTTCTTCTCTTTCTTCTTCCATAATCCCAAGAACTTTTGTAAGTTTCTTTAAAAGATCTAGGGCTTTTTCTAGAACTTCCTTAGAATTATTTTCATCAAGATTTAAGTTTATATCCTTTACTAAGTCAAATATAGCTGTAATTGCATCAGCAGTGTTTAAATCATCTTCCATGGCAGATTCAAATTTTTCAACGTGTCTGTCAAAGGACTTAAATAATCTTTCTTCATCTTCTGTAATTTTTTCTATTTCAGTTTTTTCTATTGCATCTTCAAGTTTGTACTTGGCATTGTAAAGTCTTTTGCTAGAATTCTTTGTTTGTTCCATTACTTCTCTTGAGAAGTTAATTGGAGAACGATATTGAGTTGTCAAAAGGAAAAATCTTAAAACTTCTAGGTCAAATTCTTCAGAAATTTCTCTAACTGTGAAGAAGTTTCCCTTAGATTTTGACATTTTTTCATTATCCACAGTTATCATTCCATTGTGTAACCAATAATTAGCAAAAGGTACGTCGTTGCAAGTTTCTGATTGAGCAATTTCATTTTCGTGGTGAGGGAATTGTAAATCTTCTCCACCTGTATGAATGTCAATGTTATCGCCAATAAGTGTCTTTGCCATTACTGAACATTCAATGTGCCAACCTGGCCTTCCTTCTCCCCAAGGTGCTTGCCAAAAAGGTTCTCCTTCTTTTTTATTTTTCCAAAGTGCAAAGTCACTTGGATTTTTTTTGTTGTCATTGATGTCAACTCTGTGACCAGAAATTAAATCTTCAATATTTTTCTTTGAAAGTTTTCCATAGTCCTTTGCATGACTTATATCAAAATAAACATCGCCATTAGATACATAAGCAGCACCTTTATCAATAAGAGTTTTTATAAAATCAATAATTTCATTTATGTGTTCTGTTGCTCTAGGATTTAGAGTTTCATAATCATATAAGTGAAGTCCGCCTGCATCTTTTTTAAATTCTTTTATATATCTCTTGGCAATATCAGAAACTTCAACACCTTCATCATTTGCCCTGTTGATCATTTTGTCATCTATGTCTGTAAAGTTAACGACAAATTTAACTTTAATTCCCTTATATTCAAAATACCTTCTCAAAGTGTCAAATACAACAAGAGGTCTTGCATTGCCAACGTGAATAAAATTGTAGACAGTTGGACCACAATTATATATTCCAACTTCTCCTTCTTTAATTGGCACAAAGTCTTCTTTTTTTCTCGTTAGAGTATTGTATAATTTCATAAATCCTCCTATAAAAAAACGCCTCAATAGAGACGATTATTTAAATATACTTCTGAAAAATTTTTCGTAGTAATCAAGTCCTATAAAAGTTTTGTCTTTAATCATTTTTTGAATCTTTTCTACACTTGCAAGATCAACATCCATGACTTCTTCCTCTTGCATTACAATTTCATCAAGAGAAATATTTTTTCTCACTAAAAAAATATAGAATATTGTGTTTTTTTCAGTAATGATTCTCTTTAACTTGAGTTCTTCTTCTCTTATGTCAACTCCAAGTTCTTCTTTGAACTCACGAACCATACCTTCTTTTGGCGTCTCTCTAGAAATAACAGATCCACCAGCAGAACAATACCACATTCCAGCAAAAGATTTTTTCTCAAGAGCTCTTCTTTGGATAATAAACTGTCCGTCGTCCCTTAAAATCCATCCCTCTACTATTAGATGGTAATCGCTACTTTTAAGACGCTCACCTTTTCTAATGACACGTCTTTTCCATTTTCCATTTTTATTATAAACATCCCAATATTCCACGACAAAACTCCTTACAGTTATTTTACACTATTTATAGTGTTTTTTAAAGATTTTAGGGACTTTATTTAAGTAAAATATACTCTTTATTATTTAAGAATAAATCTTTACAAAATAAAAAAAGTGGAAATTTTTATTCCACTTAATCTTAAATGTTTTTTAAAGACTTATAATCAAATCCACTTCTATATTCCACAAGGGACCCGTCTTTTTTGTAGACATAATCTCTTAAAGTCTTTTCAACAAGTCTTATATTAAATTTTTTATCTTTTGAGTTGTAAATTTCCTTTACATAAATATCTGTATCAGCAAATTTTAATTTTCTTTCAGCTTCTACCATTGATAGAAGGGAGTTTTGTAAATGTTCCTTAAAAATTATAAACCTTGCCTTTGTAGAAAATTTAGAACTATCATTATCTAGAAAACATTCGAATACAAAGTATTCATCTTCCCAATATCCAAAAACTTCATCCTTTTCTTTGCTCATTCTAAAATCATCTAGACTTTCTACTATTTCAACAAAAAGTTCTCCTGTTTCATCATCATGAGAAAGTATGTATTTTCTTTTCTTTAATTCTAAATCTTTTGCACAATCTTTTTCGATTACTGTTAAATTTTTCATACCCTAACAATCCTTTTTGAAAAAATTTCTATAGTGTATCTAGAAGCAAGGTATCCAATAAAATATATTATAATTGTTATTATAATAGTTGGAATAATTCCTGCTTGAACAAATCTTGATTGTGGCACAAAGAATTTTACTATAAAAAAAGAAGTCCAAACGCTAAACGCACTTTTTGTTGGTACAGAATAAAATATATTTCTTTCTTTATCATAATTTTTAAAGATTATTAAAGTTAGAATATCACTCAATACTCCACTAATTAATCCTGCCATGGCTCCAAAAACAGAAAACCTAAGCATATAAATCGCATAGCACAAAGAAATTAAAGATACAGTTCCAATTTTTCTAGTTTTTAAAATTGTTGCTGTATATATAAAAGAGAATGCGGGTGCTGTCATAAGCACTCTAGAAGAAGGTATTGGTAAACTCAAGGATATAGTATAAAGAATTTTACCAACAACAATCATCATTGCCAAAGAAAGACCCATCAAAACCCAATCTTTCACTCTAAATTTTTTCATTTAATCACCTAAAACACAATAATTATCAAATTCTAAATAATCTCCAGTATTTGCAAAGGCCCTTGCCCTACATCCACCGCAAATATTATTAAAATTACAAGTTTTACACTTTCCTTTATAATATGAAGGATCCCTAAGCTTTTTAAAAACATCGCTCTCATTCCAAATATTATAAAAAGAATCTTCTTTTACATTTCCCGCTTCTACTTCTGCATAGGGACAAATATTTACCCTACCGTCATATACTAAACTGCAATAACTAGTACCTGCTATACATGATTTTTTAACTCTTGGATCTAAATTTAATTTTTTAGCCAAGACAGTGGATTGGGGTGCACAAGTGGGTTTTATAAATAAGTCTGATTCATACTCCAAAACTTTTTTAATAGCTTCTGTGTATTCTTCTTTTGTTAAGTATACATTTTCTAAGTTTTTTCCCCTTCCAGTCATAACCAAGAATAAAACATGAACTGAGGACGCTCCTAGCTCACTTGCAAAATCCAAAAGACTTTCTATTTCCTTCAAATTGATTTTAGAGATAGTAGTATTTACCTGAAACTTAACATCATTTTTCTTTAAAATCTCTATACCTTTCATTGTTTCGTCAAAGGCTCCCTCATATCCTCTAAAGGAATCATGGATTTTCTTGTCTTTCGAATCTATAGAAATAGCAACCGATTTTATATACTTTTTTATGAGTTCTATATTGTCTTCATTGATGAGAGTCCCATTAGTTCCAAGACAGGTATAGAGACCAAGACTAGTAGCAAATTCTGCAAGCTCAAAAATATCTTCTCTCATTAAAGGTTCTCCACCACTTAATTTAAGCATATTAAAACCAGCTTTTTTTATATCTCTAAAAACTTCTTTTGCTTCTTCAGTAGACAACTCACCGGATAAGTCTACATCTTCTTTAGAATTTCTATAGCAGTGCTCACAGTAGAGATTGCATTTTTTTGTAACATTATAAGATACAATTTTCATTTTTCCCATGACCTCCTAAAGAAATTGCCTCATAAAAGAGGCAATTTTAATAATATTTAATTTATTTCCTTATCAAAGTAGATAAGGATCATTTTCCCAATCAGTTAATGTTCTTGGGTCCTTAACATTTGTATCTCTTCCTTCTGGTGGAAGGTCCCTAGCAGATTCTGGTTCTGCAGCTTCTGTTGGATAATTAAGATCTTGATCCCTTGCATTTAATTTTTCCAATTCTTCACGAGATTTAGCTTCATGCATTTCCAAATCAACTGTATCAATATCTATGCCAAGAGCTTTTGCAACGCCTTTTCCATACTCTGGATCAGCTGCATAGCAATTTCTAATGTATCTGTGCTTAATTTGCATAGTTGAGTCGCCTAAATTTCTAGCTGTATTTTCACATAAAACTAATTTTTGTTCATCAGTCATTCTATTAAATAACATTCCAGGTTGAGTGAAGTAATCATGATCATCAGCCCTATAATCGTATCTCTTAGTTTCTCCACCTTCATCGTGTGGTATTTCTAGGCTTGGATCATCTTGCCATCCACCATAAGAATTTGGTCTATAGTGAAGTTCTGCTCCCTTATTTCCATCAACTCTCATTTGTCCATCTCTGTGGAAGTCATGAGGATGTTCTACACCAAGTGGTGAGTTTACAGGAATTTGGTGATGGTTAACTCCAAGTCTATATCTTTGTGCATCTGAGTAGAAGAAAGCTCTAGCTTGAAGAACTCTATCTGGAGAAAGTGCAATTCCTGGAACTATATTTGCAGGAGAAAAACCAGCTTGTTCAACATCTTGGAAGAAATTATCTGGCACCTTATTTAAAACATATTCGCCTACAGGAATAAGTGGATAATCTTTCTTTAACCACATTTTTGTAAGATCAAAAGGATTTGTTGGATGATTTTTGGCTTGTTCTTCAGTCATAACTTGGATATATAATTTCCATTTTGGAAAATTTCCATTTTCAATAGCTGTGTACAAATCACGACCTGAAGATTCTCTGTCCTTACCATTTACCATTTCAGCTTCTTGGTCAGTGTAGTTTAAGATACCTTGCTCACTTCTAAAGTGGAATTTAACCCAAACTCTTGTGCCTTCTTCGTTATACATAGAGTAAGTGTGAGAGCCAAAACCGTGCATATATCTAAAAGAAGAAGGTATACCTCTATCACTGTTTATAATAGTAGTTTGTAGTAGAGATTCTGGAAGAGATGACCAATAATCAAAGTTTGTGTTTGGACTTCTAAGGTGAGTCTTTGGATCTCTCTTAACAGCATGGTTTAGATCAATAAATTTCATTGGATCTCTGAAGAAAAATACTGGAGTATTATTTCCAACTACATCCCAGTTTCCATCTTCTGTATAAAATCTAACTGCAAATCCACGAATATCACGTTCTGCATCAGCTGCTCCACGTTCTCCAGCAACTGTTGACATTCTTGAAAAAACTTTGCACTTATTTCCAACTTTTTTAAAAAGCTTTGCCTTAGTGTATTTTGTAATATCATGAGTTACAGTAAATTCACCCCAAGCTCCCCAACCTTTGGCGTGCATTCTTCTTTCAGGAATAACTTCTCTATTAAAATGAGCATGTTTTTCAAATAGCCATAAATCTTGAACTGAAAGGTGACCATTCATACCTGCAGTCATGGAATCTTCGTCATTATCAACTACTTGTCCACCTGCACGTCTAAGTGTAGGATCATCATTTACATTTTGATTTCTACTTGCCATTGGGTCTCCAGCTTTATTCTTAGCAGTTGGGTCCATCTTTTTCTTATCGTCTGCCATTTTATACCTCCTAATACAAAATAATAACTTAAAATAACTTACTTTCTACTTACCCAAAAAGCATATCTCTACTCAAAATGATAAAAAGCTTTCTCACTTAACTAATAAAAACTTAATTTATTACATAAATTTTTTTAATCTAAAACAAAATAATAGATATATAAGCTAAACTCATAAAATAGCAATCTTTTAGGTACTTTTACTATTAACTTTATCCTTAATTGTAATCTATATATAAATAGAATAATAAATATTTTCCCTAATTTCCTTGACAAGCCTCTTTTTTCTTTTTTACAATATTTATATAAGATTTCATTAAGTTTTATTTTTTCTTATATCAAAGTAATTATCACTACAGATAAAGAGCTTATAAATAATTTTAATTATGATAACAATTTACTAATCTTATAATTTTAAGGAAGTGATTAATAATGAATCCCGGATTAGCTACACTGTTAATATTTATTATTGGATTTATTATATTCAATTTTTTCCCAGAAGGAGAAAAAGGCGATTTTAGATATAGATTAAGAATATTAAAAAATGTAGATTTTGTAATGTTTGTCTTAGCATTTTGTTTTGATAAGACCTACTTGTTGCTTTTATCAACTATATTAATAATAATTTTTTATTATTTTTATGATGAGAAAAAAAAGAGTGATAAAGGAATCTTTTTACTCCTGATATCCTATATTGTATTGACACCTATGGTATTTTTAATTCCAGATAAATACCACTTGGAATTTGCAAATTTATTTTCTCCTAACATTTATATGTATTTAATTCTTTTAACTAGCTTAATATTCTTTGCAATGAATATATATATTTTTAAACAAATTACAACTTATTCCAAAAACAAACTATACACATTTATATTTTTACAATTAATAGTTTATCTTGAATATTTTTATTTAGTGTATTTCTTCATATTCAAATAAATATTATCATGAAAGCAAAAAGACAACTTCATTTAGTTGAAGATGTCTTTTTTTGTTATAATGGGATTAAGAGGTGGTAATATGGACTTTCAAAGATTATTTCTAATCATATTTTTATTGGGATTTATTTCCATAAACTTTATACTTCCAAAATTTAATAAAAGGATAAGTGAGCTGGATACAATTGCAACAAATATTCAGTTTAGCTGCATGTTGTTTGCCTTATTCTTAAATCAACCAAAAATATTTTATTCAGTTCTTCTTATTGGTTTTTTGATTGATTTATATAGGAGTAAGACAAAGAAAATTAAAACCATCTTTCTCGAACTTGTTATATTTATTGGCTTGCCTCTGCTTACGTTTTTTGATATAGGAATCTTAAATCCTATTCCTGGACTTTACTTCACAAGAAATAGTGATATTTATCTAGGACTCCTAATTACTGGACTTACTTTCTTCTTGAATCTATATAGATTTTCAAAGCTTAAATCTATAAATAAAAAATATTTTATCAGCTTTCTTTTACTTAATTTAATTCTTTATGCTGAAAATTATTTCTTAATCTTTAAGTCCATAAAATAAAAGTTTTTATACAAAAAAATGCTGCTTGTAGATTTACAAACAGCATTTTTTATTGGCTTATTAATTTTTTAATTTTATTTTTAGCGACCGCCACCGCCGCCTCCACCAAAGGATCCTCCTCCGCCTCCAACAGAAGTTGATCCTCCAACTCCTCCGTTAGTAAATCCAGATCCACTTTGATAAGATTGGTTGATTTTTTTAGAGAAATTTCTAGTTGCTAATAAATGTGTGTTATAAAGAGCATAATTATTTACATAAGCTGGATAAGCTTTTGCTCCTTCAACAAATTCTTTATCTAAGAAGAAAATTGATGAATAAATTAAATATTCCTCCCACTTTTCAAATTCCACTTCTTCTGTAACTTGGTCAAGATAATCTTTTAGATAATTCTTAAACTTTATAATATTTTCATAAAGAACTTTTCCCTTTTCAGTCACTCTAAGTTCTTTTCCTGTTCTTCTTGATGATAGGAATTTCTTTTCATAGACATAGTCCTCTAAATATCCTCTTTCTCTTAAATTTCTTATGGAAGATGTTTGGAATTCTTCATAATAATTTTCCATTTCTTTTCTATGTTTTCTCACATATTTTTTGAAATCTTTTGCTGTAATGTAGTCCTTATCATTTTCTTCCCTTGCTGCAAAAATCATTTCAAATAATTCTTCTTCCATCGGTCCCATGTTTTCAGGTTTAGATATAATTTTAATCTTATTGTTAGAAAATCCACCATCTTCTTCTATAAAATCAATGGATCCTTCTAAGTTCCACTTTAAAATAAAGGCATTTATATAGTTTCCAACTAAATCTCCCGTAACTAGATAAGCTTCAGCTATAAAATATGCCAAATCTTCCATAGGTCCATCGTAAGGAATGTCTTTAAAATATTCTCCCTTTAAATCTTTTATTTTTGGAAGAATCTTTTTATTTTGAATCTTTCTCTTATTAAAAGTTAGACTCACAGCTCTAGCT
>ERZ1673749.1869-NODE-1869-length-12444-cov-4.686980_pt1 | contig 12444 bp, 5 predicted proteins | sample MGYA00580204_ERZ1673749 | MGnify/ENA primary metagenome ERZ1673749 (study PRJEB41218, sample SAMN15661745) | gut metagenome | host: Homo sapiens | place: Canada: London | collected 2015-08-20/2019-03-30 | study: EMG produced TPA metagenomics assembly of...
CCACTCGGGTAGCCAAATGGCCACCTTTGCAAGTACACTATTCCCCCTGCAGAAACAATGCTTCACCGACTGTTAACCCAAATTTCAGTCCGTTCACGCATACCTAACCGCCGAGACAAACTCAATTCTAAAATGTCTATTCCGAGATAATTGTAGTTAATACAATTATCTCCTCAGGGAGATAAATCTTGGAGAAGCGTCTACACAATTACCCAACCAAACATTTTCCGAAAAAGAGTTAAACTTTTCCTATGGGCAAATCATCAATGCGCCGGACACGGGCTTTCATCATCCGGAAGCCTTTCCTTGCTGCACTGATTACTGCCGTCTCAGTACTGACAGTGATGACGCTGTCCTTTGCCACCTTGATGGTGGTGCAAAACCGGATGAACCAGACGCATAACGTCACCGAGACATCGAACTCCCATCAAGAGACACTTCTTATTCTCGGTATCGATAGCCCGAACTCCTCCATGACAGGGCATCGTTCGGATGTCATCATGCTCATGCGCATGCGCCACGCTCCGGAGTGGATTGATATCGTCTCCGTACCACGAGATTCTCTGGTAGATATGCCCAAGTGCGCTGGTTCTCACGCCACCAAGATCACCGGCGCGAAGGATAAGCTAAATTCTGCATTCGCCTACGGTGCTATCACCGACACCGATGACCTCGGATCAGTGGAAGCGGGCATGGACTGTGCAGCCAAGGCGATTACCGCAGAGTCGGGGATCCCTCTCGACGACACAATTGCCACCACTTTCAATGGTTCCGCCAACATTATCGACAGCCTGGGTGGCGCAAACCTCCCCGTCGATGACAATGGCCGTATCGTTCGCGAGAGCGACACCAAGCAGCACTTTTCCGGCCAGGGAGTGCTCACGCAATTTCGTGCTCGCAAGACCGAAGCCGGCGGCAGCGACATCTCCCGTATTAATCACCAACAGGAAATCCTCGGCGCATTGCTGGATTATTACCGCAGCGAAGGGATCATCGACAGCACTGGCGCTGTGAACTCAATGAAGGAATTCAAGGTTCTCATCACCGCGCTGACAAATGGAACGTCCACCACTCTCGGCCTGAATGATGTTCGCAAACTGGTCCAACGGGCCGCGTCCACGCCCGTTTCTACCGCAACGATACCGACCGGACCTGCCGATGATGGCGTCAATGTGGTCTGGACAGACCAGACTACACAGTTCTGGCAGGCCTACAAAAACGGCGAAGAGCTGCCCAAATAAAAGCACTCCTACGCGCGCCCCTATTAAATGCGCAACCAGTATGCGTATTATTGATATATGTCGTCGCACGCCACACCAGAACCCCAATCCCCCACAACCAAACCGCCTACTAAGCCTGGCAAGAAGCGCCGCATGTCCTGGCACCGCAAGGCCGGCATGCCAGTGCGCTGGTGGTTCGCCTCCATCATCGTGGCAGCACTCATTCACCCTTTCGTCACCGATAGCCGTTGGCTGTTGGTGCATCTCTTTACCCTCGGCGCAGTCACCAACTCCATCCTCATCTGGGGCCGCCACTTCACCGAAAAGCTACTGAAAATCGACGTGCCCGTTGGCAATCGGAAGATTCAGTTGGCAAATATTTACCTGCTCAACGTAGGTATTGTCGCAACGGTCGTCGGCAAGCTCGGTGACTGGTGGCCAGTGACCACCACCGGCGCGACGGTCGTCGGCGTCGCCGTCGCATGGCATGCGATTTCCCTCGGACGCGACCTGGTAGCGAAGCGCGATCGGCCATTCGCCATCTCCGTTGCGCACTACGTCGCGTCGGCATGCCTACTGCCCATCGGCGCTGCACTCGGCGCCATCCTCGCATCTCCGAAGGGCAAAGCGCTTCACGACGACCTCCTATTGGCACACGAAGCCGTCAACCTCATTGGCTTCCTCGGGCTCGCGGCCTGCGGCACGCTCATCACCATGTTCCCAGCGCTGTGGCGAACCCAGATGTCGCCGCATTCCCGCCCGAAGCTGGCACTAGCAGTACAGCTCATAGGTATCGCAGTTACCGCGATCGGTGCACTGACCAGCTTCAACTGGATCGCCTCGGTCGGCCTTGGCATTATCACTATCGGCTGGGTCATAGCCGCCATCCCGTGGGCACACAACGTCATGACTGTCGCTAAAGACCCGCGCGACCGTCTCAGCTACCCGGCGCTGTCTGTCGCGGCCGCCATCGTATGGCTAATCGGCACACTCGCAGTCGCCACAGTCAAGGCGCTTGACGACGGCTTCGTAATCTCAACCCTCACGCTGCCGCTGGTAATCGGTTTCGGCGCTCAGTTGCTTATCGGCATGATGAGCCAACTCCTGCCCGCAACCATCGGCGGAGGTGCTGGTCCAGTCTCAGCAGGTATGAAGGAACTTGACCGTGCGGGCGCATTCCGCTGGTCGACCATCAATATTGGTCTGGCACTGTGGCTGCTACCACTGCCGTCGTGGACCAAGGTGGCGGTCTCCGCGCTGGTCTCCCTCGCATTAGTGTCCTACCTACCGCTGGTCGGCCGGGCCGCAAAGGCACAGATTGGTGCGCTGAAGGAACGCCAGAAGGCACGAGCTAACAAGGAAGCATCGCCGAAGCCGGTCGAGCTGCAAGCAACCGCGCGTCGTCTCGGTGCTCAAACTACCGCTGCTCTGGCTGTATTAGGCCTGGTAGTATCCGTCGGCGTTGCGCTGAGCGGTAGCGGTGGTGGTACGAGCAGCATGGAAACCACCGGTGATGTTGCGCCCACCGGAGAAACCGTCGAGGTCACGGTCACTGCCAACGATATGACCTATACCCCGAACGTCATTGAGGCGAACCCCGGCGACCGCCTGGTCATCACCATGGTCAACGCGGATTCCCAAGTCCACGATCTGCGCTTGGCCACCGGCGAGGACACCGGCCGAGTCTCCCCCGGCGACTCCGCCACCATCGAAGTGCCGGTCGTCCCTGGCGACATTGACGGTTGGTGCACCATTGCTGGCCACCGCCAGATGGGCATGACGCTCACAGTTAATGCAGGTGGTTCGAATCATTCACACCGCACCGAGCACGGCAGCCACTCCGGCCATGCCACGCCAGGCGCACTCGGGAATGTCGGCGAGCTACCCGGCCCGGATTCCCCCACCATCAACCCGCTATTAGAACCCGCCGAGGACGCCACGGTTCACCACGTCACGCTGCGGGCCAGCGAATTCACTGGCTACGCTGCCCCTGGCGTCGAGCAGCAGCACTGGGTTTACAACGGCAAACCGCTGGGGCCAACTCTGCGCGGCAAGGTGGGCGACGAGTTCGTCGTCACGCTCATTAATGACGGCACCATGAGTCACTCCATCGACTTTCATGCCGGCATTGTTTCGCCGGACGAGCCAATGCGCGACATCGCCCCTGGTGAGAAGCTTGAGTACCGCTTCCGTGCTGACCGCGCGGGCATCTGGATGTACCACTGCGCAACCATGCCCATGTCCATGCACATCGCTGCCGGTATGCACGGTGCCGTCATCATCGACCCACCGAATCTCACTGATGTTGACCACGAGGTTCTTCTGGTGCAGTCGGAAAGCTACTGGGGCGAGGACAGCCCCGACGCCGACAAGACCATGGCCGAGGACCCCGATATCTACAAGTTCAACGGCTACCCCGACCAGTATCTCACCCACCCAATTCGCATTCGCGCAGGTGAGACGGTACGTTTCTGGGTACTTGCCGCCGGCCCCAACAAGGGCACGAGCTTCCATATCGTCGGCACGCAGTTCCATCGCGTGTACAAGGAGGGCGCGCTTTTGCTTGACGACGGCGTGGGCGGTGCCCAAGCCCTTGACCTCGGTGCCGCGCAGGGCGGTTATGTTGAGGCCGAATTCCCGGAGCCAGGCACGTACCGCTTTGTTGACCACCAGATGGTGCATGCCGAAATGGGGGCACGCGGCAACATAGTGGTGAACTAAACCAGGGTTTACAACTTAATTGGAGCGTCTTCTGGCTCCACCGCGCGAGGCAAGTTGGACTCGCCCATCAGGTACTGGTCCACGGCCTCGGCGCAGGCGCGGCCTTCGGCGATAGCCCACACAATCAAACTGGCACCACGGCCATTGTCACCGGCCACGAACACCGGACCGTCGGAGTTCTGCTCGATGTCGCTGCGCACGGCGAGGTAGTCGTCGTCACGCATCATCACACCGCGATCGTTGAACTGAATCCCCAGCTCGTGCGGCAGACCGCCGCGCTCCGGGCCGGAGAAGCCCAGCGCGATGAGAACTAGGTCGGCATCGAGTTCGAAATCCGTATCCTCCATGGGCACGCGCTTGCCATCGATGACCTCGACCTCGTTGGCGGACAGGCCGGTCACGTGACCGTCCTCGCCGTGGAAGGAGACGGTGTTGACGTTGAAGACGCGCTTGCCCAGGGTCTCGCCGGTGACGCGAGCGTTAAGGCCGAGCGCCTCGGTAACCTCTGGCGGTTCGGAACCGGTGATGGTGTACTCGCCCTCTTCGTGGGCAGTCGCCACGCGCCAGACCAGCGGATACATCGGCCACGGAGTCGACGCCGCACGGGACTTCGGCGCACGCGGGCGAATATCGAACTGCGTGACGGACGCCGCGCCCTGGCGCAGCGCGGTACCGAAGCAGTCAATGCCGGTGTCACCACCACCAATGACGACAACCTTCTTGCCCTTGGCATCAATCGGCGGGGTGTCGAGCTCGCCTGCGGCAACGCGGTTTGCTCCCGGCAGGTACTCCATAGCCTGGTGAATACCCTCCAGATCACGGCCATCGACGGGCAGGTCGCGGGCCAGCGACGCGCCAGTAGCTAGAACCACTGCGTCAAATTCTGCCAGGTCAGCGGCTGTCGGTGAGACGTTGGTGCGGAACTCGGTACCCTCGATCTCCATCTGCTCGAGACGACGGTCGAGGAAACGCTGCTCCATCTTGTAGTCCGGCACGCCGTAGCGCATCAGACCACCAATCTTGTCGTCGCGCTCGAAGACCGTGACATCATGCCCGGCGCGAGTCAGCTGCTGTGCTGCAGCAAGGCCCGCTGGCCCGGAGCCGATGACAGCGATGTGCTGGCCGGTGTCGAAAGTCGGCACAATTGGCTGAACCCAGCCCTCATCGAAGCCGCGTTCAACGATGGCCAGCTCGATGTTCTTAATGGTCACGGCATCGTCGTTGATGCCGAGCACACAACCGCCCTCGCACGGAGCCGGGCACAGGCGACCGGTCCACTCGGGGAAGCTGTTGGTGGCGTGCAAGCGCTCGAAAGCCTCGTGCCAGCGGTTCTGACGAACCAGGTCATTCCACTCCGGAATGATGTTGCCCAGCGGGCAGGCCGAGTGACAAAACGGCACGCCACAGTCCATACAGCGGGTCGCCTGCTGTTGCACCTGCTCGTTGCTAGCCTCCTCATAGACCTCTTTCCAGTCCATCAGACGCAGCGGAACCGGGCGATGAGCAGGCTCTTCGCGCTGGAATTTCATGAAACCCTTCGGATCAGCCATTGGTTACTGCCTCCATGATTGCCTCGTTGATGTCAGCGTCGTTGTCCTTTGCCTTCGCGACTACGTCGAGAATTCGGGCGTAATCACGCGGCATGATTTTGATGAACTGTGCAGCCGGGAACCGAGTCTTAGAACCCGTGAGCTTGCGGTGCTTCGACAGCGTGGCCTCCAACCAGCTGATGTCCTCATCATCGAGCGGCACAATATCGACCAACTCGGTGTTGATGTTCGCCCGCGTCGCCTCGTTATCCAGCAGGTAAGCGATACCGCCACTCATACCGGCGCCGAAGTTGTGACCGACCGGGCCCGCCACTACGACGCGGCCACCGGTCATGTACTCACAACCGTGATTACCGATGCCCTCGACCACGGCCGTAGCACCGGAGTTACGCACGCAGAAGCGCTCACCGACAGTGCCGCGAACGAAGATTTCACCGCTGGTGGCGCCGAAACCAATGACGTTGCCGGCAATGGTGTCGGTAGCCACATCCGCGGTCGGCGGGGCCGAACGTGAAGGTCGGACCACAATCTTGCCGCCGCACAGGCCCTTGCCGACGAAGTCGTTGGCATCGCCCTCCAGCTTGATGGTCACACCGGCCGGCAGGAACGCGCCCAGCGAGTTACCGGCGGAACCGAGCAGGTTGACGACGATGGAGTCGTCGGCAAGCCCCTGCTTACCTGCGACCTTGGTGACTTCGTACCCCAGGCGCGTGCCCACGGAACGGTTCACATTGCTGATGGCGTGGTGCAGCGATACCGGTGTCGGCGCCAGCCCATTCGCGCGCGCCGTACGCAGCGCTGGCTGCGCTTCATCGATGAGGCGCTCGTCCAACGCACCCTCGAGCCCGTGGTCCTGCGCCTTCGTGCAGTAGGAATCCTGGTCCGCAAAGAAGGGGCTCTCGGCAACGTGCAGGATTCGCTCCAGGTCAAGCTTTGCGACGCGCGGAAGGTTGCCCAGATCCTTGCGCAGACGCAGGCACTCGGCATGTCCGACCGCTTCATCGATGGTACGGAATCCCAGCTCAGCGAGGTATTCACGGACCTGCTGGGCGATGAAGGTGAAGAAGTTGACCACGTGCTCGGCACGGCCGGTGAACTTGCTCCGCAACTTCGGATTCTGGGTGGCAATACCGACTGGGCAGGTGTCCAGGTGGCAGACGCGCATCATGATGCAGCCCTCAACCACCAGCGGAGCGGTGGCAAAACCAAACTCCTCAGCGCCCAGCAACATCGCGACCACGACATCACGACCGGTCTTGAGCTGGCCATCGCACTGCACGCGGATGCGGTCGCGCAGCCCGTTGAGCATCAGAGTCTGCTGGGTTTCAGCGAGCCCCAGCTCCCACGGACCGCCAGCATGCTTGAGACTGGTCAGTGGCGAGGCACCAGTGCCGCCATCGTGGCCGGAGATCAGCACGACGTCGGCATGCGCCTTCGACACGCCAGCGGCGACGGTACCCACGCCCTGCTCGGAGACGAGCTTGACGTGAATGCGGGCGCGCGGATTGGCGTTCTTGAGGTCGTAAATGAGCTGCGCCAAATCCTCGATTGAGTAGATGTCGTGGTGCGGTGGCGGCGAGATCAGACCCACGCCCGGGGTGGTGATGCGGACTTCCGCGATCCACGGGTAGACCTTGTTCGGTGGCAGCTGGCCACCTTCCCCGGGCTTTGCGCCCTGGGCCATCTTGATCTGGATGTCGGTGCAGTTGGACAGGTAGTGGCTGGTCACACCGAAGCGGCCCGATGCGACCTGCTTGATGGCAGAGCGCTTCCAGTCGCCGTTGGCCTCCATTTCGAAGCGGTCTGGATCTTCGCCGCCCTCGCCGGAGTTGGACATCGCACCCAGGCGATTCATAGCGATGGCCAGCGTCTCATGTGCCTCCGCAGAGATGGAGCCGTAGCTCATGGCGCCGGTGGAGAAACGCTTGACGATGCTGGAGACCGGTTCGACCTCATCAATGTCGATTGGCTCGCGGTCCGAGGCGAACTCGAGCATGCCGCGCAGAGTTGCCAGCTGCTTGGTCTGCTCATCGACCTTGTTGGTGTAGTCGCGGAAGACCGCGTACTGACCAGTGCGGGTGGCATGCTGGTCTCCGGGTTGAACAGGTGGTACTCGCCTTCGCGACGCCACTTGTACTCGCCGCCGAGATCCAGCTCGCGGTGGGCCTGCTCTTCCGGACGCGGCAGGAATGCGCTGCGGTGACGAGCCGCAACATCTTCTGCGACCTCATCGAGACCGATACCTTCCAGCGGAGAAACAGCTCCGGTGAAGTACTCGTCCAGGAACTCCTGCGACAGACCGACGGTGTCGGCCAGCTGAGCGCCACGGTAGGACTGCAGTGAGGCGATACCCATCTTGGACATGACCTTCAGCACGCCCTTAGAGGCGGCCTTGCAGTAGTTCGAGCAGGCCTGATCCAGCGTCAGATCACCAAGCTGATCCTTCATGCGCAGCTCATCGATGGTTTCGAAAGCCATGTACGGATTAATGGCATCGGCACCAAAGCCCAGCAGCATGGCCATGTGGTGCACCTCGCGGGCGTCGCCAGCCTCAATGATGAGGCTGGCGCGCGTGCGAGTGCGCTCCTCCACCAGGTGGTGGTGAACCGCGGAGGTCAGCAGCAGCGACGGGATAGGGGCAAAGCGCTCGTTGGACTCACGGTCAGACAGCACAATCAGTCGGGCACCACGGTCGATGGCCTCAGAGACCTCACGGCGGACACGACGGATAGCGTTGCGCAGGCCGCGGCCACCGCGGGCGACCGGGTACAGACCGGAGATGACCTCGGCACGGAACTCGGAATACTCCTCGTTCTTGCCCGCCTGGCACAGGGTGACAAAGTCGTGGTTGTCCAGGATTGGATGCTCAAGCCGGATGCGACGGGCGGCATCGGCGGTGGGCTCCAGGATGTTGGTCTCTGCCCCCAGCAACGTATTCATGCTGGTGATGGACTTTTCGCGCAGCGAGTCCAACGGCGGGTTGGTCACCTGCGCGAACCGCTGCGAGAAGAAGTCGAACAGCATGCGAGGGCGGTTGGACAGTGCCGCAATCGGCGTGTCTGAGCCCATCGAACCCAGGCCCTCCGCGCCGGTGAGTGCCATCGGGCGGATGATTAGGTCAACGTCTTCCTCGGTGATGCCGAAGACGCGCTGCCGCAACACCGCGCGGGCATGCGGCATGTACTGGTAGCGCTCTCGTGGCAGGTCGGTGATGTCGACCAGGCCCTCTTTGATCCATTCCTCGTATGGACCGGTGGCGGCCAGCGTGGACTTAATCTCCTTGTCCTCAATAATGCGACCGGCCTTCATGTCCACCAGGAACATACGCCCCGGCTGCACGCGCGTGCGCTGCACAATCTGCTCCGGCGGGATATCCAGGACACCAGCTTCGGAGGCCATCACCACCAGGCCCTCGTCGGTCACCCAGATGCGCCCCGGGCGCAGACCATTGCGATCCAGGGTGGCACCGATGACCTGGCCGTCGGTAAAGCAGATGGCAGCGGGGCCGTCCCACGGCTCCATCAGGCAGGCGTGGTACTCGTAGAACGCGCGAACCTGCGGGCTGAGATTGTCGTCGTGCTCCCAGGCCTGCGGAACCATCATCATGACCGCATGCGGGAGACTACGACCACCGAGATGCAGTAACTCCAGGGCCTCGTCGAAACGCGCAGTGTCAGAACCGTTGGGGTCGCACACCGGCAGTGCGCGGTCGATGTTGCCCAGCTTGCCAGAGCGAATTAGCGACTCGCGGGCGCGCATCCAGTTCTCGTTGCCGCGCACGGTGTTGATTTCGCCATTGTGAGCGACGTAGCGGTACGGGTGTGCCAGCGGCCAGGACGGGAAAGTGTTCGTGGAAAAGCGTGAGTGCACGATGGCGAGCGCGGAAGTGACTTCCTTCTGCTGCAGGTCAAGGTAGAAATCCTTCAGCTGCGGAGTAGTCAGCATGCCCTTGTAGACGATCGTGCGGCTGGACAGCGACGGGAAGTACACGGTGTCGCCACCAGAGCCCTCGCCAGCGCCCTGTTCACCCAGCTCACGCTCGCAGCGCTTACGCAGGAAGAACATCTTGCGGTCGAGATCGATATCGCTGAGCTGGCGACCCTCGTAGTTCTTCGCGGTAACGAAGAGCTGACGCAGCACCGGCATAGCCTGGCGAGCCATCTGGCCAAGCCCGTCAGCGTTAATCGGCACATCGCGCCATGCCAAGATCTCGATGCCCTCTTCGGCGCAGATGTCTTCAATAGCCCGGATGGCATCAAGGGTGGCCATGCGCGACTGCGGCAGGAACGCAATACCGGTGGCGTAGGTGCCAGCCGGCGGCAAAATAACGCCTTCCTTGCTCAGCTCAGCACGGTAGTAGGCATCCGGAACCTGAATGAGAATGCCGGCACCGTCGCCGGTGGTCTTCTCAGCGCCGGCGGCACCGCGGTGGTCGAGGTTGACCAGTGCCTGGATGCCCTTTTCCACAATGTCATGGGTCTGGCGACCGTAAATGTCGGCAACAAAGGCCACGCCACACGCATCATGTTCGTTCGACGGGTGGTAGAGACCTTCCCTCTGAGGACCACGAGGCAATGTGGTCGCTGTTTCGGTCAGAGTCATGGCTGTCTTAGCTGTCATGGCTGTTTTCCCCTTGTAGGTGCAATGTGCCAATTGGGGGACACGGGTTATCTATATTTCCAACTGTTTTAACAATGCACTTTCATCTAGGCGTATTGCAATACGTATTTAGGGAACTAGCTATATTTACCCACCCCCGAAGGAGCTAGAACACCCTTCCCGTTCGACTAAAACCGGGCTTTTACTACCCGCTTTAACGCCATAACCCCCTAATCGAGCTACCACCCCCGCTAACTACGCACAATTGTTCGATTCTTTAGCAAACCTCCCTCCATACCCAATCCGCCCCCACCGCTATGGTTAGCTCCATGCTCGCCAACCGTCGTTTCCGCTCGCCACTGCAGGGCCTCGCCCTCCTTATCGGCGCAGCGACAATCCTCAGCGGCTGCACGGCCCCCACAGCCCCCACTCCAGAGAGCCAGTCATACAGCCCGGCACCGGCACCCGCATTTACGCCCGAGCCAGAGGAACCCGCGCCCGAGATTCCCGAAGCGCCCCACACCCCCGCCGCCCCGGACACCCCAGCGCCCGGCACATCGCCTATCGACGGCATCCGTAGCGCCCTCAACCAGCTGGAGGTAAAAGGGCGCGCACCGAAAACCGGCTATGCGCGCGATGAGTTCGGGCAACGTTGGAGCGATGACGTCTCTGCCGAGTTTGGGCACAACGGATGCGACACGCGAAACGATGTTTTGAATCGTGACCTTATTAATAAGGAGTACAAACCAAATAGTCGCGATTGCGTCGTGCTTTCAGGGCAGTTACTAGATCCCTATACCGGCACGATGATTGATTTCCAGCGCGGCCGCAACACCTCTTCCGCCGTTCAAATCGACCATGTCGTAGCCTTAAGCGACGCCTGGCAAAAGGGGGCACAGCAACTCCCGCCCGAGGTTCGGCAGGACTTTGCCAATGACCCCCTCAACCTCTTGGCCGTCGATGGCCCCGCCAATCAACAGAAGCGGGATAGCGATGCCGCATCCTGGGTACCCGCCAATAAGCCATTTCGCTGCCAGTATGTCGCTCGCCAGGTGGCAGTAAAACAGAAATACCACCTGTGGCTCACACAGGCGGAGTACGATGCCATCGACCGTTGGCTCTCCACCTGCACACCAGAGGATGAGCCCGCACTTGCCGCCCTAACCCTGAATTAGGGCAACTTCCTCCGGCGCTCACCGATGCCACACACCGAGGCTCAAGCCGGCGAATATGCCACCTATTCAGCTACGCGCTCGCAACCTCCCTCCCCTCTCGGTCGCGAGCATTTCATTTTTCCTGAAGATTCCTAGCCCCTAATTTCTGGGGGCGACCGCCATTCACTTGCGGCCCACCCCCTTCAAACAAACCAACCGAAAACCCCTGGATTCATAGAGTTATATACGTCAATACCAGAATTGAATTCGTTACCACAGTGTTATCATTTCGTTATATCCACTGCTTCCTGTCGGTTTATAACCGTTTGATAACACTGTATCCTCTAGCCGTACGCGAAAAAGGTATCCGTCGTAAAGCACTGCGCACACTAACTGCGTATTTTTACTTTTCTTCGTGGAAACTACTTTTTGACGCGGCACAGGTTTGTTAAAGTCTGGTTGTTACAAAAACGCACTATCGTGACTGATGGTGTCAATGTGACTGAAGAGTCGCTTGGCGCTATTAGCCGCTTGTCCATCACCTTGGAGGATTCTCACCCATGGCAGCTGAAATGAAGGCTCCGCAAGTACCACTTGGGCTGCAAATCAAGGCTTTTGCCCAGTCGATTCCACCGCTCCTGCGTACCGGCGCCCTGTACATGACTCCGAAGACGGCGCCGAAGATTCTCGATTACCTGCGTCGCCTGAAGTTCTCCGTCGCCAGCCTGATTTCCATGAGTGCGCTGCGCTACCCGGATCGCCTCGCCCTTGTCGACGATGACGGTGAACTCACCTATTCTCAGCTGCTTGACAACTCTCACGCCCTGGCTCGCGCCTTGATGGACCGTGGCATGACCCAGAAGTCCAGCTTCGGCGTTATCGCACGCAACGGCCGCGGCATCATCCTGCCGATGGCCATCAAGGGATTCATCGGCTCCGAAATTATGCTGATGAACATCGGCTCCGGCCCGACTCAGATTCGCGGTGTCGTTGACCAGAATAAGGCCAAGTTCCTGTTCGTCGATGACGAGTTCCTGGGCAACCTGCCAGAAGACCTCGACGATGTCACCGTCGTTATTACCTCCGTGACCAAGCCGGAGACCCGCAAGAACGCGGGCAAGAACTTCGTGTTCATGGAAGACCTCATTGAAGAAGGTCGTACATCGAACGCCAAGCTAGATCCGAAGCCGGAGCAGGGAC
>ERZ1673749.1880-NODE-1880-length-12375-cov-3.875487_pt1 | contig 12375 bp, 10 predicted proteins | sample MGYA00580204_ERZ1673749 | MGnify/ENA primary metagenome ERZ1673749 (study PRJEB41218, sample SAMN15661745) | gut metagenome | host: Homo sapiens | place: Canada: London | collected 2015-08-20/2019-03-30 | study: EMG produced TPA metagenomics assembly of...
GCTGAAAAGGGAATAAATAAATCCGTCTTATCCAAAGAATCGGGAATTCCATATACAACCATAGCGGGGTTTTACACAAAAGGAACTGATAATGTAAAACTTTCCACGTTAAAAAAGCTTTCCTCTTATCTTGGATGCACTATTGATTATTTGGCAGACTATGAACACGATGATCCAACTACCCTTGCAGCTCATTTTGATGGTGAAGAATACACCGAATCTGAGCTGGATGAAATCAGACAGTTTGCTGAATTCGTAAAGAATAAACGAGCTAAGTAATTTATAGGACAGCTTATCTGATATACTCGAGCGGGAGGTGTTTGTATGAATACATATGAGAAGCTACAGGAAGAAGCCTGCAAAGACGGTATAGATGTTATTGATTATCCTTTTGAAAGTAATGGAATAAAGGGATTATATTGTGATGGCACTGTTGCTATCAGAGATAATATAGATACAACTACAGAAAAAGCCTGTGTTCTGGCAGAAGAACTCGGTCACCACTACACTTCTATCGGTAATATTATTGACATGGAATATACCGGTAATCGAAAACAAGAGCGACAGGCACGGCTCTGGGGATACAATCGCAGCATTGGATTATTTGGTCTGATCAGAGCTTACGAACACGGTTGTAAAGATAAATATGAAATTGCAGAGTATCTGGATGTTACAGAAGAATATCTGGAAAACTGCATTAACTGTTACCAGGATAAATACGGGGAATATAAAGCTGTAGATAACTACACAATTTATTTTATCCCTAACTTGATGATATTTAAGAAAATATAATATATAACTTGATTCATCCAATATCTCTAACCATAAATACACTGCCCTCTTGATACGAAAGTATTTGTATGGCGGAGATATCTGATTGAATATACACATAAGAAAGGAATGATAACAGCATGGGGCTACGATTTAGAAAAAGTATTAAAATCGCTCCTGGTGTAAAAATCAATCTAAACAAAAAAAGCACCAGTGTCACTTTTGGCGGCAAAGGAGTTCATTACACAGCCAGTTCAACTGGGAAGAAAACTGCTTCTGTTGGTATTCCTGGTACGGGAATCTCTTATACTCAAACAACTGGCCAATCAAGCAAACAAAAGAAAACTAACAAAGGAGGATCTCAACCTATGCCTACAGCACCTCAAGCAAATTTTCAGGATCCTGATCACAAAAAATGGTATCAAAAAACAGGTTGGATTATTGCATTATTAATTTTGTTCTTTCCTGTAGGATTATTTCTTATGTGGAAATATACAAACTGGAAAAAACCAATAAAGGGAATTATCACTGCTTTAATTCTCATAATCGCACTTTCGGGCATTGTTTCTCCCGATAAATTAGAGCAAATTACTCTCAAAGCAGACACAGAACAAACATACGATATTAATCAAAAGATTTCTATTGAAGCGACTACAACACCTAGTGATTATGAGTTAAGTTCAAGTGACTTTAAATGCTCTGGTGGAAAAATAACCACCAATAATCAGAATATTTCTTTTATCGCTACTAAAGATGGTTCTTATAAAATCTGGGCAGAGCATGATGGAATAAAAAGTAATAAATTAACAGTAAAAGTTGAAGACAAAGCCGCTATTGCAAAGCAGAGAGCAAAAGAAGAACAAAAGCGTTTAGCCGAAGAAAAAGCCCAAAAAGAAGCTGAGGAAAAGGCCGCTCAAGAAAAGGCTGCTCAAGAAGCTGCCAAAGCTCAGGCAAAAGCTGAAGCAGAGGCTCAGGCTGCCGCTCAAGCACAGGCACAAGCTGAAGATCAGCAACAAGCGCAAGCTGCCACTCAGGCTCAACAAAATAATGATCCCACCGTTTATATAACCAATACTGGTGGGAAATATCATCGAGCCGGCTGTAGATTTTTAAAACAATCACAAATTGAAAAGCATCTTTCAGAAGTGAAAGGAGTTTACGGACCATGTGGTGTATGTAATCCACCACAATAAAACCACTAAAGCAAAAAAGAACCGCCCCTGTTGGCGCAAGGACGGATCTTCATAGGCAATACCGAAGATGGTATCAACCAAACTTTTGACTTACATATTGTATCATCTTCAGGCAGCTATCGCAAGCGGAACACACGTTCTATTCCAGCTGTTATTTTTATACCCATTTTTGTGCGATGTCGCACATATACTTAGGAAGGTGATATGATGAAATTGCAACGATGTGCAATCTACATCCGTGTATCAACTACAGAACAGATGATGCATGGTAAATCTTTGGAATCCCAAAAAGAATATCTTATTAACTATGCCAAGGAACACAATATGGCTGTCGTTGGTGTATATGCTGATGAGGGAAAAACTGCCCGTAAAGAGCTTAAAAAGCGTAAGGCTATTCATTCTCTACTTGAAGATGTAAAAGCCGGGAAAATCGATGTTATTATCTTCTGGCGTATCGATAGATGGTTCCGTAATCTATCTGATTTCTATAAGGTGCAGGATATTCTTGACAGCCACAACGTCCGCTGGATCAGTACCAGTGAACCAGGAATTAACATGGAGACCAGAGACGGAAGACTGCAGCTTAATGTAGTTCTGTCCATTGGTCAGAACGAAGTCGATACGACCAGCGAGCGTATCAAATTTGTAAATGAAGCATCTATCAGAAACGGTAAATTAATTTTCGGTGATGTGAATATGGGATATGGCTATAAGTCAGGTGTCGTTGATGGACAAAAGCGAATGATAAAGGATCCTGATCGAGAACATGTCGTGGATGCATTTTATAAATATTTTTTCAAGCATCAAAATAAGTGCGCTACGCTCAGATACATACAAGAAACCTATGATCCTGATTTCAGTTTCGGAATCATGAGGACGCTTCTTTCCAGCGAATTCTACAAGGGCACCTATCGAGGATTCCCTTACTGCCCTGCATATCTTACTGAAGATGAGTGGAGCACATTGCAGAAGATACAAAAACGAAATGTTAAAGCTACGCCTTCCGGCCGCATCTATCTGTTTGCCGGATTAATTCGATGTCCCGTGTGCGGTCAAAAGCTATGCGGTACCGGGTGTTCGTCCATCATCAACAGGAAAACTGGTGCCAAAAGAACTTACTGCTATTACCGATGTAACAGGGCTATGATCGATCACATATGTTCTTACAGACACAGACTGAGTCAGAACCTTGTTGAGAATTATTTGCTTGATAACTTAGAGAATGAATACAAGAATTATAAAGTAAAGTGCGAGAAAATTGAAAAAGAGAAAGAGAAGCAAAAGAAAAAGCAGTCCCCCGAGAAGTTAAGAAAAGAATTGGACCGTCTTAATTTTCTATTCCAGAAGGGACGAATTGAATGGGATTATTACAATGAAGAGTACAGTCGTGTCGAAAGCGAATTAAATGATCTGCAGAACTCTCTTCCAGAACCAGCTCCAAACTACAGCTATCTTGAAGAACTATTGGATACGGATTTCCGGACCATGTATGATCAATTATCACAAGAAAACCGCAGAGCTTTCTGGCGTTCCATCATTCAGGAGATTCATGTGAACGAAGACCATGCCATAGCCTCCGTCGATTTTCTGTGATGCGTCTTGTACTAACTATACTGTTCCATTCGGTGCCGACAAGACCATGACTGCTGTCCTTTCCGGAACAGCCGACATCGGATTTATGGGATCAGAAGCTTCCATTTATACTTATAATGAAGGGGCTCATGATTATGTCGTGAATTTTGCACAGCTCACTCAGCGAGCCGGAAACTTCCTAGTTGCCAGAGAGGATATTAAAAATTTTAAATGGGAAGATCTGAAAGGCAGAAAAGTTATTGGCGGGCGGAAAGGCGGCATGCCTGAAATGGTATTCGAATATATCTTAAAGCAGAATCACATTGACCCAGCCTCTGATCTTACAATTGACCAGAACATTGATTTCGGTTCTACAGCTGCAGCCTTTGCTGAAGAAAAAGCAGACTATGACTTCACGGTAGAATTTGAACCAGGCGCAACCAACCTTGAAAAACAAGAAAAAGGATATGTTGTAGCTTCTCTCGGAACTGACAGCGGATATGTCCCATACACCGCATTCTCTGCAAAGAAAAGTTACATCTCGCAACATCCGGAAATCATTCAGGGATTTACCAATGCTTTGCAAAAAGGTATGAATTATGTGGCATCTCACACTCCGGAAGAAATTGCTCAGGTAATTGCGCCTCAGTTCAAAGAGACGACACCGGATACCATTACAACCATCGTATCCCGTTACTATGAACAGGACACATGGAAGAAGGATCTAATCTTCCGTCAGGAAAGTTTTGATCTTCTTCAGGATATTTTAGAAGATGCCGGAGAACTAAAAAAACGTGCTCCGTATAAGAATCTTGTAACGACAATTTATGCCGAAAAATCCGCAAAAACAGTTAAAGATACAACGATTTCACATTAATCGCAAAAATAATGTTGCAACCATTTCTTTGGTTTGCAACATTATTTTTGACTCTGTCTTCTCCTATTCTCTCTCTGTATCCAAATGCTCTTTCACATAACCACTGACTTTATCTCTCGGCATCTCCATCGCCACCGCCAGTTCCCCATACAGGAACTTTTCAGCACTGGACATATATCTCTCGTCGATATTAATCGTCTTTTTTCCTGCCTGGATTCTTTCTTTATTTCTCCCATAAGATGTCTTGATCAATGAAACCCATTCTCTGCACTGATTGTGTAATAACGCATTTTTGTACATTGCTTCCCGCTGCTTTTCATTCGTCACACCGATTGTATCAATCTCCGACATCTCTTTGATCAGATTCTCTGCTTCTTCTTTTGTAATTAACTGTCTGATCTGCTCCCTCTTGTTGTCAACCGGTGTATATACCGTTCCGGCTGCATCATATACCGGTTTTAACGTATAATACTCTTTATCCGAACTGCCCATATCAATCTTTCCAATATTTACCACTTCACAGACGCCCTCCTTATAATGCGCCACATAATCTCCTATTCTGAACATTTCTGCCTCCTGTTCTTAACACTTCTCTCATGGTAACTTCTGCAGACGTATGACAACGCTAAAAGGGCGCACAATCCGAAGTTATATCGAACTGCACGCCAACTTTTCTGGTATCGTATTATGAAATTTGTAAACGCGCTGACATAAACTCTTGATATAGCTATTATAACATAACTCTTGATATCAGTGTCAACCAACGTGAAATTTTTTATGCATTTCTTCTTTAAATTCTTTTCTTTTGAACATGATAAGTCCAATCATCAGCAGAAAACTACAGCCGATACAGATGACAGACGGAGTTCTGTAGCGGATCACCCCTGTCATGAGCAGTACGAACGGCAGTATCATCGAATATACCGACGCCATTACATAATATATCATATACTCTCTTGGTGATAATGACCGTATTCGGGATATGATCAGCATTACAATCTGGATCAATAGGCAGATATCCGGGATTCCGATATTTACCGACCATCCCCTCCATCCGGTTCCCAGATCCCATAACACGCAGATGCCGGACATGATCAGAAGCTGCCACGCCGCATTCTTCAACAGGTTAAAGCGCTTCACATACCCAACTGCCATCGTAAACCACATCGTTGCACAGCCGGACGCTACATATACCGACCAGTGTACCCCGGGGGATATGATGATATCGGTCATCATACTGAGCACAATTGCTGCAATACAGCAGAATGTAAATATCTGCAACACTTTCTTCCCTTCGTAATTTACTTTTGCATCCTCCGGAAAATCCGCTTCTGTAACCGTAACCTGTACGCCGAGTTCTGTCAGTATCCGGTAAAAATTCCGCTGGATATTTGTACTGTCATATCTTGATGTAAAACTGAGTGAAAGTGTATCCTTAAAAGAACAGATACATAATTCTGTCCGGTTCGTACTGGTATACACTCCGAATTTTTCAATATAGTCCGCATAATCTTCCGGCATCTTTACTACACTCATATTAGAAAGCACAGCCGTCACTTCCTGCTCTGCCATCTTAGCTCCTGCACGGATACACCGGTTCTTAAGTTCCAGAGGTGCCCACTTTAAAATTTTATGCTTTTCTATTGCGATCAATTCATTCATCCGACCTGCCATATGTTCCTTAGACAGATTCTCCCGAAAATATATCTTAACTGCTTCCAGTACATCTTCAAACGAATCTTTTTCTTCTCCAAACTGATATCCCGGTTCTATATAACCAAAGAAATTCAGCATCGAATCGGATGGAAATATCTTTCTTAAATTCACCGGAACCATCAGTATGACCGGCTTTTTTTCCTGTATCCGGCTCATTTCCTCATGAATTGCACATATGAATGCCGCCGTTAAAAGCACCGACATAGATACTCCCTTTTCCCTGCTGATACCCAAAAGTTCTTTTACCGGCACAGTCGCCTCATTGACTTGCAGTTCTTCGTATCCCTTTCCGTTCTTTTTAATCTGAAATGCCTTGATCTTCTTCTTTTTCTTTCTTGGAAAATCCGGATCGTAATAACGGCTGAAGCTGTCATCCTCCTGATCCTTTACCGTCAGATACTGATCTGATAATTCAACCGGTTCAAGTTCATCCTTATGAACCAGATGCAGATAATTCTTCACCAGTTCCCGCAAGAATTCCGTCGCGCCGGTTCCATCAGTCAGTGCATGAAATACTTCAAAATTAATACGTTTTTTATAATAGGTCACTTCGAATAGAAGCGTCTTTTTATCCCGTACATACAGACTGCTGCATGGTTCTTTATATTCTTTTCTTACTATCGGTCTTAATTCGCTTTTCTCCAGATAGTGCCAGAACAAGCCTTTTCTCATGACCGACAGGAATACCGGATATTTCTCAATTGTCTGATCCAGTGCCTCCTGCAGGGCATTTTCTTCCACTTCCTCCTTCAGTTCACAATAGAACCGGAATACTCTGGTATCTTTCGGACTGCTGGCGGCAGAAAATAACTTTGCTGCATTATCCAGACTTCTCCAGTAAGCACGTTTTTGTTCAAACACTGCTTTTCCCCCTTCTCTCTCCCGCTGCTATTCACCATCCGCCGGATTGATATTCTTTTCGCTTTCCTTCTGTCCATAGCTGTCAAGAAAGCGGTTAATAATTGCGAAGCTCTCCTGCACATGGTAATATTTTACCCCCAGTGCAAAAAATCCGTGAAGTGCATCCTGAATCCGGTGAATCTCCACTTGATTTCCGGCTTCTTTCAGACGCCTTCCATACTCTTCCCCTTCATCTCTGAGCGGATCACATTCTGCTGTTAAGATCAATGTATCCGGCTGGTTACTGTAATCCGTTTCCATCAGAGGTGCAAGATATTTACTCCTCTTATCTTCTTCTGCCGAAGCATAAAAATTAATATAATCCCTCATCTTTCCAGCTGTCAGAAGATACTCTGTTCCATAGCGTCTGACTGACAGATACGGGGAATTCTCACTGTAATCATTATTCACTGCCGGATAGATCAGAATCTGTCTCTTTGGCAGAAATTCTCCCTGATCTCTTGCCATCAGTGAAACAGCTGCTGCCAGATTCCCGCCTGCGCTGTCCCCGATCAAAGTGATCTTGTCCGGATCTGTATTCAAAATGAACCGGTTCGTAAACATAGCCTTTGCCGCCATATAACAGTCATAGAAACCTGTCGGAAATGGATATTCCGGTGCCAGCCTGTACTCTACCGATACAACAATATGATTTGTTGCCGATGCCAGACGGGCACAGATTCTCTCATAATTGTCAATACTTTCCGTTACCCATCCGCCTCCGTGAAAGAACAACAATGCCGGGAGATCATCTTCCATCTTCTCTCCCGGAAGGAATATCCTCACCGGAATCTGATGATCACCATTATAAATCTTATAATCAATCGTCTTATAAAAGATTTTCATTGGATCGATTGCCTTTAAATTTGCCAGATGTCTCGAGGCTTCTACTTCAATGCCGTCAAAAGACAGAGCTTTCAATACTCTTCTCATGGATTTATTAATCGCCATACTACTTCCTTTACCTGTAACTTTTCTTTCTGATTTTCCTTATCTGATATATCCTTCTTCATACGCTTTTGCCTTATTAAATGCATATAATTCTGCAAATGTCGCCTCCCTGTACGGATTTACATAGAATATCCCAACGATTCCACAGGTAATTGCAGACAGTAATATCCATCCGATAAATGACAGATCCAGAATAAATGTCTCCATCTTCTGCCCGTCCATCATACGCTTACTGATCTGAAATGCTTCTTTTCTGTCCATTCCCGGATTCTCTGCAAGAATGTAAGGGATCATCAGATATTCATAATGTTTTACAATTCCCGGAATAACGAAAAGCAGCGTCCACAAAGATGTAAACAGATTTTTCAGGAACATCGCCAGCACAACATTCACATAATGTCCGGAACGGAATGCATCAAATATGGTTCCGACTGTTGGATTCTCTGTCTTATTGAGAACAAAGAACCTTTTCCCGCCTACTTCCAGAAGACTTCCCACAAATATCTCCAGTGCCAGAATTATGAGAGTCACTATAATTGCTGTCATTGTAATCACCAATCCGGCAAACGGATATCCAAATCCATCTGTTCCATACAAACTGTTCTGCGAAGCACTGCCTCCGGCTCTTCCTCCATTCACACCACTTAACCCTGTGATAATTCCCATAATCACGGCTACAGCGACACATGACCAGTAATTCTTTTTAAATGCAATCCTTCCATTTGTTTTCAGTCTGTCTCTTGTCCAACTCATATCATATCCTCCTTGTCTATTCTTTTGTTATGTCTGCATTCTGAATCTTTTCATTCAGATCATTCAGATATACCCAACGTTCCATCTTTTCATCCAGTTCATTCCCTGCCTCTTCTTTTTTATCCATGAGTTCCCGTAATTTCACTGAATTAGTCGCATTAGCTGCAATCTGTGCATCCAGCGTCTCCAGCTTTTCTTCAAGCTTTGCAATATCATCGTCGATGGTCTCAAATTCCCGCTGCTCTTTGTATGTGAACTTAAATTTCGGTTTTCTCTGTTTCCATGTATCTTTGGAAGAGCTTTCCCCTTTCTTTAATTGTCCTTCTGTTGCGGCAGCATGTCCTTTCAGTGACATCTCCGTATCCAGACCTTCCAGTTCTTTCCGAATCAGATAATCAGAATATCCTCCCTCAAACTGGCGAACTTTCCCATCTCCTTCAAAAGAAAAGGTACGGTTCACGATACGATCAAGGAAATACCGGTCATGAGATACTGTTATGATAATTCCGTCAAAGTGATCCAGATAATCCTCCAGAATGGTCAGTGTCTGGATATCCAGATCATTCGTCGGCTCATCCAGGATCAGTACATTCGGTGCACTCATCAGCACACGCATCAGATACAATCTCCGCTTTTCTCCTCCGGAAAGCTTCTCGATTTTCGACCACTGCATGGCTCCGTCAAATAAAAAACGCTCCAGCATCTGTGATGCCGTGATCTTTCCGTCAGATGTAGTGACATATTCCCCCACTTCTTTCACATAGTCGATCACTTTCATGGACGCATCCATATATTCGTTCTCCTGCGAGAAATATCCAATCCGGATAGTCTGCCCGATTTCTATTGTTCCACTGTCTGGCCTCACAATCCCATTGATGATCTTAAGAAGTGTTGTCTTGCCACAGCCGTTCGGACCGATAATTCCAATGCGGTCATTTTTCAGGAATATATAGCTATAATCACTGATCAGCTTTCTGTTACCATAAGATTTGCTGATATTCTCCAGCTCGATCGTCTTATTTCCCATACGGGATGCTACGGAATCCAGTACCACTCTCTTTTCTTCCTGAATATCCTTCATCTCCTGCATGGCATGGATCCGGTCAATATGTGCTTTCTGCTTCGTGCTTCTGGCTCTTGCACCTCTTCCCAGCCATTCAAGTTCGGTGCGGAGAAGGCTCTTCCTCTTCCGTTCCGTAGCCAGTGCCATATCCTGACGCTCTGCTTTCAATTTAACAAATTCGGAATAATTTCCCGGATAACTGTATAGTTTCCCCTGATCCACTTCCACGATTCTTGTTGCCACACGATCCAGGAAGTAACGGTCATGCGTAACCATCAGTATTGCCCCTCTAAAGCCGATCAGATATTCCTCCAGCCACTCTGACATTGCATTGTCCAGGTGGTTCGTCGGCTCATCTAAGATCAGTATGTCAGCCGGTGTCAGCAGTGCATTGACCAGTGCAATCCTCTTCTTCTGTCCGCCGGACATATGCTCTACTTTTTCATTATAATCATAAAACCCCAGCTGATTCAACATAGATCTTGCATCTGCCTCGATCGTCCACTGGTTCAGTTCATTTACATTATCTGCAATTGCTGCGCGAAGAACTGTTGTTCCCTCTTCGAATTCCGGTGTCTGCGGAAGATAGCAGATCTTCACCTGCTTTCCCATACTGATCTTCCCTTCATCATATGGTTCGATTCCTGCAGTCACTTTTAACAGCGTAGACTTTCCCATCCCATTGATTCCGATCACACCGATCTTCTCATTTTCATTGATACTGAATGCAACATCATTCAGAAGAACACGGTCTGTATAAGCCTTTGTAATATGTTCCATCGTAAGTAAATTCATACGTTTGTTCTCCTTCATGTATCTTTCGGATACTTTTATAAGTCAGAAAAGAGACCGGAAACACCGATCTCTTTTCGTTCTCCACTTTCTATTATATTTTACAGAAAGATATATTTCAATATAAATAATACCGCAAGTACATACATTAATGCGCTGATCTTCTTTTCTTTTGCCTTTCCAGTCATCAGATTCAGGATCACGTAAGAAATCACTCCCATAGAGATACCTTCTGAGATGCTGTAGAAAAATGGCATAGCCAGGATACAGATGTAGCATGGCAGTGCTTCTGAAAATTCATCAAAATCAATGTGCGCCACATTTGTCAACATATAGAATCCCACTACGATCAATGCCGGTGCTGTTGCAAACGATGGAATTGCAAGGAAGATTGGTGACAGGAACAACGACAACCCGAATAAAATGGCTGTTGTTGCGGAAGTCAGCCCGGTTCTTCCTCCTTCAGATACGCCTGATGCACTTTCCACGAACGTGGTAGTCGTTGTTGTTCCAAGAACTGCTCCGACGGTTGTTGCAACCGCATCAGCCATCAGTGCCCCTTTGATATTCGGAAGATGTCCTTCTTCATCTAACATCCCTGCCTTGGTAGATACACCGATCAATGTTCCGATCGTATCAAACATATCAACAAATAAAAATGCAAAGATAACGACGATGAAATTCAGGGAAAATACTCCGCTAAAATCAAGTTTACCAAATACCGGCATGATACTAGGGATTGAAAATCCACTGCTAAAGTCCGGAAGCAGACTGTAGAATCCAATCTCCGGATCCGGCACATAGATACCTGCCATCTGGCAGATAATTCCTAAAATCCATGTGAGCAGGATTCCCCATAAAATATTTCCCTTTACATTCTTAATTACCAGAATTCCTGTAATTCCCACACCGATCAATGCAAGAAGAACCGTGATTCCCACGTTATTCATGGATGCTTCCACACCTTTTGCACTGTTGTACCCATCAATTGAGAATAACTCCAAAAGCGTAGAACCTCCCACTACGATATTTGCATTCTGAAGTCCGATAAATGCGATGAACAATCCGATGCCGACACTGACTGCAGACTTCAGATTTTTCGGGATTGCATTGAAGATTGCCTCACGGATATTTGTAAGCGAAAGTACGACAAATACGATACCTTCTACAAAGACGGCTGTCAGTGCAACTTCCCACTTATACCCCATTCCGAGAACAACGGTATATGCAAAGTACGCATTCAATCCCATTCCCGGCGCCAGTGCAAACGGATAATTGGCAAAGAATGCCATCAGAAACGTACCGATCATTGCCGCCAGTGCTGTGGATGTAAAGATCGCACCGGAATCCATCCCTGTCGCAGACAGGATACTCGGATTGACCGCAAGGATGTACGCCATGGTCATGAACGTGGTGATACCTGCCATAACCTCAGTCCTGACATCCGTCCCGTTCTCACGGAGCTTAAATAATTTTTCCAACATGTTACTCTTTTCCTCCTTATACTCTCAACAACAAGATATTAACTATAACTTACTGTATTTCCCTTATTTTTTTTCTCAAAGCAAGTACCTGGTTCGGTGCTACAGACAACTCATCGATCCCCATCTGGATAAACTTCTCAGTCAGACTAAGATCAGCCGCCAGATCACCGCATAATGCGATTTTCTTTCCTTCCAGGTGGATATTATTGGCAATAATACGGATCATCTTAAGAAGCGCCGGATGATGTGTATTATAAAAGCGCTCCAGTCTGCTGTTTGTTCTGTCCATTCCGAGTGTCAGCT
>ERZ1673749.1883-NODE-1883-length-12366-cov-12.080172_pt1 | contig 12366 bp, 6 predicted proteins | sample MGYA00580204_ERZ1673749 | MGnify/ENA primary metagenome ERZ1673749 (study PRJEB41218, sample SAMN15661745) | gut metagenome | host: Homo sapiens | place: Canada: London | collected 2015-08-20/2019-03-30 | study: EMG produced TPA metagenomics assembly of...
TAGCGTCAAACCATAAGCATCCAACATTTGCGGCCTTTGTGTTATCTTCCTACTTAACTACACAAAAGCGGCAATGTTGGATGCTTACGACGAACAAAACCGTTAGGTAATTGGAACTCTCAATGTTGTTGCGCTCATCGCATTGATGTTCTACCAACTACCTAACGGTTATGTTTCATGTGATTAAAGTTCTATGTGAATTATTTAACCACCAACTTTTCGGTTCTAATTACATTCTTGTTTTGCATCTTTACAAGGTAAACACCTTCTTGAAGCTCGTTTCGGCTAACTGATGTTGGGTTTGTAAGATATTGTACCATCTTTCCGTCAACAGTGTAAATCCAAGCCTTCTCTACATTGGTAAAGAGGATGTCATTACCATTTACTGTCACGTCAGAAACGCCACCAGCAAACACAGTGTTGTCAACGCCACTTGTTCCAGACAAGCCTTCGGGTTGGTCGGCAACACCTTGATCATGTTGTGTATCCACATATTGACGCTGTCCGTCTTTCTTACCTTGGATCTCTACATCAAAGTCGATGGTAAATCCTTTGGCGGTCAAGCCAGTTGGCAAGAAGGTTCCACCAAACCAAGCATCTGCAAACACAATACGCAAACGACTTGTACCTACGTGAGCATCTTGAGGTACCGTGAACTTAAATGTATAGCCGTTCGGATCCTGTATCTCAGGAGTTGCCGCGCGTATCTTTCCTGCAAAGAAAATCTGCTCACCCATAGGATCGTCTTTTGGAGCCTTAGGATAGTTAAATGTACCACTACCGTCTAAGTCTAACCAACCACCTGCAAAGCACCACTTCAAACCGTCTTTTTCATTGGGAGCCTTAAAGGTCATCGTAATCTCTTGTCCTTGCTTGACAATCAACTTGTGGTCGCGTGCGTTTGCATACTGTGAGCTGTCGCGTGGCGATTCCGTAGCTGTATAGTTCAAGTTTTGTACGGCACCAGTAGTTGTAACGCTTGTCAAGAATCTTTGTTCTACAGCTGTCTTGAATCCGTCAGCATTCGGATTAATCTTACTAATTCCATAAGTATCTGTTCCACCAACTGTTTCTTCTGGCAATTGAGAAGCGTCGGCACGCGTAATCTCTACCCATTCGATAGGAGAATAAGTCTTCAAGTCTGTTGATACAGAGCGAACACCGATAAATGGTTTTTCATTAGCAGCATCAGTAAATACAATGTTAGGAATATAGGTACCCCACTGTGTGGTACGACCTACTTCTGAAATACGACCGTCTTTACCATTCTTATACATAATCTCGAAGTGATCGATGTTAGCCTCGCAGTTGTAAATCATACCATAAGCTGAACGTTCACCTGTAGAATGGTCTACATCCCAATGCAGCTTTGCAGAAAGACTCTTCTGTGACTCTTCCTTCACTTCTACCATGAGATTCTTAACATTAGCTGGTGTAGCCTTCACGTCATCGTTGAGTTCGAGCTTACCTACCAACACATTATACTTGTCGGTTACGTTCTTGGCACGCAAACCAATGTGAGTAATGCGGTCGCCCACGCTAACAGGCAGGCTCACCTTTTTCTCTTGCCATGTCTTGTCGTCAGTAGCACCAACAGCCACCTCTTTCCACTGATTGTTCACCTTAACAATCAGGTACAAGTTAGACTCGCCAGCTGCCTTTGTCTTCAAAGCCACCTTGGCAATAGGATTAGCTGCACTCACGTTAAGGTCGGTTCTAAACAGAACTACATCAACACCCGATGCTGAAGATTGTCCTTTCAACAGTAAGCATGAACCGCCGTTATAAGAGTCGATATGTGTAAATTCTGGCTGCAAAGCATTTGAAACAGTTTCTGTTCCTTCACCATAAACCAACCAGCGATAAGTAGGCACTACATCTTGGTTCGCCATGTTGTACCATGTACCAGCTGTTTTCTTTCCTTTATAGTTGTAACGCTCTCCATTACCCAAGTTGAAGTGTGTCAAGAAAGGAAGATTTCCCTGTATTGCTGAACGCTCTGGAATGAACGAAGCCAAACCATGGAATGTCTTCAATGCGTTCTCACCTTCCCACTCGTGTCCTGTATTTTTAATTGCAGGACGATTCAATGGACTTCTGTTACCGCCAGAGAAGCCACGCTCCAACAAACGTTGGTAGTTGTACTGTGCATTCAGCGCATCCGAACCAGAGTTGTAACTCCAGAAACGGCTATCTCCATGCTCGCCCCAAAGGCAGATACCAATACGCTTCACGGTTTCGTTAGGTTCGTAAGTATAGGTACCCGTGAAAAAATCGTATTTTGCTTTTGCTACCAACCCTTGCCAATCGCGATTCATACTAACAATCCAAGCGCCTCCGTAAAGACCTTCTGCGGTTCCCATTGCGTTTTCTGCAACCTGAACAGAACTTTCATAACCCTGGACAGCAAAGTCACCTCCAGCATAGTTGAGGAACAGGTCGAAAGTCTTGCCTGTGGCTTTTGTACCATATAAATAGTCAACTGCTGCACTTGACAGGCTGGAACCTTGCGTGTAAAGTGCTGCATGGAAGTTGTTAAAGCCCATCTTCTCTGCTTCCTTGTACAAAGCCTTGTGGAAACCTGTTACATCAGAATTAGAGTAAGAGTTATCCTCCCAGTTGTAATTGATACCGTCAAACCCGAAGAACAGCAGACAGTTGAGCATGGGTTTAACATACTTGTAGGTGCCATCCGAGTTTTTTGTTTGGATAAAACTTACATAAGCTCCATCACCAGAACCTGCTGTCCAGCTTTCAAAAAACTTGATACCACTCATAATGTCGGTACCATTCTTATGTGCCGCATCGGTCCATGCTCCCGGAGCTTGGAACAAACCATGGTTCCAAGAACCAAAGAGGTTGGTGTAGTTCCACATAGAGAACACATCATTGGCAAAGTTGGACGATGGATAACCACCGATGCCCTTACCCGAACCGCTCGGAATATTCATAAACAGGTTACGCTTCTCGTAGGTGTCTTTCACCAAACAGTCTTTGCTATCCAAGATGGCACGCTGCTTAACGTGCGAACGCACAAAAGCAATGTCAGAAGCTTGAATACCTGCAGCCTCAAATTCAGCCTTAGTAGGATAGTTGCGACCGTTCTGCAAAGCCTTATCGAAAAGGTTCAGCAGAGTAACCTCATTAAATCCAGCGAAATCATAAATCGTGGATGTTGCTGTTGGCGACATGTCAGACTGCGCATTTGCAGATCCAGCCAAACAAGCCAAAAGCACCAGGGGTAAAAATCTTTTCTTCATAGATTTGGTTGTTTTTTAATGGTTAAGTTGTAAATGTTAAATTATTGGTTAGGGGAACCGTCTGTTCATATTCAGCGAACAGACGGTAGTTCCCTGTCACCGTATTATTAAAAAGTTAAAAGTTTCCTTTTCCTTTCACATCCCACCATACACGCGTAGCTTGCTGGTCGGGACCACCCAAGGCTTTCAGTCCAGTAGCCTGAATGTCTTTCAACGAAGCATCATCGCTATTGGGGAAGAGAATGCGCCGAACCAAATCGCCAGGTTTCAAACTGCCGTCACCCTCCTCAACGTTAAGAACGGGGAACATCTTTGGGTAACCAGTGCGTCGCATTTCGCCCCATGCCTCCATACTGTTAGGGAAGAGTGCGATGTATTTCTGCGTGATGATTTTCTCTAACTTCGTTTCCTTGTCGTCCGCTTCATTCCATTTAACGCCAATCTTCGTCACGCTTTCCATATCAGGCGATAAGCCAGTGGGATCCTTATACGTATAAGCAACTGGTTCTTCAATATTTGCATATTGTGAGAGTACAGGCTTTAGTGCATTGTAAATATCTGAACCTGGCTCCAAGAAAGCAGAGTTTTCGATGGCACGGGTATAGAACTGCTCGGCTTTTCCACCCATGTCCCATCCTCGCAAGGCACCTTCAGCACGCAGGAAGTCAATTTCTGCCCACTTAAACAGGTACAAAGGTGCTTTATCAATCAGCAACTTGTTGATTCGGCTAAAGCCAATAAACTGGTTAGAACCGTAAGACTGTCCCTTGCCCGTGTGTATACCCGAACGGATACCTACTTGATCTGTCTCTGCAGGCAAGGTGACACCTTGATCATTACTCAAATCTCCACTGTTTTTCGTACAAAGGGAGAAACGATAAGGGTGAGCCAAACTCTTCAGCATACTAACAAACGAGGCACTAAAGCGCATGTCACCCCAGCCATCGCAAATTTCTACCAAAGGATGTACACCTCCGTATATAGAGGGGAAGAGAGCCACTTCATATTTCAAATCGTCAATCACTCCACTCTTCACTGCTTCTTCTGCCCACTTTTGTGCCAACTGTGGCTCTGCCTTGACCATGTGCATGGCCATACGCAACTTCAGCGAATTGGCAAAGCGAACCCATGTTTCCATGTTTTTCACACCATTCCTTTGATCATGCGTCACCTCGCTAAACTTGTTGACAATGTCCTTCACCTTGGCTTGGTACCAAGCAGGCTTGCTGTCAAAGTAACGCAGACAATTAACAATGGTATCAATATTGGCTTCGGCACCAGTGTAGATGGTCTTCATGTCATCGTACTTGAAAGGTGGATCCACCTTGTTAGCCTTGAAGTCATTGTAAGGAATGGTTCCATACATGTCTACATTCTCAATCGCTGCATAGTTGTACAACAACAAGGCAATCGCCTTCACCTCAGGAATGGAATCGCAAGACTTGTGGTTGAGCAATGGTGTTAAACTGGTACGTGCTCCCATAAACTGACCGTTAGGTCCAGAAATCCAATCCTGACTGGCATGATAGGAAGATATCAATTCACTGGCAAAAGCGAAGTCAGAATGTGGAACAACACCATATTGTGCGTACACATCGGGCAACGTATAAATACGCTGGTAAGCATGTGAAACGGGATATTGCCCTTCCTTTCCACCTCGCATACAGTATTGGGCTACTTTCAGCATACCTAAATACTTATCCAAGCTCTTGGCTGCCGCATCTACTTGATCCTCTGTATACAACGCTTTATAGTTGATGAGATTTACAGAGTCAGCCTCGCCCACGATGTCTCCCTCATCAATAGTGATGTCATTTGGGCGGAAATCATCGGTCGGCTCATCAAAATCCAAGCACGACTGCAGGGTCATGAACCCTGTAGCAAGCGCTGCTATTGCAATATATTGTATTCTTTTCATTGTTTGAACGATTGTTTAGAATGTTAGTTTCATTGATAATCCATACGAGCGTGAAGAAGGCATGTTGAACATTTCGAACGCACCTAATCCGTTGCCAGTTGACAGAGATACATCGGGATCAACGGGTGAATCCTTGTACAAGAAGAATAGGTTGCGTGCAATGAACGACACATTGAGGCTGGCATTGCTCTTAAAGAGATTTTGGAACGTATAGCCCATAGACAACTCGCGTAAGCGGAAGTTAGTGGCATCATAGATATACTCCAATGGACTCTTCTTCACACCACCGATACTTGTATAATAACTCTCAATGGGAACCAGTCGACCACTACCATCGGGCAGAGGCATTGCCAGTTGTCCATTGGCTGTCAAGTTGTTTTGCTCGGCATGCAAACGTGCGTCTGCGGTACGCTGTGACAATCCTAAGTTGTCAAGGTACGACTCGGTGAGCGAAATCACCTTACCACCAATGCGACCATTGATGAGGAAGAACAACTGGAAGTTCTTATAGCTAAGGGTGTTGCTCCAACCCATTTGCCACTTTGAGTTCATGTTGCCGGCATATACCGTGTATTTTTTAGAAGCCTCAGACTCAAAGCTCAGTCTTCCGTCTTTCGTCGTAACGAGTGTTCCGTCGGCATTGCGTTTGTAATCGGTAACATACATGTCACCAATCGATCCACCTTTCTTATATCTTACGCGCACCTCAGCCACATCCTGGAACACCAACTTCTCGGTGCCATCGGGGTTGTAGGTGGTCTCCATAATTTCGTTATCGTTGTACGACAGGTTGTAAGAAGTCTTCCAACGCCAGTCTTTTCCAAAGCGGAAGTTATAGCCAAGGGTTGTCTCCACACCCATGTTTCTAATCTTTCCAGAGTTCATCGGTTCAATTTTTCCAGAAGCATTGGCTCCCTCCATATATTGATCGGTAGAGAGGGCATGGTAGAACGTGAAGTCGAAGTCGAGACGACTGCCGAACCACGACGACTCAATACCTGTCTCGAATGAGCGAGTTTTCTCGGGCTTAGGATTCTTGAATGATGAGTATGGTGACGGCGGAACGGCTCCGGTGAACGTGTCACGCGATGATCTTGCCAGTACCTTGTTAGGAATAGAGTTACCTACCTCTGAATAAGAAGCACGATATTTCAAGTAAGAAATCACCTCTGGCAGCTTGACCATAGAGCTAACAATGGCATTGGCACCAAAACCAAAGTAACCATAGCTTTCGGAGGTGCCGCGATTTTTAAACTGTCTGAAGGCACGATACCAGTCCTGACGATAGGAAGCATCAAAGTACACCATGTCTTTCCAGCCGAGTTGGGCGGTGAACAAGGCTGCCTTGTCCCAGTTGGTGCTTACCGAAGCACGTGTTTCGCCTGCTGTGGCAGCATCGGTCTCAAAATAGTTCACGAGTTTGGAAAATCTTATCTTGTTGCCATCCTTCGGAGTTGCGGTGGTATAAGTATTCTGGAACTTGGTCTTGATGAGGTGAGCCACCCATCCTGCTGTTGCCGACACACTCCATGTGTCTTCAAATGTCTTGTTGTAAGACAGCAAATAGTCGGTATAAATTTCCGAAGTACGATCCAAAGTCTTTGAATAGATACCATAAGGTTCAATACCTCCGGGGGTGAAGGTGGTAGCGTATCGTTTTCCGTCATTGTCGTACTTGGTGTGGTCAATGCTAAGACGTGCTTGGAAATCCAAACCGTCATAAATATCAATCTTACCACTCACCGTTCCAAACACACGGTCGGTGCGCTGCTTGGTATTATTCATACGTGCAAGCCAGTAAGGGTTGTTTTGGCTCTTCTCCAAGTATGCCCAGTCTTGCATCGGACCATTGAACGTCAAATCAGTGGTGGTAAGCTCGTAAATACTACCATTTTGCTGTACGTATGCAGGAACGTTCTTCGCCATCCATGTACCATTTTCACGATAGTAATGGTTGCGATAGTAGTCCATGTCCAAGTTGCGTGGTGCTGTGTACATGTGGTACACTGGGTTCATCACCGTACCACCACCAGGACGGTTGTTGGTAATGGTCTGGATATAGTTGATAGCGGTATTGATGTGCAGACGTTTGAGGAAGTTGTACGACTGTCTGAAATTCACTGTATTACGGTTGTATGAATTGCTAACCAGCATACCGTTGGCGTGCGAGTTAGAGAAAGAGAAATAACTCTGTATCTTCTCTGTACCTCCTGAAAACGATACCGAGTTGTTTATCGTGGTACCCGTGCGGTAGAAGTCGTCCAAGTCGTTCTTGGCAGCATTACGCAAATGAACGGTATTGACGAAACCCGGGGCAAAAGGTGCCGACGTGTCAAAGGACGATTGCAAGGCTAACTGGTCTGCAGGGCGGTCAGCCACCTTGTCTCCCCAGCTACCAATATCAAGTCCACCAGCTGATTTGATGCGTGCACCATAAACGTTTTGTATCTCTGGTGTAAGTAGCGGCGTGTCGAAAGTAATGTTGGACGTAACACTTACAGATAGCTTTCCTTCCTTTCCTTTCTTTGTCGTAATCATCACCACACCGTTAGCGGCTGCCGAACCGTAAAGAGCGGCAGCATTGGCACCCTTCAGTACGTTCATCGACTCGATATCGTCGGGGTTGATCATTGACAAGGGGTCAGCACCTTCAGAAACACCTGCGTACTCGATGTTCGAACCACTGATTTGTCCACGTGTACCGTTGCTCATCGGAACTCCGTCCAACACAATGAGTGGAGAGCTGTTTCCCAACACCGACTTGTTACCACGGAGGATAATCTTTGACGCGCCACCGGCACCACCGGCACTTGGCGTAATAACTACACCCGACACCTTACCTTCCAAAGAGTTCACTGCGTTGGGGTCTTGTACACGCATCAAGTCTTCTGCCTTTACCTGTTGTGTAGCATAGGTCAGCGATTTCTCCTTACGCTGAATACCCATGGCGGTAACCACCACTTCGTTAAGCGTGCTGCTCTCCTCGCTCAGGGTGACATTCAGCGTTGCGCCGGAGGCCACTAATGTCTGCGGAGCATAGCCTATGTACGAGAACTCCAATGTGGGAGCCGTCTCTTTCGTCGTAAGAGAGTAGTTGCCGTCAATATCGGTCACCACTCCCTCTTTCGAGTTCCTTACCCTGACCGTCACACCGATGAGCGGCTCACCGCTGGCGTCAACAACGGTTCCATGGATTTTGCGCGGTTGTCCCACACTGTTGGTAACCGTTGCAGCTCCATGGGGACGTGTGCCGCGGCGATAGATGGTAATCATCTTATTCTCTATCGTATACGTTAATGACGGGTCAAGCACTTTGTCAAGCACCTTGCTGACTGGCTCATTCTTGAATGACGCTGAGATTTTCTTGTTGGCATCTACTTCATTTACCTTGTAGATGACAGACATCCGGGTTTGTTTTTCCACCTCTTTCAGAACGGTCTTCAGTGGAGTTTTACTAAACACCTTCGTGACTGTCTGGGAAAGGGCTCTGACAGGACACAGAAGGAACACGGCAAGAAGCGAATAATAAAGGTATTTTCCTCTCATGGTTGTTGTTTACTTTTCTGTTAGATTAGAGATAAATTTATTTAATAATGTATGGTTTTTGTTCATATTGACGCAGTCATCACAGGGAACAAACGCGCACTAACGTTCGAAGATTTGCACATTCTTCCCCTGTCTGACAACTCGTATAGGGATGATTCTCTGCAACCCTCGCATGATACCGTCAAAATCCTCGCCGTTATTCAGCGAGATGGCCAGCCGCTCATCACGCAAGGAGGGTGATTGTACGGTGATGTTCATATTAAACCTGCGCGAAAGCACTTTAACCAAATTGGCCAGGGTAATGCTCTCGTACTCGGTATTGCCATGAATCCAGGCATTAGCTTTGGTTGACGCTTTGGTCTTGATCAGCTCGCCTGATGCCTGGTTCAGTGTAACCTTCTCTCCTGGAACCATCATGACACGCTCATTGTCGAGGCTCACCTGCACACTTCCCTCTAATAGGGTTGTCGTAACAGTAGCATCGTCGGCATAAGCAGATACGTTGAACTTGGTTCCATGGACAATCACGTCATATCCCTTGGTGTTTACCGTGAACTTGGATCCCGCATGCTTGGCCACCTCAAAATAAGCTTCGCCGTTGAGTTCAACCACACGGCTATCACTACCGAACGAAGCTGGATAGCGTAAGTCTGACCCTGCGTTGAGCCACACGCGCGACCCATCGGGTAACATCACCTCGGCTTTGCCGCCAAGTGGTGCTATGCAGGTGTAATAAGCCTCTGGCCCAGCGTGATGGCTGCTGAAAAAGTAGGTAACGAGTGACGACACCAGAACCAAAGCTACGGCTGCGGCAGCAAGCTTACGACGAAGATACATCTTGCGTGACCTCATGCGGATAGGACTGCTGCCTTGGACACGACACCAGACCCTTCGCCATTCTTCCTCAACTGTTGCTGATGGGACATGGGTTGCGTTCCACGCCTGCTCCATCGCATCGAAGCGCGTGCGCTGCTCCTCATTCTCTTGGAGAAAGCCAAAAAGCATCTGCTCTTCATCATTGGAAAGCGTGCCCTCAAAGAAGCCTCGGGCCAGCTCTGCCAATTGGTTATCTGTATTTTGCATGTCTGTTTTTTCAATAGTCTTTATATATATAACACCGAACTATCGCTTTACCCTAAACAAAACTTCAAGTAAATTGCACTTTATTTTTCAGATTCGTTTGCTATTTATGCAGACATTTTCTATCTTTGTGCTATACGTTCGTGCGAAATGGTAAGATATACAATGAATTCCGCTGAATTGTTCGATGACTTGAGGTTAGGAAAAGCCGAAGCGTTCGAATTTATCTTCAAGACCTATCAGCCCAGACTGAAGGCCTATGCCCTTCGCTTCATCCATCAGCCGGACGACTTGAACGACATCTTACAAGACTGTTTTGTAAAGCTATGGGAAAGCCGAGAAAAGCTGACCCACATCTCCATCTCCTCCCTCCTTTACACAATGGTGAGGAACGCGTGCCTCAATTTTCTGCGACACCAAATGGTGGCTAACCAGTACTCGTTTGACGAACTACCCCAGCAACAGGGGTCAGAGCAGTTGTATAGCTTGATCTTTCACCACAATGCGGAAGAAGAACTGGTATATGAGGAGTTGCACCGGCAAATTCATGAGGTTCTTGACTCCCTGCCCGAGCAATCAAAAATGATATTCAAGATGAGCCGCGAGGAGGATTTGCTGAACCGGGAAATAGCAGAGAAACTTGGCGTCTCCGTGAAGACCGTTGAATATCATATCACAAAAGTATTGTGTGCTCTTCGCTCTCTTGCATGCAAATATGACGAAAAAGCATTGATGGTACTGGCCGTGGCGGAAGTGTTGCTGTTAGGGCAAACAGACCTCAGTGTTTAAAGTCATTGACTTTGACCTCTAAACTCTATGACTTTGACCTCCAAACTCTATGACTTTGGGCACCAATCTCTATGACTTTGGGCACCAATCTCTATGACTTTGACAGGCAATAGCATAGTAATTGGGAATGTGCATTAAAGCATTGCTAACAAACCTTTTTGCGCATTGGTGAAACAACGGATGAGCTGGAATATTGGCGCATGTGACAAAACAGGCAACGAAAACGTTTCGAATCGCTATAAACACAAAAACCGGCTGCAAGTTTCAAGGCCTGCAGCCGGTTTCTGATAATGCAAGCGGCTGCCATGAGGCAGCCACTTGTTTGTTTTCTACAAGTGTTTACTCTGAAAAGTCGAGTACATTCTTGCGATTTGCTTCGATACGCTCGTACTCTTCTTTCGAGCCTACAATGAGTTTTTCCCATTGGCGAAGTCCTGTTCCGGCAGGAATCAGGTGACCGCAAATAACGTTCTCCTTCATTCCCTCCAGATGGTCTACCTTCGCACGGATGGCAGCCTCGTTGAGCACCTTAGTTGTTTCCTGGAACGAAGCAGCACTCATGAAGCTCTTGGTTTGCAAAGCAGCGCGGGTGATACCCTGAAGTATCTGAGTGGACGTAGCAGGAAGAGCATCACGAACCTCAACTGGCCGCAAATCACGGCGTTTCAAAGCCGAATTTTCATCACGGAGCTTGCGCGCCGTCACAATCTGTCCTACTTTCAACACCTCGCTATCACCGGCATTGGTAACCACCTTCTTACCCCAGATACGATCGTTCTCCTCAGCAAAATCGAGCTTGTCTACCAGTTCTTGCTCCAAGAAAGTAGTATCACCCGGCTCGTTGATTTGAACCTTCCGCATCATCTGGCGAACAATGATTTCGAAGTGCTTGTCATTAATTTTCACACCTTGCAAGCGGTATACGTCTTGCACCTCGTTCACGATGTACTCTTGTACGGCGGTTGGGCCTTTGATGGCCAAGATATCATCGGGTGTGATGACACCATCAGACAACGGCGTACCAGCACGAACGGCATCGTGTTCCTGAACAAGAATCTGCTTGCTCAATGAAACAAGATACTTCTTTTGCTCACCAGTTCTTGAGGTGACGATGATTTCTCGGTTGCCTCTCTTCACCTTACCCATGGTTACCTCTCCATCGATTTCAGAAACCACAGCGGGGTTGGATGGGTTACGAGCCTCAAACAACTCGGTAACGCGCGGCAGACCACCAGTGATATCACCTGCGCCACCTACGGCACGCGGTATCTTCACCAAGGTTTCACCCGACTTGATGGTTGCTCCGTCATCAACGACAACGTGTCCACCAACAGGGAAGTTATAGGTACCCAACACTTCTCCATTCTTGCCGATGATGTCACAGGTAGGCACCAATGACTTATCTTTGGAGTCGCTAATAATCTTTTCTGTGAGACCCGTTGTTTCGTCAGTTTCAGCATGGTAGGTTTTACCAGCGACAACGCCATTAAACTTCAAGGTACCAGAATATTCTGAAACGATCAATGCGTTGAAAGGATCCCACTTAGCAATGAGGCTTCCTTTTTTCACCTTGTCACCATGTTTGTAATAGAGTGAGCTGCCATAGGGCACATTCAGCGTACTCAACACGATGTCGGTGTTGGGATCGATGAAACGGATTTCAGCCAAACGGCTCACCACTTTCATACATTCAACATCCTTCTCGCCATCACTCTCAACGAATGGTACGGTACGCAGTTCTTCAAACTCAATCTTGCAGTCGTTCTTTGCCAC
>ERZ1673749.1887-NODE-1887-length-12349-cov-4.290955_pt1 | contig 12349 bp, 8 predicted proteins | sample MGYA00580204_ERZ1673749 | MGnify/ENA primary metagenome ERZ1673749 (study PRJEB41218, sample SAMN15661745) | gut metagenome | host: Homo sapiens | place: Canada: London | collected 2015-08-20/2019-03-30 | study: EMG produced TPA metagenomics assembly of...
TCCGGGTGGAGCATGACAGCCTTCACCATGGCGTAACCAATGATGTGGGTGAAGGAAATCTTGCCGCCGCGGGCGCGTGCCAGATGGTTGTTAACCAGGGTGCGGTTTTCAAACATCAGACGTGCCGGCATATCGCGAACCGACGTAGCAGTCGGCATCTCCAGGGAGACATCCATGTTCTTAGCGATAGCCCGTGCGACGCCCTTCAGAGGTTCCTCGCCGGATTCAACAGCCGAGACCTTGGCTGCTGCATCCATCGGGGACTTCTTCGGCTTCGGAGACGCCGGCTTGTTCGGGGTCTTAGTTGGTTCGACCCCCTTGGATTCACGGCGTCCGGTTGCCTTAGCTTCCTCCTTCGTGGCTGCTGCGGGCTTTGCCATATCGGAAAGGTCCTCGCCCTTTTGGGACGGGGTGTGGGTTGCGAAGAATTCGCGCCATTCCTGACCCACAGATTGTGGATCCTTCTGGAATTGCTGGTACATCTCGTCGACCAGCCATTCGTTCTGGCCGAAGCTCATGTCGCTGCTCACGGCAGGTACTCGCCTCTTTTCGTCTTAGTTTTACTAACTCACGTTTATTCTAATTAGCGCAAGCGTCAAAGTGTCATTCAAGGATAACGAAAATTCTGAATTACTACACCGTCGCGCTCCCCATATGGTACTTGCTCCAGAGCTCTGCGTATTGGCCACCCGCCGCGAGAAGCTCGTCATGGGAGCCGTCCTCGACAATACGCCCGTGGTCAAGTACCAAAATCCGGTTGGCCCGAGCCGCCGTAGCTAGGCGGTGGGCCACAATAATTGCCGAGCGTTGACGCGACGCACGGTCAGTGGCTTCAAGGATTGCCGACTCTGTTGCAGGGTCGAGTGTCGCGGTGGCTTCGTCGAGAAGTAGCAGTTCAGGACGCATCATTTCGGCACGAGCGAGTGCGATGAGCTGACGCTGTCCGGAGGAGAGCCCTCGGCCATCTGGGCCGACAGGGTGGTGGAAGCCGCCGGGCAGGCTGGCAATGGTGCTGAGAGCACCGACGTTCTTCGCGGCCTGCTGAATTTCAGCATGACTGCTGTCCGGTAGACCGTAGGAAATATTTGTTGCTACTGTCCCCGAAAAAAGGTGTGATTCTTGGGGGACATAGCCGAGGGTGCGTCGCCAATCGTTAAGAGGGAAGTCGCGGATGTCAGTTTCGGAGGCTCGCACCACGCCGCCAACCGGATCGTAGAAACGGGCAAACAGCTTAATGATTGTCGATTTTCCGGCACCGGTGGATCCGACAATTGCGACTGTTTCTCCGGCAGGAATCTGCAAATCGAGAGCATCGAGAACCTGTGGGCGTTCGTGTTCAGTGTTGGCGGCGGGGTAGGAGAAAGTCACCTTGTCTAAGCGCAGGTCGCCATCAGCTGCGCGGGACGCGCCGTCAGTAGTGCCGTGGTCTGGCATGGGGGCGGTCTGTAGGAGGTCATCAATACGATTGAGGCCGACCTTCGCCTGCTGGTAGCCGTCGAAAACATGGGACAGCTGCTGAATCGGGCCAAAGAGCATTCCCAGGTACAGCGTGAAGGCGACGAGTACGCCGGGCGTTGTAGTTTCCGAAGCAACTTGTTGGGCACCGACAGCCAATACCGCGGCTGTTGCCAGCTCAGAGACGAAGTTGATGCCGGGGAAGAATAGAGCCACGGCCAGCTGTGCTCGCTGACGAATTGCGCGGTACTTATCGGATTCCTCGGCAAAGGAAGATTCGATATCGGCGACGCGGTGGTACATCTGAATCTCGCGAAGCCCACCAATGGTCTCCTGAAAATCAGCGTTGACCAAGGAGAGCTGCTCGCGTGCAGACTTGTATAGGCGCGAGGAGATTCGGCGGAATACCAGGGTGGCCACCACAATGATGGGAAGGGACGCCAACGCCACCGCGGCGAGTGACACCTGTGTGGCAAGCAACAGTGCCGTGACACCGAGCAGAGTAAACGCGGCGATTGCCCCTTGTGCCAGTCCCGTTTGCAGGAAAGAGGACAGCGCGTCGATGTCGGTTGTCATCCTGGTCATGATGGCGCCCGAGCGATTGGCCTCGAAGTAGTTAATGCCAAGCGACTGCAGGTGACGGTAGCAGCGCACGCGCAGGGCATAGAGCAGCCGCTCACCAGTGCGCGCAGTAATAACAGCATTTGTGGCTACGGCAATCCAACTGATGAGGACCGTCGCCAAACCACCTGCGGCGCAGGCCCACAGCACGGCCTCATCGTGCGCACTGATGCCGTGGTCAATGGCGTAGCGCACGAGCATGGGGAACGCCAGATCGGCAACGGCAATGAGGGCGAGCAGCGCAATGACACTTATAAATAGGCCGCGGACGTAGGAGAGTAGCCGGCGCAGAGAAAAAGGCTCGGAGTTGTCGAGTGCCGCAGCGGGCACACGCGGTTTTTCGGCAGCGGGTGGGAGGTTCCGCACGCGCTCGAGAAGCTCAGGCGTCGCAGGAGCATTGGCGAGAGCCGCCCCCATACCACCACGACCGCCGCCGCGGCCACTGGGACCACCGGGACCACCTGGACCTCCTCCGGCTCGGCCAACCCCGCGGCTCATTTGAGAAGTGGCACCTCCGAGACGGCGGGAAGCGGTGTCTGACGTGGAGTCATCGGAGGTTGGTGCGGATTCGTCGGGCCAGAGTTCCTCGGGGCTGGGGTCTTCACTGTCGATGGGGTCGAGAACAAGGTTTTCGATTTCGGGGTAGGCGCTCTGGTCGATGTCCATCAGCTCGGTGAAGCGCGGATGAGAAGTAATCAGTTCGGCCTTGGTGCCAATGCCGGTGATGGCACCGTCTTCGAAAATGGCGATGTCGTCCGCCTGCTCGAGAGTGGAAGATCGATGCGCCACGATGACGATAGTTGTATCCGCCAGCTGTGAAGTCAGCGCGTTGAAGATTTCTAACTCTGTCGCAGCATCGATTGCTGAGGTCGCGTCATCGAGAACCAAAACCCGAGGACGGGCGAGGAATGCCCGTGCTAAGGCCACGCGTTGAGCTTGTCCGCCGGAGAGATTATGCCCGCGCTCGCCGATGGCTGTGTCCCATCCCTGAGGCAGGTCGTCGACGAAGTTGACCTGGGCGGCGGTCGCTGCGGCGATAATCTCTTCCTGGGACGCCTCGGGATTGGCGAATGCGATGTTCTCACGCAACGTGCCCGCAAATAGATAAGGAGTGTCCGGAACGACAGTAATAGCGTCATATACGTCGCTGGAGAGAATGCGCGCGGTATCTGTGGATGTTCCGTGGCTGGGCGCATCTATAGTGATAGTCCCCGAATCCGGCAGATAGTGACGGCCGAGTAACTCCGTGGCGATAGTCTTTCCGGACCCCGGTGGGCCAATCAACGCTAAGGTCGCCCCTGGCGCGACGGAGAATGAGACATCGTCGATAAGCGTGCGTCCGCCACGGCTGTGGGTGACGTGGTTGAAGCTGATGCCAACGGGGCCGTCGGGGAGAGGGAGCGCGTCGGTGGGTTCGGGGTTGTCTGGTCGGGCGTCGATGACATCGGAAATGCGGTCGATGCTTGCCGACGTCAGCTGTATCGAGATGACCATGTTGGAGACCAGACGCGACAGGGCAGTCAGGCTGGTGAGATACGTGGCAAAAGCCACGAATGTGCCTAGGGTGATGTGTCCGTTAATTGCGAGCCAGCCACCGACCGCGATATTTCCGACGAGGGACAGTTGCGGCAACGACTGCAACGCCGGTTGGAACCGAGCGCTGAGTTTTGCCGCTCGCAGGCGGAGGGAATAGAGCAGCGACGAGTTACGCTCCATCTTCGCAACTTCGTTGTCGACCTGCGCAAACGCCTTGACAACACGGATGCCGGAAACGGTTTCCTCGACTTGTCCGGCAATCTCGCCTGCTTGCTGTTGGGCAGCCCAGGTTGCGGCATGGAGTTTGTCACGCGAATTCACTGCAATGTAGACAATCGCTGGCACCACCGCGAGGCCGACCAGTGTCAGGGGCAGCGAGAGGGCGAGCATGATGCCGATAGTGATAAACAGCTTGACGACGGATCCCAGCGTCAACGGCAACATCGCCAGTAGTCCGGACACTGCCTGAAGGTCGGAAATTGACCGTGATACAACTTGGCCTGTGTTGACTCGGTCTTGTGCTGGACCATCGAGGTTTTGTAGGGAGCGAAGGATGTTTAGTCGCAGGTCGTGCTGAACATCAATGGAGAGTTTGCCGGAGAAGAATCTGCGTCCCGCCTGGGCGACGAAGCGTACTAACGCGATGGCCAGAAATACTGAAATGACTGCCTGTAGAGGAGTTAGGGAAGGCAGCAGGCGTGCGGGGACACCGCCGTCGGAAGAGCCCGTTGCCACATCAATGGCATCTCTAGTGAGAAGCGGAAGTACGGACTCCAGCCCGACAACGATTAGCGCTGCGACAATGACGCCATAGAGCGGTAGTGGCCGTTGAAGAGACTGTTTCCACAAGAACTTCATGGGAGAGGTTCTGAGGGGTTTGCTCTGAGCCATCGTGGGTACCGCTCTTCCATTGAAAAACGTCGCTGAAGGGTAAGTCGCTGAAGGGTAATTGGGGTAAGAGAAACTACTTATTCTTCTTTTTCTTCGGCCACTTCAGCGCCGAGGGAATAGAGAACCTCGATGACTTTGAGTCCTTCTTCGAGTCCTCAGAGGTGTTGGATTTAGCCGGAAGCTTTCGTTCAAAGTCCGACCAATCCTGGGGAAGCGAGCCCAGAGATGCGCGAGTGGATCTGATAAGAATGCCACCGAGCTTGCGGTTTGCGGAGGCCCCAACCACGGCGCCAATTCCAAATGGCAAAATCTTACCGATGATGGCGAGACGAGCGTTCTTCATCAAGCGCTTGCGTGCCTCGCGAATCAGCAGGCGGTTTGCTGCGCCCAGCTGCGGAACACCAAGCCGTGGCAGTAGAGAATTGACGGAAGTTTTGGTCTGCTTCCGCAGCGATTCCTCGCCAAGCAGAGAGGCCATAATAGCTGTCCCCTCTGAACCGCTCATGGCCGCAAGAATCAGCGTGCGACGGCGTTGCGAATCGGTGATGTCAATATTGCGCAGGGTTGCTGAGGCCAGTGTGTACCAGGCTGATGCTTCCAGAAACAGCAGAGATTCACCGGTAACCGCAGCCAAGCCCGTAATCATGCCGACGCCGGGGAGAACCGCGCTGCCGCCGGCGGCACCACCGGTGCCGGTGACCAGGTTGAGGTAGTGGGAATCAATACGTTCCTGTACCTGCGCCGGAGTTTCATCTTTTTTGCGCTTGTGCAGGGAACTGACGTACCCGGTGATGGCAGACGACTGCCAGCTCATGGTCTTATCCAGAGTTTGGATAAGAAGGGTTCCCAGTTTTCCGGCATCACGTTCGATCGCTTCGGGGGTGGAGTTCACTGCATCAGTTACTGTGCGAGTTGAATCCTTCTTCGTCTTTTGGAACAAAGTAGTAGACCTCCTAAACGGGTCCGTTGAGAGCCATATGCCCATATAAACACTACTGAGCTGTGGGGAAATTCCGTAGTCGGTGGAAAAATAGGCAGGTGTACGGCGATTAACACAGTCGATAGAAGGATGAGACTGGTGAACGATGTAACGCGGGGTGCCGCATTGCCTCCCGAGTACTCCCAGCTTTTGGCGGACTTTCCTAGGTTTTCCGCAGATGTCATGCCTCACGACGGTGCTGCGGAGTGGCACCTTTCTACCGAAGCTGTAGCCGCAGGAATTGAGGCTGGGAGAAAGCTGTTTCCCATGCCCGAGGTTGAGGGGGATACCCGTTTCCAGGCTCAGTTGTGGTGGTGGTCCATGTGCGGAGCATTGGTGGGGCCATCGCTGGCATGCGTGTTGGTTTCCGATCGAGTTCCGGTGTGGCAGTGGTCTTCTTGGTTCGCATTTCTCCGAGATGACTATTGGGTTGGGTTTCAAGCTCAACAGTTTGAAAGCATTTCCGCTGAGGATGCGGATGAGCTGAAGGATACCGGCGAAGCACTGGCGCATTTCTTGGAGCCGTTGGCTCAGGTTGTTGGAGAAGTCGGGGAAATCAAGCCTGCCCCTCTTTGGGCCGTGGCTGCCGATGCCGTAGCTAACGCCGCAATCTCCGCCGGTAATGAGCTGATGGAGCCCTGGCGTGGAGCGCTTATTGGCAAACATGTCGTTGAGGGAATGCAGAGAGTACATCGGGCCCCTCTTCCTCGTTTCATGGATTCCTGCGGAGGCGAGGTGCGCCCCTGGGATGAAGCTGCTGCTGAGGCGGGAGAAGAACCGGACTTCGATGTAGTTACTCACCTGGAGAGAGCTACTTGCTGCATGATTTATTACAGCCCAGATGCCGACCTGTGTGTATCGTGTCCGAAACGTTCGCGTGAGGAACGCCATCAACTCTGGGCACGCTACTGAGCGCTCTGTTTTCGAGAATCGACAGCTGGAGGCCTGCCCCTCAACCGGCCGCGTTGGCGGCTTTGAAGTAGTACGAACGCTGCCGGCGTGATCTTTCGCAGCAATTGTCGGGGGCATGAGCCGCCCCAAGATTGCGCGTTTGTCGCTACGATTGGCTGCGGGTAGAGGCCAATTATCTTTCAAGGGAGGATTCCACCCATGAGCTTTTTCGAGCAGATTGCTGCGGCACTGGACCGCGAGGGCATTGAAAGCCGTGTCAACGATGACACCCTCTTCGTTCCCATTACCTCTGACCTGGAGGTTCAGTTCGTCACCATTGATGAGGACATCCCGGCTGCCGAAGTTTACGTAGCCGCTGCCGATGTGGATGATGAGGACGACGAGTTCGAAGCTGTTCTGGTCTCCGCTGTTTTCTCCGTCGAAGACGCCGTCGCGGCAGTCGCCCACCATGTAGCTACTGACCAGGTTGTTGGCCTGCTGCGCACTCTGCTCGATGGCGATGATGACCGCATTGCTGACCTGGAGTTTGAACAGGACCCCGAAGAGGCAACCTTGGTCACCTCCGAAGTTGGTACCTCCTCGTTGGTTCAGGTTTTGGTAACTGCCCACAACAACGAGCCCAGCGCACACGTCCGCTTCATCGCTCAGGACGCGAACTTGGACGACATCGTCGACCAGGCCATCGCAGAGTTCTGGGACTCGGACACCGAAACGGTTCTCACCGATGATGACCGTCGCAAGATGTTTGCTGACCTCTACTCTGACATCCAGACCTTGCGCAATGAGGTTCTGACGCTGGGCACCTTCAAGGACTTTGACAAGCTGATGGATGTCCTCGCGCTCGTGGTAGACCGCGCAGAGGAATGGGAAGATCAGCTGGCACCCGTCGATGACGGGTATGCGGAGTACATCTACTCTGATCACGTTGCCTCCTTGGACGAGGATGATGACGACGAGGACGATGATGACCTCTACGACGATGGCGACTATGACGACGAGGACGACGAAGAAGGCGACGACAGCGAGTAGCCGTACTGCGGCAGTGCTGTGATCAGTGCTAAGCCGCTGATGGGCGAGAAGAAAAGAGCTCGTTAGGACACGGCAGCGGCCGCGCGTCCCTGGTGCCAATCCAGCTATAACGGCGCCCGGGGAGCGCGAGGTCAGTGCCGTTTTCGTGTATCTTGCTGCAGTCCTGCGCTCGATGGAGAGCCTCAGCCACAGCCCGAGTACGTCGGCGGTTTTCTTCCCGCGTCCGATTCGAACCGCCAATTCCGCGGAGGACTACCTCCGATGAGGATTCCACCTTGACGGAAACGGAGTACATGAACATGGGCTCATCCTTCAGGATGAAATATTCCGCGTGCACGTCGGCAAGCTGGGAGACTAGTGCGCGAGGAAGCGCTATCCGTGACGCGCGGACGGTGACCACAGGCCCGTCGGGAAGCGAGAAGGTGTGATCTAGCGCGCCAGGCGAATGCCTACGGCCGATGGTGGGGTGGCAGAGGATTGTGCGGATGAGGTCGAGGTCTTCGAAACATTCTGCACGGTAGGTAGCGGATAGTGGGCGAAGAGCTAGGCGGCGATGAATGGGAAACTCGTTTGCTGTGTTCATGGCTCACAAGTTATCGAACGCCCCGGACTCATATTTTCGAATGGATAGTACATATGTTCGATATATGTTTGGCATCAATGGGCTACCCAAGTGGGGGTAGTCAATTGGCTAAGTGTCTGGTGTTATTGCAGGGACGCGTGGGGTTGTGGAAACGATTCGGTAACGACTTTTGTAAAAGTGCAAGAGTCTGAGAAAACGCTATTTCTGGGGTGGGGTGGTGGATTAGTGTGAGTGGTAGTCCTAAGGAAAAACTAAACATTTGAAAGATTCATCTCAATGAAGCACGCAAGAAGTCGAATGGCGGTATCGGCTTTCGCAGCCTTTTTGTCCTTGGTGGCCCCGGCCGCGGCGCACGCTGTAGTGGTTGGTCCGGGTGACCCGATTCGAACTCCCATGGAGGGAAGTCCGTGGGATGGGTATCGAAATATCAACTCGCCGATGTGTTCGGCGGGTGTTCCGGGAACGGTGACGGACCGCAATGGGGAAAAGCATCGGGTCATGTTGACCGCAGGACACTGCGTGAATGATACTCCGGATGTGGGGCTGCCAATCGTCACTGGTGAGGTGTATGTGCCGACCACCGAAGGCGATAAGCGCATTGGTACGACAGGTGCTCACCGTTGGGAAGTGCCGCAGGAAGATGCCGGCCTGGAGTCGTTGCCGGCGGCCTTTAATGGCGCGGACTATGGAGTAATCAACCTTGATCCGGGCGTAGAGACTACCGGCGCAAGTTACTCCATCGATGAAAATGGTCAGAGCTACGGGGAGCCTGTAGCGATGACTGGCATTCAGGACAATGAAGACCTGCCGCGTGGCGAAGTCTCCTTCGATAATTTTGGCAAACCTATCTGTAAGGACGGCATGCGTACCGGACGTGCCTGTGGCTATCAGGTATTCCGGGCTCGAAACGGCATCTGGACGGTTGGTATTGGCGTTGACCATGGTGACTCCGGCGGAAATGCCTATGACCCGACCACTAACGAAGTTATTGGCGTGAATTCGATGACCTTCGGTCCGGTCTCGCGTGTGATGCCCGCGGATATTGCCATTCAGGAGGCCTACGGCATTCCTGACGGTCAAGTAAACGACCACTTTGAGGTATCGGATTCCACGGCTCAGCGTGACTCCTCCTACCGCACCCTCAATGAGGATATGGCGGCGGATCAGGAGTATGCCCGGGCGCAGGATCCGCAGGCTTCGCAGAATGATTCAGCGCAGCAGCTAGTCGATCTTGTGGATCAGTTGCCGCAGTCGCCGCAGGCCCCTGAACTGCCACAATCGCCCCAATTGCCACAATCGTCACAGTCGTTTGAGCTGCCTCAGTTGGCAGAAATTCAGCTTCCAAGCTTTGAGGGCTAGCACCAGTCTGAGAATCTGGCAAAAATCACCCCCGAACCGTTAAGAGAGCCAGGATCATCCACTGCGGATGGTTCTGGCTCTTGCGTTGCTGCTGAACAAACTTTTTGATGTGCAATGCGCGTGGAATGAAGACGAATGAACGTTTCCTCGGCTGAGAATTTCACCCTAGGTTCCATTTTTGGAGAGCTTTGTAAAGATGTCCCTAATACACTATGAGGGACAAGTTTTCTGTACAGAAATGGAGTACCGCACACTATGGCCAGTTCGAAGAAGGTCGCCACACTCACGGCTGCACTGTCGGTAGCTGCGGGTGGCTTTGTGCCCGGAATCGCGGTAGCTGAGGCTGCACCGGCAAACTCGGATGTTGTCATCGGCCCGGGCTCGCCGTTGCGAATGCCGTTCCCGAGCAGCAAGAACATCGACGGACGTCATGTCCAGTCCCCGATGTGCTCTCTGGGCGTTCCTGGCACCGTTGTGGATCAGAATGGCGTTTCGCATCGTGTCATCATGACTGCCGGCCACTGTGTTGTGGCGAAGGATACTGAAACCGGCGAAGAGGTCACTGGCCAGTTCTTCATCCCAACCAAGGATGGCGACAAGCTGGTCAACAAGGACTACATGGGCACAGATATCATGCCGGAAGAGTCCGATTTCGACGAGAACACCACTATGCCGGAGTTCTTCAACGACCTCTTCAATAGCGGTGACTACGGCATCATTGAGGTTCAGGACGACATCAAGACCACCTCTATGTCCCACTCTGTGGATGAGTTCGGCAACGTCCACGGCGAGCCGGTTCAGATTGTCGGTATCGAGGACAAGCGCACTCTCGACCCGATGGAGATTTCCGTCGACAACTTCGGTGAGCCCGTGTGCACCGACGGTTCCCGTACTGGCCGCGGCTGCGGCTTCCAGGTCTTCCGTGTCCGCAACGGTGTCTGGGCCATCGCTCCGATTGACCACGGAGATTCGGGCGGAAACGCTTACAACCCGGAGACTCGCGAGGCCATTGGCGTTAACTCTATGGGCATCGGCCCGCTGAGCCGCTTCCAGCCGATTGACGTTGCTCTTGAAGAGCAGTACGACATCCCAGACGGCCAGGTTAACGAGCGCTTCAAGGTAGAGACCTCCACTGAACCGCAGTCCGAGTTCCGCACGATTGACGAGGACGTCCAGTTCACCAACCAGCACGTCCCGCAGGAAGAGCCGGACCTGGGTCCGATTGGCGAACTGCTCCCAGAGGGCGTCGAGGTCCCACCGGAGATTGCTGACATCATCTCGGAGAGCCCAGCTCTCCCGGAGCTGCCGATCCCGGAGCTGTCTGGTGCGACCGCTCAGGCAGCACAGGCAGCCGACAGCATTTCCTCGCAGGCGAACCTGCCGAGCCTGTTCTAATCAGGCCACCGCAGTCTCGTAGATAGGGCGTTCGCTTTACGACGCTCCGTTTAACCCCCTATTCCGCCATGGTGGCGGGTAGGGGGTTTGTGGCTTAAGGTCCTTAACTATGCAAAAGATAACCAGTGCTGCCGATTCGGAGGTCGAAAAGGTCAAGGCACTAATTCGTGATGCGGATCCAGTAGGGGATCGGTTTGCAAAGGTTTTTAGGGAAACCTATTACTTGCTATATAACGGCCAGAAAACAGGACGTTACCGCTGGGAACAGCTTTACAAGACTGAGAAGACCCATTTTGGAACATTGATCGAAATCGCTATCCGTCATGAGTTTGCGGAGATCATTGATGACGGCATACAGAAACATCTTGATTATCGGATCGCTGGAATCGACGTAGACTGCAAGTTTTCCATGAATAAGGGATCGTGGATGATCCCGGTAGAAGCCGAAAACGAGATTATTATTGGACTGCATTCCTCTGATGAGGATTCCTGTTTCAGCGTATGTGTTGAGCGAGCTTCGTCGGACAAATTGACGAAAGGTGGGAATCGTGATCGGAAGCGGACGTTTACTCGGTCAGCTCGATCTGGAATTGATTGGATCTTTGATGACGCTCCGCTGCCCGTAAATCGATTGCTTCATTTGTCGGAAAGTGCTCGTGAGAAGATCTTCTCCAATCGATCTGGGCAAAAGCGAGTTAACGAGTTTTTCCGGCAGGCGCTCGGATTGGTCATCAATCGAGAAGATATTGCAACGGTGGCGAAACAGCGCGACTACATGAAGCGTGTGCGTGGCAATGGTGGTGCGCGTACAGCTCTGGCAGCTGAGGGCATAATTATCTTAACCGGAAAGTATATGCGGCAGATGGAAATCGCGGAGCAGTTGGCTGGTGTGAAACTGCGTTCCGATGAGTTGATTGCGCTGAGAGTTGTGTCGGTTACTGATTCTCATCGGGGGCGGGGCGCTGTGGAAATTGACGGTCAGTCTTGGCGAGTAGCTACGAGCACTGACCCGGTGGTACAGGCACCTATTTCATTCTGATCGGGTATGTTGACCGTAAAATCAATCGGGGTAGTAGGGTAGAAAGCGTCATTAAGCACGGTATCGAATGGATGTTCGAATTATGTCTCGTGGTGGATCCTGAGCATCGGGTAGCTTCCAGTTCGAAGAACCATTGGTTGGCGATGTAGGAGGTGGCGTTAGAGATGAGTGGATTCACATCGCTAGAGATTTGCGCCGGTGCTGGTGGCCAAGCTTTGGGGCTTGAGCAAGCCGGTTTCTATCATGTATGCACGGTAGAGAACGACCGAGATGCCTGTAATACGCTGCGTTTGAATAGGGACAACGATCTCGTTGCAGCAAAACAGCGTTGGAACGTTCGCGAGGACGATGTCCTCAACTTAAACGGTGCGGATTTCAAAGGCGTAGATCTAGTGGCTGGGGGTGTGCCTTGCCCACCGTTTTCAATTGCCGGAAAGCAGCTCGGGGCTGATGACGAGCGAGATCTTTTCCCAAAAGCGCTTGAGATTATTGCTTTGGCCGACCCGAAAGCAGTGCTCTTGGAGAACGTGAAGGGGTTGTCGCAACCACG
>ERZ1673749.1890-NODE-1890-length-12337-cov-51.314688_pt1 | contig 12337 bp, 12 predicted proteins | sample MGYA00580204_ERZ1673749 | MGnify/ENA primary metagenome ERZ1673749 (study PRJEB41218, sample SAMN15661745) | gut metagenome | host: Homo sapiens | place: Canada: London | collected 2015-08-20/2019-03-30 | study: EMG produced TPA metagenomics assembly of...
TGAGTGGTACAGACACTAATCGGCTCTGTGAGCAGTCGGGAATGAAGCATTTCTTGCGGGTTCCCACTTCATAGCTGTAAAGCTTGAGTGCGTCAACCACGGTCTGCAGATCTACCTGGGATGACGCAATTGAGCATTGGGGTAAGAGGGCTTATCCGTGAGGCACCCGAAGGGTGCTCGCTCCATAGGCATCGGTCATCCGCGAAGCGGTGACCGATGTACAAAGACCCTTCCCTACCCCCTCGACCCCTTGTGGGTCGCCGAGCAGAGCCTTCAGCGACCCCGCAAGGGTGTCGCACTGGTTGCATGACTCCCTGATAAGTGCGACACCCTGGCGGGGTCGTATATCTTTCTTGGCATCCTCTCCCGCGGTCTTCGGCACTTCGTGCCTCGACACGCGGGCTAAGGAGCGATGATCCCTCCGGGGCTTCGCCCCTACGGGATCGGCAGGCGGGTGCATTAGGAGAGGAATCTCCCGCCGCAGATCTCCTCTGCATAGCGGTAAAGATCAAATGCGTCAGCCCTGGCTGTAGTTACCGCTTTGATGTATATTTGTTCACATTCGCTTGCATTATGTATGCAGATCAGACCTCTACGAGACAATCACAGGATCAATTATTTTGCCGGCCGGATCCGTACCCGTCCTTGTGCTCTCCTCCTCTCGGTGGAGTACCACTTCTGAGGGGCTTCGCAGGCATCCGAGGGAGGGTGAAATCTAATATCGGTATTAGTGAATCCTATTACCGGTATTAGTGAAGTCTAATATCGGTATTAGTTGACACTATTACCGGTAATAGATTGGAGCCTGTGGAGAGACGCACTCTAAGCGGTATATTTGTGCCATGACTGAGCGCTCACCGATACTTGACTTCTTCCCCTTTACGCCCACGCCGTCGCAGGCTCGGGTGATCGATAAGCTGGACCACTTCCTACGCCATGGAGAGGAGGACTCACTCTTCCTCCTCCGGGGCTATGCCGGTACCGGTAAGAGTAGCCTCGTCGGCGCCTGGACCCGTATGCTGGTCTCCATGGGCGTGCCGGTGAGGCTGCTGGCACCGACGGGTCGTGCCGCTAAGGTGCTGAGCGCCTACTGCGGCATGCCGGCCTACACGATCCATCGGACGATCTACCGTCAGCGAGTCGGTGCGGGAGGGGCCTTTACCTACGATCTGGGGTACAATGCGGGGCAGCAGGGGACTGTCTTTGTGGTCGACGAGGCGTCGATGATCAGCAATCAGAGCGAGGGGAATGACACCTTTGGGAGCGGGCGGTTGCTGGATGATCTGATGGACTTCTGTCACTCGGTGCCGTATAGTAGGATCGTCTTCATCGGCGATGATGCACAGCTGCCGCCGGTCGGTACGCCGCAGAGTCCCGCACTCTCGCCGGACTATCTGCGGGGCTACTGCTCTTATCTCTATGAGGAGACGCTGACCGACATTGTGCGGCAGGAGAGTGCCGGAGAGATCGTCCTGACGAGCTACGACCTGAGACAGCGGATCGCCGACCTGCAGCAGGGGAAGCCGTGGAGCGAGCCGCTGCTGGAGACCCCTCGGCGGGGTGGGGAGGTGAGGATCATCTCAGGCTATGACCTGCCGGAGCTGATGGAGGAGTCCTACCGCAGGGTGGGGCAGGAGGAGACGGTGCTGATCACGCGGTCCAATCGCGAGGCTGAGTCCTACAATCAGGGGATCCGCCACCGCACTCTCGGCTACGAGGAGGAGGTGGTGCCGGGCGAGCGGCTGATGGTGGTGCGGAATAATTACTTCTACACACCGGTCGATAGTTCGGGCAAGCAGACCGGGGGCTTCATTGCCAATGGTGAGATACTGGAGGTCCGGGATGCGCGTCATACGGCGGAGCTGTATGGCTTTACCTTCAGGGATGCGGAGCTGATAGACGGCGAGGGGGGCTTTGTCTCGGCGAAGATCCTCTTAGAGAGCCTCTACAGCGGCACCTCTGCCCTGACGGGGGAGCAGCGGCAGCTGCTCTTCGACAATGTTGCCCTCGACTACCCCGGGGTGCAGTCGCGCCGTCAGCTCTATGCGGAGATGCGGAAGAATCCCTACCTCAATGCCCTGCAGATCAAGTATGCCTACGCCATGACTTGCAATAAGGCTCAGGGTGGTCAGTGGCGCGAGGTCTTTGTGAGCTTCGGATACCTGACGCCGGAGATGATCGACATATCATTTCTCCGCTGGTTCTACACCGCGGTGACGCGTGCCACGGAGCGACTTTACCTGATCGACCCGCCCGCCTTTATCTTCGGACAGATCGAGGAGGAGGCGATCCAGCTGCGGGACCTTTAGATCAAGTCAAGGATAATGGCATCGGAGATGTCGATGCCGTGGAGGGATAGGTGGAGCCGGTCGCCCTCATGCACTAGGTCCCAGGACGCGATATGGGGCTGAGCCCTCTGTAGAACCTTTTCCCTAACCTCTGGTGAGAAGAGATGCTCCATCTCACTCAGCGAGAGCCCCTCGCAAGTGCGCAGGCGGGTCAGGACGTACTCCTCGAGAGCCATCTCGGGGGTGATCCGCTCGTAGGCCCGACTGAGGAAGGGCGTGTGGCGTAGGAGCTGACGATTGTAGAGCGTCACGTTGCTTGGGTTGTAGGATCGCCAGGGATGGATGTAGCTGTGTGCGCCCGGGCCGAGGCCTATGTAGGGTATGCCGTGCCAGTAGGAGCTATTGTGTCGGGAGCGGTAGCCGGGTAGCGCAAAGGCTGAGATCTCGTAGTGCTCATACCCGGCCGACCTCAGTCGCTCAGCGACATAGTGGGACTGACGGAGGCTCTCCTCCTCGTCCAGTGCCCTAATCTTCCCTCGCTGTAGTCGGTAGTGGAGCGGGGTTCCCTCCTCGTAGATCAGGTGGTAGGCGGAGATGTGGGTCGGCTCAAGGGCGATCAGTGCGTCCAGGTCTGCCCTTAGGGTCTCGTCGGAGGAGCCGGGGATGCCGTAGATTAGGTCGAGAGAGATGTTTCTTATCCCTCGGCGATGTAGCTCCCGGACGAGCTCTCGAGTCTCCTCCCCGGTATGGCGTCTCTGGAGGAAGCGGAGCAGGCTTGGGTCAAAGGTCTGTGCACCAATGCTGAAGCGACTGACCCCTCGAGTGATCACTTCGTCCAGATCCATGGTCGTGAGGTCTCCGGGATTGCACTCAAGGGTGATCTCCGCCCCCTCGGTGATGTCGAAGGAGCATCGGAGGAGGCGAAGGATGTCGCCGATGGCTCGCCCGCTGAGCAGCGAGGGGGTGCCGCCGCCGAAGTAGACGGTCTCCACAGACTGACCGGCGAGTTCACCTGAGCGAAGCTCGATCTCAGTGGAGAGCGCTCTCAGGTAGTCTTCGAGTGGGTGGAGCGTGGTGACGGAGTAGAAATCGCAGTAGGGACACTTCGTCTTGCAGAATGGGATGTGGACGTAGATCCCTGCCATCGGTCAGATCTCTATGTCCTGGAGGCTCACCAGCTTATTCATGATCGCATAGACGGTGAGGCCGGAGGCGGAGTGGATGTCGAGCTTCTTGACGATGTTGCGCCGGTGCGTGGTGACGGTATTGGGTGAGATGAAGAGTTCGTCGGCGATCTCCTTATTTGTCATCCCCTTGACGACGCCGATGATGATGTCCCGCTCGCGAGGTGTCAGTTCCCCGGGTACCTCCTCTCGCTCGTCGGCAGTAAGGAGCGAGGTGATCAGGTCGATTACCTCCTTGTCGCTCTCCTCGGCAGACAGGTGTTCCTCGCATCGCTCTGCCAGCAGCTCGTCGGTGATGGTCTCGCAGTAGAGTATGAAGCGCGCCTTGGGCAGGTCGGCAATGGTCCGGACCGTCTCGATTATCGGTGGGCTGCAGACATTGCAGGAGACGATGACGATGTCCGGACGGAGGCTCTTCACCGTCTGGAGGAGAGTAAAGGGGTCCCTCAGGGTATGCACTGTCACTTCAGCCCCTTTTTCCCGATCGATCAGGTCAGCCAGCGTCTCCTGGGTGCGTCTGTCGGAGAGCGCTATGAGTAGATTAGCTTTCATCGTGGGGAGCTCTTCTCAAGGACCTTGATGCAGGGGATGAAGATCTGATTCTCTATGTCATTGTGGTTGAGCAATTCCTCGCCGCAGGCATAGAGGTCGTGGAGGACGTTGTAGAGCTTGAGATTGGCCTCCCAGGTGTAGTACTTGAGGAAGAGATTCTTGAGCTCATGCATCTTCAGCTCCACTTGGTCGTGGTGTCGCTCAAAGTTGGTGATGTTGTAGTCTTTCTTCCCCTCCTCACCACGGAGTAGTCCCTCGGCGTAGGGGAAGACCACCTCGTCCTCGTAGTGCATGTGGTTGCGTACCTCCTTGCAGTAGTCGGTGAAGTAGTGCTTCACCACCACCCGGATGTCGTGCGGAGCCCCCTCGAGAGCCACATCGAGCGCTTCGCCGATATCGGGCAGCCGAACCTCCAAGAAATAGCGGTGGCTGCCGCGGAGGAAGGAGATGATCTGCGCTACGTCGATCGTCTCCAGGTCCGGCGTCAACGCCTCTCGCAGATCGGGGTAGAGGTCGAAGTGAACCAGGTACATAAAGGTGTCCGTGTCCACGCCATTGGCCTCGCACACTTCGCGGATCGTGTGGTCGCCCATCCCGAGAGGGATCCCGAGGCGAGAGATGAGGGAGAAGATGTTGTAGTGCTCGCTCAGGAGGTCTGCCATCCTCGAGTGAGCGGTGTACTGTACGCGGTTGATCATGATTCGTATCTCGAGAGTGTCAGTGACTTGCCGTCCCAGACGGCGTAGCTGTAGTACTTGATCCAGTCCCCGAGGAGGATCACCCGGCTGTGGTCGCCCACGCGGTGATCAGCCAGACGGTGACGGTGTCCGAAGATGTAGAATTCGGGTGCCTCTGCTCCCAGTCGAAGTGCCTCCGCCTCGGCGTGTCGGACGAGGTACTCCTCACCGATCTCCGGCTGCGGGAGCTGTCGACTTTTCTTAAGCCCTCGCTCGCGACTCCTACGAGCCCATCGCTGAGCAAAGGGGATCGTCAGCCATGCCGGCAGGAGTCCATAGAGGAACTGGCACACCCGAGAGTGAAAGATCGCCCGCGTGATTGCGTATGCCCTGCTCGGTGCGTACTCGTCGCCGTGAGCGATGAAGAATCGGTGTCCCTCCAGATTCATTGTTGCTGCCTCCCGGTGGAGCGTGCAACCGATCTCCGTAGGAAGGTAGTCGGAGATCCAGATGTCGTGATTGCCGGTGAAGAAGTGGATCTCCACTCCCTCGTCAGCCATCTCGCCCAGTACCCCTATCGTCCGGGTAAAGCCTCGGGGGACCACATGTCGGTACTCATACCAGTAATCAAATATGTCGCCCACCAATATGAGTCGCTTCGCCTCAGGCTCAATGCTGTGGAGCCAACGGACGAAGCGTTGCTCCGCAGCTCTCGGATCGTCGTGGTAGGGCGATCCGAGGTGGAGGTCTGAGGCGAAGTAGGTCTTGGTGCGGGCGGTCATGGTAGGGATTACATCATACCCAGCTCCAGCTTCGCCTCGTCGCTCAGCATGGACTGATCCCACTGGGGCTCAAAGGTGATCTCGATATTGACCTCTTTGATCCCCTTGACCGCCTTCACCTTCATCTCAAGATCCTCGCAGAGGAAGTCGCTCACGGGACAATTCGGGGATGTAAGCGTCATGGTGATATTGACGACCCCGGTGTCGTGATCGACATCGACGTCGTAGATCAGCCCCAGATCGTAGACATTGACCGGGATCTCGGGATCGTAGACGGTGCGGAGGGCGGCAATGATCCGCTCCTCCAGTTCTAATGGATTCTTATCTTGATTGCTCATTCTGTCTTATCTTTACTCTCCTTAGAGTGGGTGAGGATGTAGAGGATCCCCTCGCTGAGGATCCGATCCGGCGCCTTAGGGTTTTGGTCGAAGGTCTCATTCGCCACCTCCAGATCCGGAGCGATACCGCCCTCGATGGATTTCTTATCCACGTCGAGGCTCTTGACTGCGGAGTAGCGTACGCGCCAGCCATTGGGCAGCTCCGATGTGGCCGGCATACCGCCGCCTCCTCCGGAGGGGAGGCCGACGCGGTAGACGTTGGGCGCATGGGAGACCTTGACGAGGAAGTCATTTGTCGCACTGTAGCAGCCCCGATCCTGGAGGATCACGAGGGGCTTCTCGGTCCAGCGTCGTCCCTCGGCGGGAGTGACGTAGACCTCCTTGAGCTTAGAAAAACTCTCTCGACCGGGACCGGTCTTGTGCGTGGTGTATCCTACCAGGGTCCTCTCGTCGTAGAAGTATCCCGCCAGGTCGGATGCATTGCTGACGAGACCGCCGCCATTGCCCCTCACATCCAGTATGATCCCCTCGGTATTATCGAGGTATCTCAGGATGAAGTCCATACTCCCGAGCGAGGATGAGAAGCTATTGTAGCGGATGTAACCGATGCGGTGATTGGGCTTATCCTTGATGCCAAAGTTATTGTAGAGCATCCCGCCCGACTGCATCAGGTATCCGGAGATGTACTTCTGCCTCATGTAGACATTGAGTCCCTCGGTCGGGTCACCTGCCCAGTCGCTATTGGCACTGACGTCAAATCCGGTCATCAGATTGACATGTCCGTCTCTGAGCTCATCGAGCATTGCCGCCATAAGGTGGAAGAAATTGAGGTCATTTGCTGCATTCTTCTCCTCCATCAGGTCCATTCGCTTGCTGTAGACGGTGTGGATCGAGTCCCAGTCCACTCCTTTCTCATCCAGGAAGCAGTATCGCTCATCGATGATCGACCAGAGTGCCTCGAAATTGGCTCTGTAGTCAGTATTCTCCGGCTGTGAGGGGATACAGGCTGAGAGTCCGAGGAGGACAACCACCACAGCGGGTAAAATATGTGCGTTTCTGAGTGCCATAGATCTTAGTAGGATGATCTGATGTGTGAGGACCGAAGGGCACGCCCGCCGGAGAGAGCCTTGGTCTCGAGCGTGATACCGAGGACCAGCCCGACACTGCCGAGTTCATACCTCGTATGGCTGAGCTTCTCCACAGTACCGATGTGCTGGAGCCCGATGACCCAGGTGGCGTTGTGGATCGGCAGCTCCATCAGTAGCCTCTGACGGATCGCCAAGCTATTGTGTGGCGCCGTCAGGTGGAGATGAATGGGAGTCTTATTGTCCCCGGAGATGTACTCGTAGTAGCTCTGTCCATAGTCCGGGTGGTAGGCAATGTGGAGCAGAGGAAGTGAGACACTGTAGGAGAAGCGCATCGGCAGTGTCTCCCATGGGATCCGGTAGCTGAGCCGCGACCAGGCATCGAGGCCGGTCGTCGCCTTGACGTTGGCCACGTTGTTACTATTGGAGAGCTTGAGATTGCCCTGCACCAGGAGCGACCAGGCGGGCGCGACCTCCAGCCTCAGTCCTCCCCGCTGTAGGAGTGAGAAGGAGAATGCTGTCTGCGTGTAGAGACCCGGGAGATACATCCGGGTACCATTGGCCTTATTCTTCGGCATCCCCACTCCCAGCTCCAGCTCCTGCCTCAGGTGCCATCGGTCGGCGAAGTACGGACGATCCGTGCCGAGGGAGATCCGGAGATCGTACCCTGTGTGGGCGGATGGGCTGATATACTGGTCGATGACGCCCACACGACCACCGGTCAGGAGGATCTCTCTGTGGGTCGTGCTGAGCGAACCGTCGTAGGTCCACGGCTTCCCGTGGATGTAGTCCTTAGTCTCTCTCCCGAGCTTCTCCAGATGGCTGCGCATCCTCTGCCCCCCGGTTTCTGACTGAGCTGATCCAGAGAGAGGCAGTGCCAAAGTCAGCAACAGTAGGAGTGCGATCTTGCTGAGTCTCTTATTCTTCATCATCATCCCTAAAGGTCAGCCTCTGCTGACGAGTTACCTCCTCGATCACCTGAGCCTCTTCCTCGGCTCTGTCGTCCATATCCGACTCGACCTCCTCGTCAGGGGTATCCTCCTCGTCCGAGTCGTCGTCTGCCTCGTCCTCAGGCTGCTTGAGTGGCTCCAGCTCGTGCACCTCCGTGACCGAGCCTGTACTGACGCGCTTGCCCTTGGCGCGCACGCCCTTGACGGCGATGAAGTCCTCCGCCTCGACCTCCTCCGTCGTCCCGTCCTCGTAGACCACCTCCACTCGGGCGTAAGGCTCGTCGCTAAGGAGGAGAAGGGTGTCGTCGGGATTGGTCAGGATGGTATCCTTCTTCCGCAGCTTATCCTCCTCGAGGAGGAAGCGCTTCATGTAGGTAAAGCCCTCCTTACTGTTGTGGTAGACGAGCGTCCAGACCTTCTCCGGATCATACTGCTCGATCACGAGGAGATTTCGCTCGAAGTGGTTGCTGTCCGAGAAGTCTGTCAGGTAGACCGTCCCGTCCTCCAGCACCACGAGGATCTTGTCGTCCCCCATGAATTCGCCCAGGTAGTCCCCCCGGTCATCGTAATTGAGTCGGAAGACGTCGCGATCAAACCATACATCCCTGCCTCCCAGAGTGCTCTTCCCCTCCTCCTTGAGTGAAATGCGGAAGACCGGCTCCTTCGTCAGGATATTCCCTCTCGCCTGGCGCCCCTTGATCAGCAGGTCGGCAAAGTCGGTCTCAAAGATCAGCCCGCTCTTGCGCCGCCGCTTCTTCGCACTCGGCCGCAGTACGGTCTTGATCACCTCCGCCTCGCCATTGGGGTTGGCCGTGAAGTAGAGTACCTTGGAGTCCGGCTTACCTCGTGTCAGGTCGTACTCCCGATCGCGGATCGCCGTCGTGACAGCAAAGCGCTTGATGAAGGCGGTGCCCTCCTTGCCGTCACGGTAGACGGCGTTGTAGATCGTCCGCTCGTCGCCGCGCACCCAGCGCGCCACGTGGATGATGTCCTTGCCGACGAAGCTCTTCTCGCTCACCTTGGTGATGAAGTAGACCCCGCTGCGGAGGAAGACGATCACGTCATCTATGTCGGAGACGTCGCTGACGTACTCCGCTTTCTTGAGTCCTGTGCCGATAAATCCCTCCTTGCGGTCTACGTAGAGCTTCTCGCTCTTCACCGCCACCTTTGCCGCCTCGATGTCGTCGAAGCTGCGGATCGTCGTCCGTCGCGGGTACTGCTTCCCGAAGTCCTCGTACAGCGTCTCATACCAGCTGATCGCCTCGCTGCGGACATCGCCGAGTCGTCGCTCGGTGTCCGCCATCTCGTCCATGAGTCGGGCGATGGAGGCGTCACTCTTCTCCTTATTAAACTTCAGGATCCTCGCCATCTTAAGCTCCAGGAGGTGCTTCAGATCCTCATCCGTCACGGGACGGAAGAAGGTCTCCAGCGAATCCTCCAGTCGGCTCCGTATGTGCTCCACCACCTCGGGGACGCTCTTCGCCTCCTCGAAGTCCTTATCCTTGTAGATCCGCCGGGTGATGAAGAGCTGCTCGAGGGACTCCAAGAGGTGCTGCTCCTGCAGCTCGCTCAGCCGGATCCCCAGCTCGGCACGGATGTAGCTCATCGTCCGCTCGCACCCGTCGGCGAGTACCTCACTCACGGTGAGGAACTCCGGGTGATCGTCTCGCACCACGCAGCAATTGGGCGAGATGGAGATCTCGCAACCGGTGAAGGCGTAGAGCGCATCGATCGTCTTGTCGGGCGAGACGCCGCTCGGCAGCTGGATCTCGATATTGGCCTCCGCTGCGGTCTTGTCATTGATCTTCTTGATCTTGATCTTCCCCGTCTCATTCGCCTTCAGGATCGAGTCGATGAGGCTGCCGGTCGTGCTGGAGTAGGGCAGCTCCGTGATCGCAAGGGTGTGCGAGTCGACCTTCTCGATCCTTGCCCGCACCTTTACCTGCCCCCCACGCTCTCCGTCGCTGTACTTGGCGACATCGACGAGTCCGCCGGTGGGGAAGTCCGGATAGAGCTCGTACGGCTCACCGCGGAGGTAGCTGACGCAGGCCTGCAGCAGTTCGCCCACATTGTGCGGGAGGATCTTGCAGGAGAGCCCGACGGCGATGCCCTCAGCGCCCTGTGCGAGGAGGAGGGGAAACTTTACCGGCAGATTGATCGGCTCCTCGTTGGCTCCGTCGTAGGAGGGGACGTAGTCGGTGATCTTGGGGGAGAAGAGGACCCTCTTAGCGAGTGGCGTAAGGCGCGCCTCGATGTATCGTGGTGCCGCCGCACCGTCGCCGGTGAGGAGGTTGCCCCAGTTTCCCTGACACTCGATCAGGAGCTGTCGCTGCCCGAGCTGCACAAGCGCATCGCCGATGCTCGCATCTCCGTGCGGGTGGAGCTGCATCGTCTGACCGACGATATTCGCCACCTTGATCAGCCGATCCTCCATCTGCGACATCGTGTAGAGGATCCGTCGCTGAACCGGCTTCAGCCCGTCAGAGATGTAGGGTACTGCCCGCTCCAGGATGACGTAAGAGGCATAGGAGATAAACCAGGAGCGATACATCCCCGACAGCACGTAGTTACCATGGCTGTCGTGGGTCCGCCCATACCGCACATCGTCGGCCAGTGGCGCTCCCTCTTCAGTCGGCGTCAGCTCCTCCTCCGTGTCGGTCAGATGGTCTGCTCTCTCCTCTCCCTTCTCCTCTCTATCCATAGACTTTGATGATAATGTCCTAAGTTTGTCTCCTAAAGCTTACAAATTTAAGCAATTAATGCGACATCTCGGGGGACTATTCCGTGTGATCCTGCTCGCTCTGAAGCTCACGATGATAGAGCCCTCCCTGATGGGTCATTTCTATTACCGGTAATAGAGAAGACTAATACCGATAATAGTGACAACTAATACCGGTAATAGATTTCACTCTGAGCGGTTCGGGTCAGAGACGGGTAAAAAAAGAGTGTGTCCTCTCGCTGGCGAGAAGACACACTCTCTGAAGTGGAGCGGAAAGCGGGGCTCGAACCCGTGGCCTTTGGCTTGGGAAGCCAATGCTCTACCAACTGAGCTATTTCCGCATATCTCTTATAACAGGGCAAAGTTAGCCATTTTCCCCCATTCCCCCAATAGCACAAAAAGAGAGCAGGCAAGAGGCGAACTCTTGTCTGCTCCTATAAGTCGGGATGACTGGATTCGAACCAGCGACCTCACGCCCCCCAGACGCGCACTCTAACCGGACTGAGCTACATCCCGAAGCTCTCCCTTCCTTTTTGTGAGGGCAAAGGTACTACTATTTTTTGATTATACCAGCACTTTGCTTCGAGACATTTTCCCTCTACGTTTTGGGGCGATAGTGTGGAATGGAGAGGGGCGCTGATCTGTCATGCTATCCGAGAGCGAGAGGCTGTTAGTCAAGAAGAGTTATCAGCGTCCCGAAGAGAAAGAGAAAGGATAGCAGGTCAATCTTTCGGCTCGCCAGTCGGACGATAAAAGCAACAAGAAACAGGGACGCTGCTAGTAGTGTGACGATCTGGGTGATATCTGTCTGCAGCGCATGCCCAAGCAGGCGGGATATAGGTCTGTGGCAGATAAATAAAATGAATAGGATGATGTCTACTGCGGCGGGGGAGGCGGATTGTTTCACCTCAGCGTTCTGCCCAAATATTAATTTGAATGGATGTTGAAACATAGTGGTCTATTTGTTTCTTTGTTTGTGCCAGTTGTGGAGGCTTTGGGGATCTTCAACGGCAAGACTCTTGTAGTAACCAGACTCAAAGGTTTGGCCGTCTTTTGATAGAGTTCTGAGTCCTCTATCGCTTTGGTCCTCAGGAGTCAGAGCATACAGTATATTTAAAGACTGCCTTTGGCTTCGGAGACGATCATTATCTCGTGGAGGTCGTCACTCTCAAGAAAATGGAGGAGGGAACCATACGTCTCCTCTTTCACATCATATGGAGCCGTGCTACTGTGAGTGTTGTTGCAGGCACAAAGTGTTGCCGTGATCGTTATCACTAATGCCAGCAATTCAGGGATGAGTTTCTTCGACATATACGTTGGCTATTAGAGAAGGTTTGAGTTCTTACCAAGCCAATATTGTTCAGTTTCAACTGTAGCAAATGATGGCTTTAAGTTCTCTCTGATCTACGTGTGTAAATGTACTACTGTTTTTTGATTACACCAGTGCTTTGCTCCGACCTCAGGGGTGACGCATTTGAGAGACACTGTAGCCATTCATCTAATTGTAAAGAGTGGGGAACGAAGCACCCCTTGTGGGTGCCCGTTTTTTAGCCACGTGGTCGAGGGGCGTAGCCCCGAAGACCCGTGGACCAGGCAACGCAAGTAGTCCCGCGACCCCGCCAGGGCGTCGCACTTACCAGTCAGGCAATAAGTGCGACACCCTGGCGGGGTCGTATATCTTTACCGGGGTCCTCTTTCCCGCGGTCTTCGGCACTTCGTGCCTCGACACGCGGGCTAAACAGCGATGATCCCTCCGGGGCTT
>ERZ1673749.1891-NODE-1891-length-12327-cov-5.414439_pt1 | contig 12327 bp, 10 predicted proteins | sample MGYA00580204_ERZ1673749 | MGnify/ENA primary metagenome ERZ1673749 (study PRJEB41218, sample SAMN15661745) | gut metagenome | host: Homo sapiens | place: Canada: London | collected 2015-08-20/2019-03-30 | study: EMG produced TPA metagenomics assembly of...
CGAGGCCATTGCCGACTACCTGGCCGAGCAGGTGGAGGACGCGCTGGGGGCGGCGGAGACGCAGGCCCCCGCCGGAGAGGTACGGCACATTCAGAAGAAGGTAAACCGCCGCCTGCGGCGGACGGCGGTGTGGGCGGCCTGCATCGTGCTGGCCGCCCTGCTGGGGGTGCGCTTTGTGGTCAGCCCCCTGGTGTCCTCCCTGTACTATCAGCCAAACGCCTACACGGTGGGCGGAATGGAAGATCGCGCGCCGGCCTCTCTTGTAAAGGAGAACGGCGTGGAGGTGATCAGAATCGGAGACCTGCCGCCGGAGGAGGTGGAGCGCCATCTGCGCGTGGAGAGTCAGGACGTGGCGGTGGATCTTACTGCCCTTTACAGCCTGCTCGCCCCGGGGGCGACGGTGACAGCCGCCTCGGCGCAGCCGGAGGGGTTCGGGCGCTACACCCTCACGGTGGAGACGGAGGCGTGGCTCACCGGGGAGACGAGCCAGCGGAGCGGCGAGCTGGGCCCCCATGCAGACGGATTCTGGGCGCACTCCAGTCCGGGGCGGAGTATTCTGGAGATTATGGAGTCGGCGGAGAGCGGGCGCGTCAGTGATAAACTGGAATTCAGCCGCCACACCCAGGACTACCTGCGCGAGCTGCCCGGCACCTCCTATGTGGCGGCGTGGGTGCATTTTCCGGAGCATCTGAACCCCGTAAAGCTGTACTGGCTGGAGGAGCAGCAGGAGTACAGCGGCATCCGCTTTCTGTGGGCGGGCGTCCGTACGGGGGAGGAGAGCATGCTGGGATTCCCCATGCTGGATGCGCGGGGCAGCGGCTTCAGTCCCGACTGGGAGGACTATCCCATGTTTAACTGGGCCCAGGCCAGTCTGGAGCGGGCCGTGGGCGTGGCCTATGAACAGCGGTTCCGTAGCCTGTTGGCCTATGTGAACGACCGGCCTCAGGCAATAGAGGCCCTGCTGGGGGGCGAGGTCTGGGCGGACTACTATCAGAGCTATTTCGCGGAGGCCGCCGCCTATGTGGGGGCCAACGGCGTGGAGGTGACCGGCGCGCTGGTGTACGCCGAGGCTGACGATCTGCTCCGCCTGTGGGAGAACGGGGACGTGGACAAAATCGCCATCGACACCGTACTGCCCTCCAAGTACTCTGCCGGCGGGACATTCGGCTGGGGTTGAGAAAATCCGCTTTGACGAACCGGCCGGTTTGTATTATAATAAAATCAGGATAGGAGGTGTCCTTATGAAGCACGTTGTCATCACCATCGGCCGGGAGTACGGTTCTGGCGGGCGGCTCATCGCCAAGCAGTTGTCGGAGGAGCTGGGTATCACCTTCTACGACAAGGAGCTCATCACGGCGGTGGCCAGGAAGACCGGATTCTCGGAGAATTTCATCCGGGATTCCGAGCATCAACGTCCCACCAACAGCTTCCTGTACGACCTCTACACCGCGGTACAGACTCCGTCGGTGCCCGACCAGGTGTTCATTGCCCAGGCCAAGGTCATCAAGGAGGCCGCGTCCAGGGAGTCCTGCGTCATCGTGGGCCGGTGCGCCGACTACATCCTGCGGGACGACCCCAGGCGGCTGAGCGTCTTTGTGCACGCGCCGCTGGACGAGCGGGTGCGCCGCGCCCGGGAGGAGTACGGCGTCCAGGAGCCGAATCTGGAGAGCTTTGTGCTCCGCCAGGACAAGGCCCGCGCCTCCTACTACAACTACTTTGCCACCGGCAAGTGGGGCCAGAGCCGGGAATATGACCTGTGCGTCAGCAGTCATATGGGCATTGCCGCGGCGGTGGCCACCATCAAGGCCGCGGCGCTGGCCGTGGCGGGCGGGACCGGAGCGTAAGCTGCGGGGACGGCCCACCGGCCCGGACCGTCCGCGCCGGAGCAGACAATTCGTTTGACAAGAATTTGACAAGAAGCTGAGAGGCCCCGGAATCCCAAGTGATTCCGGGGCCTCTTTTCCGTATGGCGTTCAGTTGAGCACAATGGCGTGAACCGCCTCAATGAGCGCCACCGCCGCGCTCCGCTCCACCAGACACAGCGGTTTGCCGTCCAACGTGGCCAGGCAGTTCTCCCCGTCAAAGCGGTAGAGGGCGATCTGGACGGTGGGGGAGCCCTCCCCCTCCAGATGGAGGGTCAGGGCGATCTCCTCCTTGCCCGTGGGGGCCTCATCGGTGAAGGACACGGCGGTCAGGGCCTGGAGGGCGCTCTGAAAATCGTTGCTCTCCAGCGTCTCGCCCTGATAGGCGAAGGCCGGCCCGTCCGCACTGTCCGCCGCGGTGAGGGTGTAGGTCTCGCCCTCCAGGGTCATGTCCACCTGGCTGATATCCTCCAGCGCGGCGGGCAGCACCTCCTGGTGCCGGAGAGCGTCATAGGAGGCGGCCATCAGCGCCTCGTACTCCGCGCCGGTGATCTGATAGAGTAGCTTGGACTGGCCCACCCGGGCGTAGGCGGTGATCTCCTCCTCGCTCTCCCCGTCGGCGGGGGCCTCCGCCGCCCGCTCATCCGGATCGCGGCTGACGTTCAGCGTGAAGGTGCCGGAGGCCCCGTCTTCTCCGTCGTAGGCGACCTCGATGATCAGCTCGGGGCTGTCCAAACCGCAGGCCTGGAGATCGTCGTCGTTGGCGCTGTAGGTTACGCAGTCCGTCAGCGACAGGGACTGGATGGCCTGGAGATAGTCCTCCACCCGGTCGGGATCCAGCGGGACTTGCTCCCCGTCCCGCTCGGTGAAGTACACATCGTCCTCCCGGTAGGTGTTGCCGCCGTCCTCCTGGTAGGAGACGGCGTAGTTCTCCGCGCCGGAGAAGCGCAGCTCCGACACCTGGCCGAAGGCGGGAATGTCGTCCTGGTCGATCAGCTCGTCCAGGGTCACGTCAAACTCGTCTAGGGGGTCGTGGGCCGCCAGGTACACGTTTCCGTCCCCGATGGAGACATACCGCTGGGAGTCCATCTTGCTGTAGTCCCCCAGCTGGATCGTCTGAGTCCCCCCGCCGGCTGTGACGCGGATGGTGCACACCGGGTTATCCAGGCCGTACTGGCCCAGATCGTCCACATCTTCGATGATGAAGGCGGCGCCGAAGGCCTCGAAGGGTTCCAGAAGTAGGTCCATCTGCTCGGCGTCCACCGGGAAGGCCGCGTCGTCGTCGTAGCTCCAGGTTCCGTCCCGGTGGAAGGACAGGGTCTGCCCGTCGTAGTCCCAGGAGAGGCTCTCCACCTCGTCGGCGGAGATGGAGAGGATGGTCTCCCCGCTGGTCTGGATCTGCTCCTTTTGGGCCTTGTACCGGCTGAGGGCAAAGGTGGCGATACAGGCCGCCAGAAGCACCGCCAGCACCACATAGAGCCGCTTATACCGCTTCATTCTGCATCCTCCTTCTCTTAACGACCACGGCGATGCCGACGCCCAGGTAGGCCAGGGGTACGATGCCGATCATGAGCACCTTCAGCAGGGAGGAGGTGGACGCGCTGATGGTCAGGTAGTTGTAGTTCAGAGACTTGCTGCGGATGGCCATGGCCTCGCTCTCCCCCACCAGGGAGGACAGGGCGTTCATCCCCAGGTTCACGTTGGCCCCCGACGAAAGGGCGTTATACTTGTCGTCCAGGAAGGCGGAGGAGGAGAACCACACCATCTGGCCGCTGCCCGCCTCCACGGAGACCGCCAGGGTGAAGGGGCCGTCCAGATCTCCCTCCTCCTTGTCGTAGGTGTCCAGCTCGTAGCCGGCCAGCTTGCTGTAGGAGGCGTCCGAGGTGGTGAGCAGGGGGGTGACTGTGGCGCCGTTGGTGTCCTCCCCCACGGTGAGGCCCAGAGAGAGGGGCAGGATGGGGAAGTAGCGCTCGTCGATCAGGGAGTCGGTGATGGCGCTGGAGGCCAGGTCAGGCAGGAGGGCGAAGGGCGCCTGGAAGGCGTAGTGCTCCCGGTCGGACTCGATCACAATCCCCTCGTTGGCCGTCACGCCGTACTCGGACAGGAGGCTGTAGAGGTTGTCCAGGGAGGCGCCATCCACCGGGCCGGCCATGACCAGCAGCTTGCCGCCGCCGGTCACATAGTCGGCGAGCATATCCCGCTCCTCCCCGGAGATGTCGCTGGTGGGGGCGTAGATGAGGAGGCAGGCGGCGTCCTCAGGAATGGCGTCCACGGTCAGCAGGGAGAGGTCGTGCAGCTCCATGTTCGCCTTCTCCAGCTGCTCCTGGAAGGTGGAGGGCAGCTCGCTCTCGCCGTGGCCCTCCAGCCGGTAGAGCTGGGGCTGCTCGGCGTTGACCACATAATCGATGGCCGAGGTGATGGCGCCCTCACCGTCAAAGGAGGTGTTGTAGGAGTAGGTGTACATGTCCGGCTCGGACAGATAGATGTCGTCGTAGGAGATAAACCGGCTGCGCCCCCCGCACTCCACCACCAGGCTGTTGTTCTTCACCGCCTCGTCGGTGTACTGCTCGGCGAAGGTGGGGTAGACGTCGGGGTTTTTCTTGACCACGGTAATGTGGTCGGACAGGCTCTCGTATTTGCCCAGGAGGTTTTCGATCACCGCGTCCTCCTCGCCGGACTGCACGATCCAGTAAATGGTCACGTCCTGCTCCAGCGCGTTGACCACCACCTTGGTGTTGCTGGTGACGGAGTAGAGCTTGGAGGCGCTGATGTCATACTGGGTCAGGCTGGTGGGCAGGGCGCTCACCAGAAGATTGAGGACGATGAGCAGCGCCAGCACCGCCGCCGTCAGCATCAGAGAGTAGGTTCCGCCCTGAAAGGCCTGGCGGCTGTGCCCCGCCGGGCCGGAGGGTGTTGCATTCGGCCGCTTCTTCATCAGTTGTACCTCCTTTTCTCCAAAGACTGCACCGAGAGGAACAGAAAGAGGGCGGCCACCGTCAGGTAGTAGAACACGGCCGTCAGGTCGAACACGCCGTTGACAAAGGTGTAAAACCGCTCAAAGAGGGAGAGGGCGGACATGACCGAGGGCAGCAGGCCCTCGAAGGCGGTGCTGTCCACGAAGTACAGGGCCGCCACCGCGGCCAGCAGCACCAGACAGACGCCGTAGGCCAGGTTGCTGTTTCGGGTCAGATAGCGCACCACGGCACCCACCGCCAGAATGAGCACCAGCAGGGCGGCCAGCGCCCCCACCGGGGTGGAGGAGACATACTCGGAGAGGCTGACGCTGTAGTAGTTCAGCAGAATGACCGCGATGCCCAGGCCGGCGGCCAGCCCCTGGTTGTCGGTCAGCGAGGAGAGAAAGACCCCCACGGCGATCAGGGCCGCGCCCAGCAGGAAAAAGGCCAGAATGGAGCCGTAGGAGGTGAGCAGATAGACGTCGCCGAACTGGGCGAAGATCAGCGGATAGACCGCGATGATGGCCAGGGGGATCAGGTACAGCACCAGCAGGGCCAGATATTTCCCGGCGATGATCTGCACGGTGGTGATGGGCAGGGAGTAGAGCAGCTGGTCGGTCTTCTGCCTGCGCTCCTCCGCCAGCACCCGCATGGTCAGCACGGGTACGATGACCACAAAGACCAGGCTGGCGAAGCTGAGAACGTACTCGAAGTTGCTGACCGCGGCCTGGAGGTTGTAGAGCATGGCGCCGATGCCGATGAAGGCCAGCAGGAACGCGCCGAACACATAGGCGGTCAGGGAGTGAAAATAGCTTCTCAGCTCATGCTTGAATACAGCGGTCATGCCTCCCCCTCCTCTCCCTCCGCGGCGGCCGGGGCCTCCGCGCTCTGTTCCGTCAGCTCGATGAAGATATCCTCCAGATTGGCCTTCTTCAGCGCCATCTCCAGCAGGGGAACCCCCGCCCCGGCAAAGGCGAAGAAGAGGGCGCGGGAGACGTCGTGGAGGCTTGCCTCCCGTCCGGTTTTGAGGCGCGCGGTGACGAGACCGCCCTCCTCCGCCGTGATGGACCGGCCGGTGATGGCGCCGATGCCGTCCAGAAGGGCGCGCACCTGCTCCTCCGTCCCCTCGGCGGTCAGGGTGATCTCGTTGGGGGTGAGCAGGCGGCTCTCCAGCTCGTCGGGCGCGCCGAAGGCCGCCAGCCTCCCGTGGGCGATCATGAGGATCTGGTCGCAGATGGTCTGCACCTCGGACAGGATGTGGGAGCTGAACAGAACCGTATGGGTCTGGCCCAACTGCCGGATGAGCTCCCGGATCTCAATGATCTGGAGGGGGTCCAGCCCCACCGTGGGCTCATCCAGAATGATGACTCTGGGGCTGCCCAGCAGCGCCTGAGCAATGCCTACCCGCTGCCGGTAGCCCTTGGAGAGCGCGGAGATGCAGCGGTGGCGCACGCCGGTGAGCCTGGTCTGTTCCACCACCTCCGCAATCTGGCGTTCCAGCGCCCCGCCCCGCAGCCCCTTGGCCTCGCCCACGAACCGCAGGTATTCCACCGGGGTTTCGTTCAGATAGAGGGGCGGCTGCTCCGGCAGGTAGCCGATGAGCCGCTTGGCCGCGCCGGGCTCCTCGAAAATGTCGTGCCCGTCGATGCGCACACGCCCGCTTGTGGCGGACAGGCAGCCGGTTATGATGTTCATGGTGGTGGACTTTCCCGCGCCGTTTGGCCCCAGAAAGCCGTATACATGCCCCTCCTCGATTTCAAAGGAGAGATCGTCCACCGCCAGGAAATCTCCATAACACTTTGTCAGGTGTTCCACTGTGATCATGGTTGACCTCCTCGTTTCCATTTGAGTGCATGGCACCCGAGGTCATTATAAAGAGGAATGCTGAAACGACGCTGAAAGCCCTCTTCCCCGGAGGAGAAAAAGGGGGTGCGGCCCAGCGGGGCCGCACCCTCAGGCTGTCCATAAACCCTCCTGCTAAAGCGTTCGGAGGGAAGGATAGTGTGAAAGGGAGCTGTCAAGGTTCCCTGGAGGTGAATTGGCCGTAGGCCAAGAGAGACCGGCCTGGGCCGTTCGCGTTGGATCAAGCGACATTTTGAAACGTTTTCAGAGTTTCAAAATGTCCCCCCAGCCTGTCGAAAAGACTTTTTTGACAGGCTGGGGTGCGGCCCAGCAGGGCCGCACCCTCGCGCGGTCGTTCGGAGCGCTGCTCCGGTCAGTCATTGGGGAAAGCGGCGCGATAGACGGCCTCCTGCTCCGGCAGGTGGGTGACATATCCCACCGGGATCCGGTTTCCGGTGGCCTCGATGATCCTCCGCGCGCCGTCCGGGCCGAAGGCGCCGCACAGCTCGATGCAGCCGACGCCCTGCTCCAGCAGCTCCTGCGCGGCCGCACAGGCGCCCTCCAGGGTGGAGACGCCGCGCATCTGCGCCGCTCCGCCGTGTATGGCCGCCCGGTCGGTCTCCGGGCGGAAGTCCCCCAGGATCAAAAATGCAAATTTCATACACATACCTCCTGTATCTCTGATTTCATTCTCTGATTTCCGGACGTGGCTTACTCCGGAGCCGCTACTCCTGCCGGCAGGGCAGCTCCGCCCGGAAGCGGTTAAAGCCTCCGGCACACGTTACGTCAATGGTTCCGTGGTGCTGGGCCACAATGCCCTCGGCAATGGACAGCCCCAGGCCGAAGCTGCCATTCCGGCTCCGGGCCGGATCAGCGCGGTAAAAGCGCTGGAAGATCTGGCGGCGGGCCTCCGGCGGGATCGGTTCCCCCTGGTTGGCCACCGTCAGCGCACAGTGATTCCGCCCCCTCCGGTGGAGAGTTACCTGGGTCTCGCCGCCGGGGCTGGAGTACTTTTGTGCGTTGTCCAGCAGAATCTCCAGCACCCGCCGCAGCGCTTCCTCATCGCCGCTGACGGTGATCCCCTCGTCCACCTGGGAGGTCAGGGTGAGGCCCTGCTCAAAGAACAGCGGCTCAAAGGGCAGGAGGCTCCGGGCGGTCAGACCGCTGAGATCCACCGGATGGAGCACAAGGTGGGATTCGGCGCTGTCCGTGCGGGCCAGCTCCAGCATCTGCTCGATCAGGGCGCGCATCTGGCGGGACATGGTCAGGATGTTGGACAGAAAGCCGGCCTGGCTGGCCGCGTTCTGGCCTCCGTCCTGTAGGAGCTCCGCATCCGTCATGATGACGGTCAGCGGGGTTTTCAGCTCGTGGGAGGCGGCCGCGACGAACTGCCGTTGCTGCTGCCAGGCCCGCTCCACCGGGCGCACCGCCCACTTGGAGAGCAAAACGCTGACCCATAGGAAGGCCAGGAAGCTCAGACCGCCGATCAGGAGGCAGGTTCTGCGCAGTCCGTCCAGCGTGGCCCGCTCACTGGAGATGTCCGCGAACACCAGGAAGCGGCTCATGGGGGCGTCGGAGCGGTAATAGCGCAGGTTATACTCCTCCAGCACCCCCAGGCGGCGGGGGGAGGCCGCGGCAGCCTGGGCCAGGCCGCCCAGAAAGGCGTCGTCGGACAGGTCGTAGTAGCCGCCGCTGGCGTCCAGCAGCTCGCCGTGGGGGCCGAGCTGTAGCGTGAAGAAGGGCAGGCGCACGTCTTCCCCCAGCTCGCCCGGAGCGTCCATTTGAAAGGGCTGGCTGGCGATGCGCTCCATCATACGGATGCTCTCGGTCTCCAGATTGGCGCTGGTGAAGTAGAACACCAGGCCCAGCATGGCGCTGAGCAGGATGGTGGCGATGCCCATGTTGATGACAATGAACTTCAGGCGCAGCCGCTTAATCATCGCCGCTCACCTCCAGGTGGTAGCCCAGCCGGCGGATGGACTCAATGCGGATGTTGGAGCCGATGCTGGCGAGCTTTTTCCGCAGAAAGCAGACGTAGACCTCCACATGGTTTTCCACCGCGTCGGAGTCGTACCCCCATACCCGCTCCAGCAGGGCCGCCTTGGACAAATTGCGCTCGCCCGCCTGGAGGAGCAGCCGCATGATGTCGAACTCCCTGGCGGACAGCCGGATGCTGTCCGCCCCGCAGGAGAGGGCGGCGGTGGACAGATCCAGAGATGTATTGCCCAGGGTGAGCTGATTGACCTGGGCGCCCTGCCGGCGCAGCAGGGCGTTGACGCAGGCCAGCAGCTCCCGGGTGTCAAAAGGCTTGGTGAGGTAGTAGTCGGCCCCCGCGTTCAGACCGGTGATGCGGTCCTCCAGGCCGGAGCGGGCGGTGAGCATCAGAATGGGGGTGCCCAGATGCCTGGCGCGCACCTGCCGGGCCACGGTGTAGCCGTCCAGGCCGGGCATCATCACGTCCAGAATCAGCAGGTCGTAGACGCCCAGCTCCGCGTATTCCGCCCCGGTCTCCCCGTCATAGACGGCCTCCGCCTCAAAGCCCTTCCGCCGCAGCACCTCGGCGATGGAGTCGGCCAGCAGCTGTTCGTCCTCTATAATCAAAATTTTCAACGCTGTCCCTCCTGCGTTTGTCCCACGTGTCCTTCTGATCATAATACAGAACGAAGCTGAAAGGAAGCTGAAAACCAGCGGATCTTTCGCGGTGTCCCCTGCCTGATGGCTGATAGAGATGGGAGGAGACGTTCTTAGAAAAATGGAGCCGGATACCGATGGTACGGCATCCGGCTCCACTATTGAAGCAGTCCGAATCATTCTATCCGTTAGCGGACTCTGATTTATGAAAAATTTTGGCCGTTTCCTGCCCGCGGAGCACCCGCAGGCCGCCCAGGGCCAGGGAGCGCATCTCGTCCTCGCCGGGGTAGACCACCACGGGGGCCAGGAAGGAGACCCGCTTCTCAATCTCGCTGGTGACATACTGGGAGTAAGCGATGCCGCCGGTGAGAAGGATGGCGTCCACCTTGCCGCACACGTTGGGGGCGCACTTGGCGATGTTCTTGGCGATGTTGAGGATCATGGCGTCGTAGACCAGCTTGGCGTGGGCGTCGCCGCTCTGGATCATCTGCTCCACCGCGCGGCTGTCGGTGGTGCCCAGGTGGGCCATCAGGCCGCCCTGGTTCTTCACCAGCTTCATCATGCCCTTGTAGTCGTACCGGCCGCTGAAGCACTCCTTGATCACGTCGAACATGGGCAGGCCGCCGGCCCGCTCAGGGGAGAAGGGACCCTCCTCGTCGTTGATGAAGTCCTCAATCTTCCCGTTGTGGTGCAGGTTGACGGAGATGCCGCCGCCCAAGTGGGCCACGATGACGGTGATGTCCTTGTAGTCCCTGCCGTTCTCCCGGGCGTAGCGCAGGGCCGCGGCGCGGGTGTTCAGGTTGTGGCCCATGCCCTTGCGGCGCATGGAGGGCAGGCCGGTGAGCTTGTTAATGGGCAGCAGCTCGTCCACCGTGACCCCATCGTAGATATAGGCGGGGATGCCAAGCTGGAGGCTGATGGAACGGGCGATCATCGCGCCCACGTTGGAGGCGTGCTCGTTCTGGGGCTTGTTCTTGAGCTGCCACACCATGTCGTCGTTGACCTCGTAGGCCCCCGCCTCGATGGGGGTCAGCAGGCCGCCCCGGGAGACGATGGCGGTGAGGGAGTCCAGGGAGACATCGTGGCGCTTCAGGCAGTCCAGCACCAGCTCGCGGCGGAATTCATACTGGTCGGCCACGCAGTCGAAGGGGGCGAGCTCCTCGGCGGAGTGGGTGATGGACTCCACGAACAGGGGCTCCTCCCCGTCAAAGACAGCCAGCTTGGTGGACGTAGAGCCGGGGTTGAGAATCAAAAGTCGCTCCATTGGGGTTCCTCCTTACTGATTCCGGGCGGCCGCGGCGGAGATGACGATGGACAGATACTTCTCCTCGGCGGAGGAGCCGCGGCTGGTCATGACGATGGGACACTGGGCACCCACGATGAAGCCGGCCATCTTGGCCTTGCAGGTGACGGTGAGCATCTTGCCCATGATGTTGCCGGCGTGAATGTTGGGGGCCACCAGCACGTCGCAGTCGCCGGCGCAGGGGCTTTCAAAGCCCTTGAAGGCGGCGATCTCGCGGCTGACGGCGCAGTCGTAGGAGATGGGGCCCTCCACCACGCAGCCGGTGAGCTCGCCCCGCTGGTTCATCTGCTTCAGGGCGTCGCCCTCCACGGTCTCGGGCATCTTGGGGTTGAGCTTCTCCACGCAGGCCAGCACGCCCACCTTGGGGCAGTCGTAGCCCATGGCCCGCAGGGCGCCCACGGTGTTCTCGATGATGGCCTTCTTCTGCTCCAGGGTGGGATAGGTCACCATGCCGCCGTCCACCGGCATCAGCAGCTTGTGGTAGGTGGGGATTTCAAAGGCGGTGAAGTGGCTCATGACGCCGCCCTTGCCCAGGCCGGTCTCCTTGTTCACCACGGCCTTGAGCAGCACGGAGGTGTCCAGATTGCCCTTCATCAGGAAGTCGGCCTCGCCAGACCGAACCAGGGCCACCGCCTTGCGGGCGGCCTCCGCCAGATCGGGCTCGTCGTGGATGTCTTCCGCGGGGATGTGCTCGCCCAGCTCCGCCAGCACCTGGTCGATCACCGCCTTGTCGCCCACCAGGATGGGGGTCACAATCCCCTCGGCCCGGGCGCGCAGGACGGCCTCGATGGTGTGGGCGTCGCCCGCCGCCGCCACGGCCATGCGGGCGCGGCTGGGCTGGCCCTTTACGTGGGCGATCAGCTCGTCAAAATTGTGAAATACCATGCCGAATTCCTCCTTACTGCTTCTGGGCGCGGCCCAGCTCCAGGCCCTTCTCAAAGGCCTGCCTGTTGAGGGGCAGGAGCTTGGGCTTGGAGGAGAGCTTGTGCTCGATGGTCTGCCAGACGATGGCGGGGTCGATGACCTCGGTGTAGCCCACGTAGACGCCCAGCATGATGACGTTGAGCACCTTGGCGTTGCCCATCTCCAGGGCCAGCTCGGTGACGGGGGCCTTGACCAGCTTCACGTCGTCCCGGCCGATGTCGTCGGAGACGATGGAGCTGTTGATGAACAGGGTGCCGCCGGTCTTGAGGGTGCCGATGAACTTCTTGAGGGAGGGGCCGTTCATGACGATGAGATCGTCCATCACGTCGCCCAGAGGGGCGCCGATGGCCTCGTCGGAGATGACCACGAAGCAGTTGGCGGTGCCGCCGCGCTGCTCGGCGCCGTAGGAGGGGAAGAAGGTGACGTTCTTGTCGGTGGAATTACAGGTGGCGTCCGCCAGGAACTTGCCCAGGGTCATGACGCCCTGGCCGCCGAAGCCGGCCACGCAGAGATTGGTTTCCATGTTCGCTCTCCTCCTTTAGCGGTCGCGGACGACGCCCAGCGGGAACTCGGGCAGCATCTTCTCTTCGATGTACTCCAGGGACTTCATGGGATCCAGGCCCCAGTTGGTGGGGCAGCTGGTGACGATCTCCACCATGGAGAAGCCCTTGCCGTCCAGCTGGTTCTGGAAGGCCTTGTGAATGGCCTGCTTGGTCTTGTTGACGTTGGCGGGGGTGTTGCAGCTGGTGCGAACCAGGTAGGCGGGGGCGGTGAGCTGGTTGAGAATCTCACACATGTGCATGGGATAGCC
>ERZ1673749.1893-NODE-1893-length-12315-cov-5.162969_pt1 | contig 12315 bp, 11 predicted proteins | sample MGYA00580204_ERZ1673749 | MGnify/ENA primary metagenome ERZ1673749 (study PRJEB41218, sample SAMN15661745) | gut metagenome | host: Homo sapiens | place: Canada: London | collected 2015-08-20/2019-03-30 | study: EMG produced TPA metagenomics assembly of...
AACCGCCTCCTTGCATTTGGTTCCTATATAAATACAATTTCTTATATAGGAATTTCATATTTAAAGAATACTGAAAAGAGAATCTATTGTCAACACCGAAAATTAACGAATTTATATCTCAAAAATTGTTAATATTGATATTTTCCAAACATTTTCTCTTCTTTTTTGTCGTTTTGTCCTATAAAATTGAAACCTCACTTTTTCTTGCTTGTGCATTTCGACAATATAGTTCAAATTTCCGGTTTGTTTTTGTATATTTCGACTGCTTTCTTTTTGTGTTTTGGAAAATTTGCCCTGTCATCAGTTGCAAAACACTTTTAACTGTGCTAGTGTACACATAAAGGACAGATTGTTAATTGGGAGGAACATTTTATGGCTCAGACTGCTCATCGTTCTACTTCTCGCGTATTGGACATCTTTGAGTTGCTCTCCACAGCGAATTTCGAAGGCTTAACATTGACGGAAATTGCCCAGGCCTTAGAGTCACCCAAAAGCAGCATTCTCCCGATCCTTCAGACATTGGTGGCACGGGGCTACATCAAAGTAGATCATCGTGCCAACCGCTATTCCATCGGCATCAATCTTTACATGGTCGCCTCTGCCTATCGCAATAAGGTTTCTGCAAACAGCTTTATTGATCTTGAAATGAAGCGGCTTACGTCACAAATCGGTGAATCCTGCTGTCTTTCCGTCCTGCAGGGACGGGAAACACTCTTCCTCCACCGCACAGACCCGCAAGACAGCATTTACTGTCAGAAGGTCCCCGGGAAAAAGGAATTGGCGTGTCTCGGCGCAGCGGGAAAGTCCCTGCTTTGTGATTACAAGCTGAAGGAGCTGTCCGACCTCTTCCTCGGGGATGGTCAGATCCTGCCAAACAACGTGAATCTCTATCGGATCCATGTGCAGATGGAAGAAACACGCCTTACCTACCTTTCTTACGAATACGGCGAGGTGGAATCCGGCATTCAAAGTGTCGCTTCCCCGATCCGAAATGGCGAAAAGGTCGTAGCCGCAATCAGCATCATTCTTCCCGTTTTCCGTCTGACACCAGAAAAGGTGTTGGATTGTTCCCGTCTGCTTCCCGTTTCTGCTCAAAAAATCGAAAACGTACTTGCAAACTCAACCGAAAACATGGAAGATATCTTTTCCCTTGGCGGTTTCCGAAATCTCTGAAACAAACAGGCCAAAAGATCAAAAGTGGCGCAGACATATTTCCAATTGTCTGCACCACAATTTTTTCTGCTGCCTCTCAGCCCATTTTGCCCGACAACAGACTGCAATCATAAAATGCTTCCGAATCTTCTCCGAGCAAAGGGAACTTCCGCTGTGCACCCGCTGCAGTCCGTGCCATATATACTATTATAATATATAGCAACATATACCTTTATAATATATATAACAGCAGTATGAACGCCGGCGCCGCCTGTCAGCTGTCAAAGCGTCTTCGATATTCAAACACCCAGAACGTACCCGCCAGAATCAGAAGCGCACCAATGATGGAGGTCGTATTCAGCGTCTCCCCCAGTACCCAATAGCTCAGCGCCGCAGTAAACACCACGCCGGAATACTGATAAATACTCACCTCAGAAGCCGGCACCACCTGATAGGCAAAGGTCAACAGGAATTGACCGATCGCAGCAAAAACGCCTACCAGCAAAAGCAGGAAAAAGTTCTTGAGGGAGAGAACCTGAAAATAGGGAATCATCATTGCGCCTGCTAGCAGCGTACTTAGCGCAGAAAAATGGAGCACAATGGTTTCCGATGACACATTCTTTTTGCAGACAGCCAGCAGCGTATAAGCCAGTCCGCTCACGACAGCTGCCCCCAACGCACAAAGCAAAGGCATCGCATTGGAATCAAATGATGGCTGCATCGCTACGTAAGCACCGGATAAGCACAGCAGCGTTGCACCGATTTTCACATAGTTCAACTTTTCTTTCAGAAAAATAGCCGCAAATAACGTCACAAAAACCGGTGCGCTGCGGTTCAGCATGGCGACATCCGCCTGCTTCGCATTTCCAATGGCATAGAAAAAGAGGACAATCCCAAGAAATCCAAAAAATGAGCGTCCCCAGACTGCAAATCCTCCTTTTCGGATTTCAGCAAACACGGGAGTGTGCTTTTTCCATGCCATAGCCGCCGCCACAAAGAAGCTGATCAAATTGCGGAAAAACACCTGTTCAAATGTATGAACCTCACCTGAGGTAAGCTTTACGAAAATCTGCATCACCGAAAAGGCAAACGCAGAAACCAGCATTAAGTAAATTGCTTTTGTTTTCGGGTCCTTCATAATGGTTATCTATCGCCTCTTTCTCTCAGCCCTGCTGTGTGGTCATTGCTCTGTCAATATTGAGCAGGCGCAGCATTGCCTTGCGATAAATCCGGCGCTGCAAATAGAAGTCCGCCAGTTCCAGATATTCATCGCTTTGGTGCTCCGTATGGATCCGCCCCGGGAATGCGGCTCCAAAGCCCACGATATTCGCGATTCCACGCGCATACGTTCCGCCGCCAATTACAATCGGCTCACTAAGATCTCCGGTTTCTTCCCGATATGCCGCAAGAACCTGCTGCAAAACAGGATGATCCTTTCCACGGTAGAGCGGCGCCGCGTTTTTGAGAATCTTCATCTTCAGGCCGCACGCTTTCACAGCGCCTGTTATATTTGCCAAGATCACGGCACCGTCTGCTGTGACGGAATAGCGAATGTCCAGCGTCATCGTGATCTCTTCTGCAGTGGTCCGCACCATTCCAATGCATACCGTTGTCCTTCCGCTCGCTTCGTCCGCAAAATCAATCCCAAGCTTTTCACCGTGGCAGGTTCCGCTGAGATAGGTCTCATAGAACCGCACCAGTGGATCCTCCACAGCACCGCGAAGCGTTTCCATCACAGCATCGATGGCGCTCTCACCCTGATCCGGCACAGTGGCATGGGCAGCTTTTCCAACAGCCGAAATCCGCACGGGTTTCGCATCCTGCCCCATATAGACCGCCTCACATTGTGCAGCCACAATGTTGCAGGCAGTTCCGCCCTGAATAGAGCACAGGCTGCTTTTCTCCAAAGGAAGAGAAACTTCCAGCCACAGCATCCCCTTTTCACCGCTCAACGCGGGAAATTCCGCATCCGGGGTGAACCCTGCAACAGGCGTCTCCTCATGCTCCCGATAATAGTCCATGTCAGACCAGATCCCGGTTTCCTCACTCTGGCCGAAAATCACACGAAGTCTCCGCGGAAGGGCCCCCTTCATTTCCTCCATCACATCTGCCACTGCGTAGATGCAGGCGACGGCAGGCCCCTTATTGTCCGAGGAACCTCTTCCATAAATACGCCCATTCCGGACTGTTCCTTCGAAGGGATCCGTTGTCCATCCCTCTCCGGCAGGCACAACATCCAAGTGCGGAACAACGGCTATCATCTCGTCGCCTTGTCCTATTTCCGCCCATGCTGTTTTCCCCGGGATCTTTACCGTCTTCATCCCAAGACTCCGGCACAGGTTCAACGTATACTCCAATGCCTCATCCACTTCTTTGCCATAGGGCTGGACAGGACTCGCCCCGACGCCGGATACGCTGGGGATCCTCAACAGCTCCTGCAAAGTCGACAGCATCTGTGCATCTGTATATGGCATTTCCGCGTTTCCTCCGTCAGATTTTCCCAAAAGGCGGCGTGACCCAGCTGAAGTCCTCCAGTTCCTCCGCTTTTGTTCGTTTTCCGCTGGCTACATCGAGGACCAGTTGATAAAGCTCTTGTCCCATCTCCCGATAATCTCTGTTCTGAGAGATCACAGCGGATGCATCAAAATCAATCATTTCCTGACCGAGTCGGGCGTAGGTTTCCATGTTTCCGGTAATCTTGATGGTCACACTGGCCGCATTTCCCAGCGGCGTCCCGCGTCCCGTGGTAAAGAGGCAGATGTGCGCACCACTCATAGCCAGCGCTGTGGCAGCATAGACGTCATTGCTGCCCTGCCGGTTGTCCAAAAGCCACTGTCCGGGCCCTGGAACCTCCTCGCCAACTTCCAGAACACCTACTACCTTTGTTCGGTTGCCGGACAGTTCCAGATTTCCGATTGCCTTTTCGCAAAGCGTCGTAATGCCATGAGCTTTATTGCCGGGCGTGGGATTCACATCCGCAATGGACTGACCGGTCATTTTCAGCACATCGCTACGATACTCCTCCACAATATTGAGGATCTGCTCACCGATCTTATAATTCTCTGCCAGCTCAATCAAATGGCGTTCATTGCCGGGCATTCCCCGGATTCCCGCACTGACAATGGCCGCTCCGGCATCTCCCAACAAATCCGCAGTCTCTCCCGTAGTCACATTGGCCGCCAGAGAACTTGACCAATCTGATCCGCCGCAGTAAACTGAAACCACCAGATCTGAAACCGGGAACGCCTCCCGCTGCATCTGCTGACCCTCTTTCAGGAGTTGCTGCACCAGTGCTGTTCCTTTTTCCACCGTGGCCTTGACTCCACCCTCATCCTGAATACACAGGTGAAAAACCTTGGTTCCGGATTTTTCGATCTCCGCCGCAATGGCCTGCGGATTTGTCCACTGGCAGCCCAAGCTGATCAGTACGGCACCATATACATTGGGGTGCTGTCCGGCGCGGATCAAACCGAGATTGGTTCGATTTTCCTGATCGTGGTATTCCCCGCAGCCAGTATTGATCGTGATAGCCGGAACACCACAGTGGGCTGCAATCTGTGTTGCTGCACCATTGGCGCATTGAACCAGGGAGATCACCAACACCTGGTTCCGAATTCCAAAGCGCCCATGTGCCCGGCGATAGCCCATAACAGTATCATGCATCTTTTGCCATCTCCTTTGCCCGCTTTCGATATGCTGCAGCGTATTCATTGCACAGCTGCTCCGTAATGTCCTTCACATTATGGGTATGCACCCACTGTCCAGGAAGAATATCGCATTCCGCCTGCCCGATGGCAGTTCCGTATTTTACGACCATGCTCCCGGAAGGAATGGCTGCAATCGCGATCTTATGTCCCACGGGAATATCCTCGGCAGCTTCCAGCTCCAACCCGGCTGCTGTTACCACACTTCCCTTTGCCACCGCTCTGGGGACAACCGCTACATTGTCTTTTTCATTGAGAACGATTGCGAAAATCTCCATTTATCTCACCTCTTTTTTCAGTATATCAGTACTTCCCCTCAACCGCCATTGAGAAAATCCGTACGCTACCCAAGCCTTTTTTATATACCGTCAGGAGGCGCCTATGACATTTCAACAGCTCACTTATTTTGTTACAGCAGCCAGATGCGGTTCCATCAACCAGGCAGCCGAGCATCTTTACACCCATCAAAGCAATATCAGCAGTGCCATCCGGCAGCTGGAGTCCGAATTCTCAATTCAGATATTTGTGCGAAGCTCCAAGGGCGTGCAGCTGACAAAAGCCGGCCGGGAGTTCCTGACTTACGCAGAGGATTTGGTCCAGAGGAAAGTGGAGCTGGAAAAGCTCTATCAGGTGCGAAGCAAACGGCAACCGCAGCATTTCTCTGTAGCAGCCATGCGCTCTTTCTTTGCATATGCGCCTGTGTTGGAATCCATCAGCCACTCTTTCCAGGACACGCCCATGATTCTGCGTCTGCAAAAGTGTTCCCGCCGCGATGTCATCGAAAACGTTGCTTCCGGAAATGCTGATTTGGGCATTCTCTTCGCCATGGAGGGACATGCCGCGCGCCTGATGCAGGTAGCACGGATAAAATCACTGGATATTACCCATCTTGGGAAAAGCCGCCTTCACGTAGTCATGCGGGCGGACCATCCTTTGATTCAAAGTCAAGATCTATCCGGCATTTCGCTCTACCCCTATGTCATTATTGAGAACCAGGAAGACTACAGCCGCCTGTACGACGAAGACTCCCACAGTATTTCATCCCTTTTCCCTTCTGCGCCGCCTGTCATCATTTCCACGAATGACTCCATGACATGCCAAAGCATCGTGGCCAATTCCAATGCATTTTTCATCAGCACAACCCCGTGGAAGCATGGTCCGCATTATGATTTTGCATCCATCCCAATTCCGGGCGAGGAAAACCAACTAAACTTCTACAGCGTGCTGCCTTCCAACGCAGAACTCTCTCCACTAGGTCAATCTTATCTGGAAAACCTAAAGCTCCTGATGCAGGAAATTTGAAGCCAATATCCGACTTTATTATCCCGTTTGATCGTGCCAATACTGGCTTTTTCCAGTATTGGCACGATTTTTGTCGATTCCGCCCATTATTTTTTCTGTTTTTTATACAAAGCAGAAATTCTTCAGTAAGGTGCGTAATTCTGTATTGACATTTTCATGAATACACAATATGATTCAGGTATAGTTCGCATATAAGTCCATATTCGCATATCAGAATTATGGGATGTGAACTTCACGAACTATTCTGCGTTTGAGAACAGAAAGGAGATTTCAAAATGAAAAAAGCATTGTCCTTGCTCTTGGCATCCATTATGGTCCTGTCTCTGACGGCCTGCGGTGGATCTTCCACAAAGGAGGAACCCAGTGGTGATGGCGAAGCTGCTACTTATGAATTCAAGCTGGGTACAGATTGCTCCGATCCCGCGCTTTCTCCTGACTACAACGGCTATGGTGCACAGATCGCAAAGTTCTGCGAGCTGGTTGCAGAACGCACCAATGGCCAGGTGACGATTACTCCGTACTATGAATCTGTTCTGGGCGGCCAGTCCGAGCTGCTGACCCAGGTTCGCGACAATGAATTGGATATTTTCTATGGCCAAGCACAGTCCAACTTCGACTCTCGCTTTGCTTTCAAGGCCATTCCCTTCCTGGTGACCGATCTGGATGCGCTGCATCGTTTGATGGGCAATCCTGACGGCGAGCTCTACAAGCTCTATGCCTCCGCCCTGGAGGAATACGGCATCCACCTGATCGGACAGGGCGTCGGCACCTTCCGCGGCCTGTTCAACAACAAGCACAAGGTGGCCGTTCCCGAGGATATGGAAGATCTTACCATGCGTATCTATGAGGACCCCGTTGTGAAGTACTTCTGGGCTCCGATTTGCAACGCCTCCGTCATTTCTTTCAACGAAGTCTATACCGCACTCCAGACCAAGACCTGCAATGCTATGGAAATCGCCGCCGGCGTTGGCATCTACAGCAAGTTCTATGAAGTGTGCGATCACTACAGCAACATTGACTGGCAGTTCATGAGCCAGGGCTTCCTCGTGAGCGATAAGTGCTGGAACACCCTGCCCGAGGATCTGCGTCAGATCGTCGTGGACTGCGCCTGGGAGTCTGCTGAGTATGAGTGGGGTCTGGAAAAAGAGTTCGCCGAGCAGGCCATGGATGAGCTTGCCACTCTGGGCTGCGAAGTCTATGAGCTCACTGACGAGGAGCGCCAGGCTTGGGTTGACTACTCTCAGTCTCACGCCGAGGAATTCCGTGAGTACATCGGAGCCGACTTCTATGATCAGGTCATGGAAATCGTTGAAGCCGATGCTGCCGCCAATTCTTAATCCCTAATATTTTCCACTTCTGTTGTATCAACACTGTGTGCTGTCGCAAAAGCGCTCGGTTTGAATGGAATCAAACATAAAACCGAGCGCTTTTGCTTCAAGTTATAGAAAGAGGGTCTTTATGCAATTTCTCAAGAAATTGGATAAGGGCATCGATGCGTTTCTGAAATATTTTACAGGCGTGTTGATGGTCTTATTGACGGTCATTGTCTGTACAATGGTCATCTCCCGGTATGTATTTCGAATTCAATTGGGTGGCATTGAAGAACTGCCCGTTTACTTCATGTGTATCTGCATTTGGCTGGGCGGCGTCCGTGTCTCCCGAAACGATTCCCACGTCAAGATCGAAGTCATTTATTCCATTGTCAAGAATCCCAGAGGCCAGAATATTCTGCGGATGCTGACAACTTTGGCTTCCGCCCTGGTTCTGACCTATTTCTGCATAAGTGCCTGGCAGCTGGTAACTCGTACATACGATGCCGGCACAATTTCTTCTTCCATCGGATTCCCTCTGTGGATTGCATATAGCTTCGAACTGATCGGAACGGTAGGCATGACGATTTATACTTATGTCAACACCGTCAAATACGCTCTGAGGGTGGTGAATAGAAAATGAGTATCGTCGCATGTATGGCTCTCATTCTTGCTCTGATCATGATGAGCATGAATATTCCCCTAGCATTTCTGGCGGGTGCCATCATCTTCTCTTTTACCAATGGATTGACCACTGGCAGTTGGGGTTCTACCGGCTGGTTCTCTGTGGAATCATTCTCTCTTTTGGCCATTCCCCTGTTTTTGATTGCCGGTACCTTAATGGAGCGCAGCGGTATTGCCGGTGCATTGGTAGATCTGGGACAAAAGCTCACAGATAAAGAAGGCAAGGGCCGTGGTTTAGCAAATGCCATTCCCATCGTTTCCGGTTTCTTTGGCGCACTGTGCGGTTCCGGTCTGGCCACCGCTTCTACCATGTGCACCATGCTGGGCCCCCGGTTGGAGCAAAAGGGCTACAAAAAGGAATTCATTTACGGCTTGATTGCTTGCAGTAGCCCCTTTGGCTATATGATTCCCCCCAATATGAACGCTATCATTTATGCCAAGGTAGCAAACGCATCCGTGGCAGATCTGTTTATGGCAACGGTTCTCCCCGGCATCCTGTGGATCATCCTTTACATTTTGCTCAACCGCTTCATGGTTCCCAAATATTTCTTCCCTGAAAATACGGTAACTGCCGATGTTGTAGTGGCAGATGTAAAGAAAACACAGTCCAACTGGGATCTGTTTAAATCCCTGATTCCTGCAATTTTGATGCCTGTTATCATCCTCGGCGGCATTTACGGTGGCATTTTTACCGCTACTGAGGCCGGTGCTGTGGGTTGCTTATATGGTGTAATCGTGGGCATCGGTATCTATCGCAGCGTTAAGACCAAGGACCTCTTTGATATCTTTGCAACCGCCGCTTATCAGATGGGTTCCCTACAAATTATCTTCCCCTTCACGATGATTTTTACCCGTATCATGGTAACCAACGGTGTACCGGATATGGTAACGAATTTTGTGACCGGCGTTTCCGACAGCAAGATCGTCATCATCCTGATTCTGGTTCTAGTTCTTTTTGTGGCAGGTTTCTTTCTGGACGGAAATATTCTCCTTCTGGTTTTGACTCCCCTGCTGCTGCCTACCGCAACCTCTGTTGGAATGAGCGTCATCCAGTTTGCCGTACTGGTCTTCGTGGCCCTGGGCATCGGTTCCATCACTCCCCCTATGGCCATGTCCTTGTTCTTGTGCGCACGGCTGGGTAATGTACCTGTTGAAAAAATGGTAAAGCCTATGCTCCCTTATATTATCGTCGGCTCTGTTCCTATTTTGTTGCTGGTAGCCTTTGTCCCCGCTGTTTCTGAATTCTTGCCTGCTTTGCTACACTGATATTCGGTGAAAAGAGTCCGTTTTCGGGCTCTTTTCACCTATATGGGAGGTTTTTATGGATTACCTGATCAAAAATGCCCGTGTTGTTGACGGAACCGGAGTCCCTGCCTATACGGCTGATGTCGCGATTACTGGTGATATAATCTCCAAGATCGGCACCATTGACGAATACTGTCCGCACACCATTGATGCTGCAGGGTATGTACTCATGCCCGGTATTATTGATCCGCACAGCCACGCCGATGCCGGTATCTTTAATCCGGACTGGAGTCACCAACGCATTGTGCAGGGCATTACCACAGAAATCACAGGCCACTGCGGACCTTCCCCTGCTCCAAACTGCCCGGAAAATATGGAACTGCTACGGCGCATATACTTCGATCTCACCAACACAGGTGTCCCCTTCGATTGGCCCTTCCATGATTTCGACGGCTGGTTGAAAACAGTGGAACAGCAAAATCTCTCTGCCAACTACGGATTTTTTGTGGGCCATGGAACGCTTCGCGCTTGCGTCATGGGCGGAAAAACTGAAAAGGCTTCCCCCGCTGACATCCAGACAATGCAAAAGTTGCTGGATGAATCCCTTAGTCAGGGCGCTTTGGGACTGGCTCTTGGTCTAAGCATGTTCCCTGGCAGCTATGCCGACACATATGAACTGATCGAATTGGCCAAGGTGGTGAAGAAGCACGATGCCATTATTGTGGCTCACCGCCGGGATGAAGGAAACCGCGCCTATGAAGCCATTGATGAAATGCTGACCGTTGCCCGCGCCACTGGCGTGCGCATGAATATTGCCCACATCAAGGTTACGGGCAGCAGCAACTGGGGAAAAGGCAAGGCACTTTTGGAACTAATCGACGCCGGTCTGAAGGAAGGTTTGGATCTCTCCCTGGACGCCTATCCCTATATTGCCGGTTACACACAGCTGTTCCAGATATTCCCTATCAACGTTTGGGGCGTAGGCGGCGAACAAATGCTGAAAAATTTCTCCGATCCCGCCTATCGTGCAGGCGTAATTGAAAAAATGAATTCCGGTATCTACGACGGATTAAAGGCTGCGAACGGCGGCGCTTCTGGCGTACAGATCATTCAGTGCCCGGATCCGGCTTTTGACCAGAAGACCTTACTGGAGATCAGCAAAATGCTTGATGTGGACCCCGTTGAAGCGGCCATTCAAATGATGGAGCGTTTTGGCAGCAATGTCATGATGTTCTACTTCTTGCAGAACATGGATGAGCTAAAATCTCTCTTGCTCTATCCCTACACAATGATTATGTCTGATGGTGCGCCCACCAGTGCTCATAATCATCCGCGCTGGATGGGTGCGTTCGGCGAGATCCTGGAGATGTTTGTCCAAAAGGATCACCAAATGACGCTGGAAGCCGCTGTGCGGAAAATGACTTCCATGCCGGCTGAGCGTTATCGCCTTACAGGCCGCGGTATTATTCGGGAGGGTAACAAAGCCGATCTGATCATTCTGGATTGGGACCACTTCCAGAACAACTGCACCTACGAACATCCCGCAGGTCCTTCCAAGGGAATCCATTATGTATTCTTAAACGGCAAAATTGCTGCTATTGACGGGATCTATACCGGCAACGGTCAAGGTGTTGTCTTTCGGGGAAACTAAACGCTATCCCCAAGGCTACCATGACGGAAACATCCTAGCAAAAAGGCAGGAAAACGTTGCAATCGTTTTGTGATCCAATTTATTAAAGATAAAGTAGAATAAGTTCCGCAAATTGAAACGCCTCATGAAATGCTCTCACAGTTGAGAATGAAAATATAGTCTGTGCGTTAACCGAAGGATTTGCTAAACTGAAGACAGCAGACGTAGTCTGGGTGCACCTTGGTGGTTTTTCATCCCGTTTGTTCAAGGTGGACGAGTTGCCCAAGAGAACAGCAGTATGTTGCGTCACGTCAGTGAAGAGCACGAGTAGCAAAGTTCAGATCCCCCCGGCAATTCCCGGCCCGCATAATTCGGGGAGGGATTTGATGCAAGACATATTGACCTGCGCCATGGGACTGGATATTCATCGTGACGTTATTGTTGCCTGTCTTGCCAAAGGTGAGCTGGGCACCTATCCGGAAATCGAGATCCGCTCCTTCAGCACACTTATCCCGCAAATGCGGAAACTGCGGGATTGGGTGTTGGAAGCAGAGTGCCACTATGTCGCTATGGAGAGCACTAGGATCTATTGGCAGCCCATCTACGAAATGCTGGAACCGTGTTTGACGGTCAGATCAGCATGCTGGTCGTAAATGCCCGCCACATGAAGAATGTGCTTGGGCGCAAAACGGATATGCGGGAGGCGCAATGGATCGCCACATTACTCCGTGCCGGATTACTAAAGGGGAGTTTTATCCCAGATAAAACGTTCCGAGAGCTGCAGCATCTGCCCCGGTATCGTAAGAGCATCGTTCACGACATTACCGCTCAAAAGAATCGCATCGCTAAATTTTTGCAAAGCTCCGGTTTCCGCTTCACAGCGTTTCTGTCGGACACATTTGGCGCTTCCGGACGAAACATCATCCGTCATTTCATGGAATACGGAAGTATCTCGCGAGAAGCGTCAGACAAGTGTCTGAAGACACAGACCCGGAAACGAATCGACGAAATACTGATCGCCTTGAACGCTTCGCTCTCGGAGCACTAGCGCGGCTTTCTTCGCATAATATTTGGGCACTTAGAAGCTCTTGAACAGCACCTCCATACTGTGGAGGACGCTATTATGGAAGAGATCACAAAGCACGAAGAGGCATTGAGTATTCTGTGTTCCATACCGGGCATTGATATAACTGCGGCAGCGGCCATTATTGCGGAGATCGGCACCGATATGAGCGCCTTTCCGGATTCCCAGCATATATGCTCCTGGGCCGGTTTGAGTCCCGGTAAC
>ERZ1673749.1905-NODE-1905-length-12216-cov-5.774690_pt1 | contig 12216 bp, 9 predicted proteins | sample MGYA00580204_ERZ1673749 | MGnify/ENA primary metagenome ERZ1673749 (study PRJEB41218, sample SAMN15661745) | gut metagenome | host: Homo sapiens | place: Canada: London | collected 2015-08-20/2019-03-30 | study: EMG produced TPA metagenomics assembly of...
GCTGGAGAGGAGATCACAGACCTGGATCTGCATGTCCTGCGGCATGGACATCCGGTCCAGCGCCGCCAGGATTTCCGCCTCATCATAGGGCGCATACTCTTGCATCAGGCTGTCGCCGTAGGTGTCGAACAGAGTTTCCGAAATGCTTGTCATGGGGATTCCTCCTTAATATGTGTTGTTCCGATATCCTTTTTGTGGTATGGTATTTCTTATTTATACGCTAAACGGATTTTATCATGTAATAGCGTGATTATCAAGATGCTTTTCACGTTTTTTTGTGATTTTAGAGCTTTACAAAAGGCGGGGCAAATTTTATGTATGTTACACAAGACATTGCAGACCGCATTAAATGGCGCCTCAAAGAAAAAGGCATCCGCACAAAAGATATGCTGTCTGATTTGAACATGGGAATTAACGCGATATCAGAATTTGCAAAAGGCAAGCAAATGTCCTGTATTGCCCTTGCTCGCATCGCCGACTATCTGGACTGCTCTGTGGATTATCTGCTGGGGCGGACAGACAACCCGGCGGTCAACCGCTGAGTTGCCCTGCCGGATAAAAAGAGCGTTCCCGCCGGGAACCCCGGGCGGCGGAACTGCCAAAGGAGAGCTTATGCGCAACATTGCCCTGAAACTCATGTACAACGGCACCGCCTACCACGGGTGGCAGGTGCAGAAGAACGCGGTCACCGTCTGCGGGACCCTGGAGAAGGCCATTGCTGACATCTGCGGCGGCCCGGTACACCTCACCGGCTGCGGACGCACCGACGCCGGTGTCCACGCGGAGCACTACATCGCCAACTTCCGCACGGAGAGCCGCATTCCCGTGGACCGGCTCCCCTTCGCCGTCAACACCCACACGCCGGAGGACATCGCGGTGAAGGAGGCCTTCGAGGTGGCGGAGGACTTCAACGCCATCGGCTCCTGCATCAAGAAGGAGTACACCTACCGCATCTACAACTCCCGGTTCAAGAACCCATTTTACGTCAACCGGGCCTACTTCTATCCCAAGCACCTGGACGAGGAATTCCTGAACCGGGCAGCGGGGATGTTCGTGGGCACCCACGACTTCGCGGCGGTGCGTTCCGTGGGCACGGAGACGAAGTCCACTGTCCGCACCATCTATTACTGTGACGTGACCCGGAACGGAGATCTGTTGGAACTGAAGGTCTGCGCCAACGGCTTTTTGTATAACATGGTACGGGCCATCACCGGCACCGTGCTGTACGCGGCGGAGGGCAAGTTCACCCCGGAGGACATCCCCGGCATTCTGGAGCGGGGGGACCGCACCGCCGCCGGTCCCACGGTGCCGCCGGGGGGACTGTACCTGACAAGACTTTGGTATGAGGATGAACGGCTCAATGGCTGATACGACGAACGACATCTGGAACGACAACGACGGGGAAGAGGACGAGGCTCCCCGGAAGGGCGGACGGCTGCGCCGCTTTGGGATCTTCTTTCTGGTGCTGGCGGCGGTGCTGGGCGTGGTGCTCGTGGCCGCGTACCGGGACGGCACCGGCTTTGACGCCCTGCGGCGGCTGTTTTCCTACGGCAGCGGAGAGGAGAGCACTGCTGAGGCCCAGTACGACTACGACGCCTCCGACAGCAACCGTTTTGCCGTCCTGGGGGATTCCCTGGTGGTGCTCTCCGACACAAAGCTGCAGGTCCTGGCGCGGGGCGGAGAGGAGATCTGGTCCACATCCGTGCGGATGAGCGCCCCTGCCCTGGAGACGGGCGGCGGCCGGGCTGTGGCTTACGACGTGGGGGGCACAGAGCTGTATGTGGTGGACGAGGGGGGCGAGGTAGGCTCCCTCACTGCAACAGAGGAGGACCCGTTCATTTCCGCCCGGCTGAATGAAGATGGCTGGCTGGCTGTGACAGCGGGGCTTGAAAACTACAAGGGCGGTGTCACCGTTTACAACAGCCAGATGGACGAGGTATTTCTCTTCCGGGCGTCGGACCGGTTTGTCATCGACGCTTACGTAACGGATGACAACTCCACCCTGGCGGCAGTGACGCTGGGCCAGGAGAACAGCGTGTTCGTCAGCAACATCGTGCTGTATGAGCTCGATCAGGAGGACCCGGCGGCCGACTACGATGTGACCGACGGTCTGGTGGCTGCCGTCGGAGAGCAGGACGGCCAGCTGGTGACGGTGTCTGACACCTGCCTGACCTACGCGTCCCCGGCCGGGGAGGTGCGCGCTACCTACTCCTATGCCGGCAGCTATCTGCGGGAATACGACTTGCACGGGGACGGCTTCACCGCCCTGCTGCTGAACCGGTACAAGTCCGGCGGTGTGGGCCGGTTGGTGACGGTGGACACGGACGGGCAGGAGATCGCCGCCCTGGACGTGAACGAGGAGATCCTCAGCATCTCCGCTGCCGGACGGTATCTGGCGGTGCTGTATATGGACAGCGTGGTGATCTACACAGAGGAGCTGGAGATCTATGCTCAGCTGGAGGGGACGGACTACGCCCGGTCGGTTCTGATGCGCCAGGATGGCTCCGCCCTGCTGCTGGCGGCAGAGAGCGCCCACCTGTTCCTGCCTTGAGTGGGAAACATTGATCTTGGAATTCACAAAACGTTTACGAGCAAAAAGGTAGGCAAGCATGACAACACCTGTTATAATAGACGTGATTATGGCTGTGGTTTTGATCGCTGCGGTCATCTACGGTGCCCACAGGGGCCTTTTCCGGGCCCTGGCGGGATTGGCGGTGGTGATCGTGGCCCTGGTGGGGGCGGCCATCATCGCAAATACCCTGGCCGCCCCGGCGGCCCGTCTGGTGACGCCCCTGATCCGGGAGCAAATCGAGACGAAGGTGGACGAGGCTATGGCCCGGCAGTCCCAGGAGGTCCAGATGCCGGAGGAGGACGTGGACGAGGGCTTCGCCATCGAGGACCTGCTGGCCCTGATGGGACTGGACGAGGACGTGCGGAACTCCCTGGCCAGCCAGACGCAGGAGAAGATCCAGGACACCGGCGTCTCCTTGGTCATGGCCGTGGTGGAGAGTCTGGCCCAGTCCATTCTCTATGCGGCGCTGTTCCTGGTCTCCTTCGTGGGACTGACGATCCTGCTGAAGCTGCTGATCCGGGCTATGGACCTGGTGCTGCAGCTGCCGGGGCTGCACCTGGTCAACTCCCTGGGCGGCGCCGTGATCGGCCTGATCGAGGGGGCCTTGGTGCTGTTTCTGGCCATCTGGGTTCTGCGGCGCTTCGGCGTCTCCTTTGAGACAGACACCGTCTCAGCCACCCATATTTTACGATTTTTTGCGACACACACACCCCTGAGCGCGCTGTCGCTTCTGCAATGACGAACGGGGCCGTTGCCCCGCCGGCGTCACGATTTCTGGAGGGATTTACACGATGCAGCCGACACTTTGTTCAAGATGCAAGAAGAACGTGGCCGTTGTCTTCATCTCCAAAATGGAGGGGGACAAGACCACCAACGAGGGCCTGTGCCTGAAATGCGCCAAGGAGCTGGGCCTGCCCCAGGTGGACGATATGATGAAGCGCATGGGCATTTCCGACGAGGATCTGGACACGCTCAACAATGAGATGCTCCAGGCCATGAGCGGCGTGGAGAATATCGAGGACCTGCCCGGCGGCGAGGACGCCGGGGAAGAGGAGGAAGAGGGCAAGACCGCCACCTTCCCCTTCCTGAACCGCCTGTTCTCCGGCGAGGCCGCCAAGGGCGGCGAGAGCGGCGGCCAGGAGGAAAGCGGTGCCCGAAGCCGGGAAAAGGAGCGCAAGGACCCTAAGAACGGCAAGCGCAAATATCTGGAGAACTACTGCATCTCCCTGACGCAGCGGGCCCAGGAGGGAAAGCTGGACCCGGTGATCGGCCGGGAGCAGGAGATCGAGCGGGTGGTGCAGATCCTGAACCGCCGCCAGAAGAACAACCCCTGCCTGATCGGTGAGCCCGGTGTGGGTAAGACCGCCATCGCGGAGGGGCTGGCCCAGCGGATCTCCAAGGGCGACGTGCCCTTCAAGCTGCGGAACAAGGAGGTCTATCTGCTGGATCTGACAGCTCTGGTGGCCGGCACCCAGTTCCGGGGCCAGTTCGAGAGCCGGATGAAGGGCCTTATCGACGAGGTGAAGCGCCTGGGGAACATTATTTTGATGATCGACGAGGTTCACAACATTGTGGGCGCCGGCGACGCCGAGGGCAGCATGAACGCCGCCAACATCCTGAAACCCGCCCTCTCCCGGGGCGAGATCCAGGTGATTGGCGCCACCACCTTCAACGAGTACCGCAAGTCCATCGAGAAGGACACCGCTCTGGAGCGGCGGTTCCAGCCGGTGACGGTGAACGAGCCCTCCATTGAGGACTCGGTGAAGATCCTCCAGGGCCTGGCTCCCAAGTACGAGCAGTTCCACGGGGTGAAGATCTCCGAGGGGATCCTGCGCCAGGCGGTGCTGCTGTCCGAGCGGTACATCACCGACCGGTTCCTGCCGGACAAGGCCATCGACCTGATCGACGAGGCATGTTCCGACCTGAATCTGAAAGACCCGGATATCTCCCGCCGCATGGAGATTCAGCGGGAGCTGGACGACTATGAGAAAGAGCGCACCATGCTGGAGGAGCAGGAGGAGAAGGCCGAGGGCGACTACGCCCGCATGGCGGAGCTGAAGAGCAAGGAACTCCAGCTGAACACAGAGCTGAACAGTCTGCTGGAAAAGGGCGATCCACAGCTCTCCATGGAGAATCTGGCCCATGTTATCGAGCTGTGGACCAAAATCCCGGCGGCCAAGATCCGGGAGCAGGAGTTCCAGCGCCTGAGCCAGCTGGAAGTGCGGCTCAAGAGCCATATCATCGGCCAGGACGAGGCCGTGTCCGCCGTAGCCGCCGCGGTGCGGCGGAACCGGGTGGGCATCTCCCCCAAGCACAAGCCTGTCAGCTTCATCTTTGTGGGGCCCACCGGCGTGGGCAAGACAGAGCTGGTGAAGCAGCTGGCAACAGACCTCTTCAACACGCCGGATGCCTTGATCCGGCTGGATATGTCGGAGTTCATGGAGAAGCACTCCGTCTCCCGTCTGGTGGGCTCCCCTCCGGGCTACGTGGGGTATGACGAGGCGGGCCAGCTGACAGAGAAGATCCGCCGCAAGCCCTACGCCGTGGTCCTCTTCGACGAGATTGAGAAGGCCCATCCCGATGTGCTGAACATCCTTCTCCAGATCCTGGATGACGGCGAGATCACCGACGCCCACGGCCGCAAGGTGAACTTTGAGAATACCATCATCGTCATGACCTCCAACGCCGGCAGCGCCACCAAGGAGGGCACCGTGGGCTTCGGCCGCTCCGTGAACGAGCAGGACGCCGACCGGGCCATGAAGGCGCTCCAGCAGTTCCTGCGGCCGGAGTTCATCAACCGGGTGGACGCGGTCATTACCTTCAACCGCCTCAGCGAGGAGAACTTCCACGGCATCGCACGTATCATGCTGAACGAACTGGTGGGTTCCCTGAAGGAGAAAGGCATCACCTTCACCTACGACGACGCACTGGTGGAGCTTTTGACGAAGAAGTCCTACTCCCTGACCTACGGCGCCCGGAACCTGCGGCGCACCATCCAGAAGGAGCTGGAGGACCCCATGGCCACAAAGATCATCGACAGCTACGAGCATCCCATCACCCAGGTGAAGGCCACGGTGGAGGACGGTGCCATTCGGCTGTACACCCTGTGACCGGAGGAAGAGGAGAGGGAGGACCATGCTGTTTCGGAAGGATATGGATCCCCGCTGTGCCTACTGCCAGCGGGGCCAGCAGATCAACGAGCGGGAGGTGGCCTGCGTCAAGCGGGGCATCGTGGCGGTGGAGCACCACTGCCGGGCATTCAAATACGACCCCTTGAAGCGGGTGCCGCCCCGGCCGGCAGCGCTGGAGACTGAACGGCTGAAAGAGGAAGATTTTTCGCTGTAAGCAGCGTTCAGCACCCGCCTGGGGAAAATCCCCGGGCGGGCGCTGTCACAAATGGGAAGGAGAGGAGACATCATGGAAGTCAAGCGGATCTGCGCGGCGTACTGGAGCGCCACAGGCAACACAGACAAGACGGTGAACACCATCGCGGAGACCCTGGCGGAGAAGCTGGGCGTCCCTCTGGAGCGGAGGAACTTCACACGCCCGTCAGACCGGGCGGAGGATCTGTCTTTTACGGGGGGAGACCTGGTGGTGTTCGGTATGCCCACCTATGCGGGAAAGCTGCCCAACAAGATGCTGCCCTATGTCCAGCAGCAGATCCACGGGAACGGCGCCCTGGCGGTGGGGGTGGTCACCTTCGGCAACCGGTCCTACGACAACTCCCTGGCGGAGCTGTGCGCCGCGCTGGAGGCGGACGGCTTCCACACCGTGGCCGGGGGCGCCTTTGCGTGCCGCCACGCCTTTACGGACGTGCTGGCGGACGGCCGCCCGGACTGGGATGACAAGCGGCAGATGGGGGAGTTCGCGGCCCGCATTGCGGACAAGGTAAAAGACCTGACGGACATCCCTGCTCCGGTGGCCGTGCCGGGCGATGCGGCGGCGCCCTACTACGTGCCCAAGGGCACGGACGGCCAGCCCGTCAAGTTCCTGAAGGCCAAGCCCCAGACGGATTTGGGCAAGTGTACCGACTGCGGCGCCTGCGCCCGCCTGTGTCCCATGGGGGCCATCAATCCCTCCAACGTGGCGGAGGTGCCCGGCACCTGCATCAAGTGCCAGCGGTGCGTCCACAAGTGCACGAAGCACGCCAAGTACTTTGATGACCCGGCCTTTTTGTCCCACGTGGCCATGCTGGAGCAGAACTTCACAGAGCCCAAGGAGAATGAGGTGTATCTGTGAGGCGGTGGGTTCTTGCCTTTCTGATGGCGGTCACAGCCAACTGGGTTTCTCTGATCTATGCGTTTGGCCCGGTGAGCTGGCTCTTGACGACGATACTGCTTCTGGGGGAGTTCCTCTATTTTAATCTGCGGCCCATTGAGAAGAGCGGTGCGCCTACAAAGCGGATCTGGTATTTGAAAAGCGGCTGCGAATTGCTGCGCCTGTTTTTGATTACAGCTACGGTCACAGTCTTTGTGCAGATGGTATGGCTGTGGTGCCAGATTTCCATGATAACGCCGGAGAACAGCCTTGCCGCTGGAACAGCTGTTGCAGGTGCGGCTTTTGGTGTTCTCTGGGCTGTCTTGCTGGAGGCTATCGTCTTCTGGAACGGCATGATCCGGGTGTATCTCACCTCCGTCCAGCTGGGGCTGAAGCACCGGGTGCTGGCGGCCCTGTGCGGGTGGATCCCAATTCTCAACATCTGGTATCTGCGGAAGATTATCCGCATCACCGCCGACGAGGCGGAGTTCGAGACGGAGAAGTGGGAGCTGGACACCGCCCGGGCGGAGAGCGAGATCTGTAAGACGAAATACCCGATCCTTCTGGTCCACGGGGTGTTCTTCCGGGACTTCCGCTATGTCAACTACTGGGGCCGCATTCCCAAGGAGCTCCAGCGCAACGGCGCATCAGTGCACTACGGACAGCAGCAGTCCGCCGCCGCGGTGGAGGACAGTGGGCGGGAGCTGGCGGACCGTATCCGGCAGATCCTGGCGGAGACCGGCTGTGAGAAGGTGAACATCATTGCCCACTCCAAGGGGGGACTGGACAGCCGGGCCGCCATCGCCCACGCTGGATGTGCCCCCTGTGTGGCCAGCCTCACCACCATCAACACGCCCCACCGGGGCTGCATCTTTGCCGAATATCTGCTGAAGAAGATCCCTGCAGCGGCTCGGCAGAAGATCGCAGATACCTACAACGCCGCCCTGAAGCGGCTGGGGGATGAGGCCCCGGACTTCCTGGCGGCGGTGACAGATCTGACCGCCTCTGCCTGCGAGGCCAGGAACGCGGCTACCCCGGACGCCCCCGGCGTCTTTTACCAGAGCGTCATGTCCTATTGCAGAAAGGCCCAGCACGGCAAGTTCCCTCTGAACATGACCTATCCCATCGTCAAGCACTTTGATGGATTGAACGACGGGCTGGTGGCGGTGGACTCCGCCAAATGGGGCGATCAGTTCACCCTGCTGGAGCCAAGGGGGCACCGGGGCATCTCACACGGGGATGTGGTGGATCTGAATCGGGAGAACATTCCCGGCTTCGACGTCCGGGAGTTCTATGTCTCCCTGGTAGCGGATCTGAAAAACAGAGGCTTTTGAGCGGAAAAAAGCGGAGCGTCACAGGGACGCTCCGCTTTCGTGTTCCGTGGTGTCTTTTATGGTGGGGGCCACCGGTTCCACAAGGGGATCCGCCGCCCCGCCATCCTCTGTGGTGTCATCTGCGGGGGAACAATAGGTTTTGTACAGCGCCACATGGTCGTAGATGGCCCGCCAGGAGCTGTAAGCGTCTGCCGTCACACAGATATAGCGTCTGCCGTCCGCTGTTTCGCCGCAGCTGGCGGCGCAGTTGCCGGACTCCACCACATAGCCGGTCTTGGCGCCGGTGACCTCAATGCCGCCGGTATCCTTGTCCTCGATCCGCCGCAGGAACCAATTGGAGAGGATCTGCCCCTCCGGGTGGTCCGCAGTGGGGAGAGTCTCATAGGTCCGGGCCCCCAGCACCTCCCGGCACAGGTCGTTGTCCATGGCCGCCTCCAGGATCACCGCCATGTCGGAGACCGTGCACTTGTGGGCCTCGTCATACAGTCCCACACAGTTGGTGAAGTGGGCGGTGTCCGCGATGCCAAGCTCCTCCAGCTTTTCGTTCATCAGCGCCACGAACGCCTCCTGGGAGCCCGCCACATAAGTGGCCAGCCCCAGCGCCGCGTCCGCACCGGAGGAGAGGATGGTGCCGTAGAACAACTCACGCACCGGGACCGTTTCGTCAACCATCAGCCCCACCACGCTGCACCCGTTGACATAGCAGTAGTCGGTGATGTCGATGGTCATGGTGAAGGTGTCGTCCAGCTCCGCTTCTGTGATGTGCTCAGCGGCCACCAGAACCGTCAGGACCTTCGTCATGGAGGCGGGAGAGATCACAGTATCCGCGTTTTTCTCCGCCAGGACCGTCCGGGTGTCCAGGTCAACCAGGACCGCGCAGCGGCTGGGAAAGTCCTCTCCCAGCTGGATCGTGTCCGGGCCGGACACGGCCCTGGCATAGGGCTCCGGCGCAGGGGCGCTGGCGACGGATGTCACCTGAAAGGGCCGTTCGGCCTTAACCATCTCCGACGCAGGCTTTTCAATCAGCTGGGCTCCCACGGTCACCAGGCCTACACACAGAACGGCCAGCAGCCCGCAGGGCACCAGACGGCGAAGCAGCCGCCGCCGCTTTTCCCGCTGCTTCTTTCGGCGGGCCTCCGCCCGCTGGGCCCGCCGGGTGGCCCGCTCCTCGTCCGTGATAATGGGCTTGTACTCCTCGTCCATATCGGCGCTCCTATCTGAAAGGCGGGCCTGTCCGGCACCGCCGCAGTCTCGTACTCTTCATTATAACAGATGATGGAAGAAAATGCATCTCCTATTTTCCGGTTTGGCAGAGGGAATTTTATCCATCCGGCTTTTGACCCGTGAAAAACCGCTGTCAGGCCAAGTTGTTTTTGCATAGCCTGAGTGTAAGAACAACACTTGGAGGGGAGCGTATGGCTCAAGTTACCCATTTTTTCGCAGGCGCTAACAGCGGTGACGGCTTCCAGAACCTGTTTTCGGAGATCGTGGACCTGGAAGACACCTATGATCTGATGGTTTTGAAAGGCGGCCCCGGCGTGGGCAAGGCCACCTTCATGCGGGAGATCGGCCGAAGCATGGAGGAGGCCGGCACACCGGTGGAGTACTTATGGTGTTCCGGCGACCCGGATTCCTTGGACGGCGTGGTGCTGCCGGAGCTCCGCTGCGCCGTGGTGGATGGTACGTCGCCCCATGTGGTGGAGCCCCGGTACCCTGCGGCGGTGGACCGGTATGTGGACCTGGGGCGGTTTTACGACCTCACCGCCGCCAAGGCCGCGGCGGAGGAGGTGAAGGCTCATACCCGGGCCTACAAGGCCGCATATATCCGGGCCTATCACCATCTGAAGGCTGCCCGGCAGGTGGAGCTGGATGCAGTGGCGGCGGTGCGGAAGACCTTCGACCGGGAGAAGGCGGACCGCCGGACGGCGGGCATTCTCTCACGGGAGCTGCGCCGCCGGGGCGGTGAGGCGGGGAAGACCACCCGCCGCTTCCTGGGCAGTATTACCCACAAGGGGTACATCTGGCGGTTTGACAGTGTGGACGCCCTGTGCCCCAAGGTCTATGAGCTGGCGGACAGCTGGGAGCTGGCAGGGGAGATGCTTGCCCGGCTCCATCAGGCGGCGGCGGATAACGGCTGGGACACCATCGTCTGCTGTGCGCCGGAGGAGCCGGGGCGGATCGAGCACCTGCTGATCCCCGGACTGGGGCTGGCCTTCGTCACCTCCCGGCCCGGCATGGAGTACGGGCAGAAGCCCTTCCGCCGGGTGCGGCTGGACGCCATGACGGAACCTCAGGGCAAGGCCCGGCTACGGTTCCAGACCCGGATGGCGGCACTCCTGCGGGAGGAAGGGGCCGCGGCGCTGAAAGACGCCAAAGCCAACCACGATAAGCTGGAGGCAGTCTACAACCCCTACGTGGATTTCGACGGTGTCCGAACCCTGGCGGCGCTGGAGGCGGGGCGGCTTCTCAGCTGGCTGGGTTGAATCAGATCAGGATGCGGGCCCCGGCGGTATACCGCCGGGGCCTTGCCTTATGCGAACAGATGTGCTACAATACTGGAAGCGAAAACAGGGGCAAGACAGCCCCGGAGGGAACGGGATCATGACCAAGGAAGAAGCACTGAAAACCTATTACGGCTACGACGTCTTCCGGGGCGGCCAGGAGGCGGTCATCGACGCGCTGCTCTCTGGGCGGGATGCGCTGGCCATCATGCCCACCGGGGCGGGGAAGTCCGTCTGCTACCAAATCCCGGCCTTGCTGCTGCCGGGGATCACCCTGGTGGTCTCGCCTCTGGTGTCCCTGATGCGGGACCAGGTGACGCAGCTGGTGCAGATGGGCATCCCGGCGGCGTTTCTCAACAGCTCCCTGACCTTCCGCCAGTACCTGCTGGCCCTGGACCGGGCCAGGGCGGGGCGGTACAAGATCATCTACGTGGCCCCGGAGCGGCTGGAGACCGAGGGCTTCCAGGCCTTTGTGCGGGAGGCAGACATCTCCCTGGTGGCGGTGGACGAGGCCCACTGCATCTCCCAGTGGGGCCAGGATTTCCGGCCCTCCTATCTGAACATTCCCGCCTTTGTGGAGAGCCTGCCCCACCGGCCCCCGGTGGGAGCATTCACCGCCACCGCCACGCCGGACGTGAAGGCGGACATCCGCCGCTTGCTGGACCTGCGGGACCCGCTGGAGCTGACCACCGGCTTTGACCGGGAGAACCTGTATTTTGAGGTCCAGCAGCCTGCGGACAAGCGGGCGGCGCTGCTGGAGCTGGTGAAGGGCCGCCCCGGCAAGTGCGGCATCGTCTACTGTGCCACCCGGAAGAATGTGGAGGAGGTGTGCGACTTCCTCCGCCAGCGGGGGGTAGCCGCCGCCCGGTATCACGCTGGCCTGGCCCCAGAGGAGCGACAGAGGAACCAGGAGGACTTCCTCTACGACCGGGTGCAGGTGATGGTGGCCACCAACGCCTTCGGCATGGGCATCGACAAATCCGATGTCCGGTATGTTATCCACTACAATATGCCCAAGGACATGGAGAGCTACTACCAGGAGGCGGGCCGGGCGGGCCGGGACGGGGCGCCCTCCAGCTGCATCCTGTTGTACAGTGGCCAGGATGTGCGGACTAATGAGTTTCTCATCACCCACAGCGAGCCCCGGGAGGACTTGGATCCCCGGACGGCCGAGCAGCTGCGGGAGCGGGATCTGCAGCGGCTGCGGCAGATGACCGGCTACTGCCGGACACGCCGGTGTTTGCGGCAGTATATCCTGCACTACTTCGGCGAGCACGCGCCGGACACTTGCAGCGCCTGCTACAACTGCCTCCATAACTTCGAAGAGGTGGATGTCAGCCGGGACGCCAAGGCCATCGTGGCCTGCATTGCCAAAACCGGACAGCACTTCGGCGTGGGTGTCATCGCGGAGACCCTCTGCGGTGCGGACACGGAGCGGGTGCGGAAGTACCACATGGACCGGGAGGACACCTACGGCGCTTTGGGTCAGCTGACCCAGAAGGAGGTCCAGGAGCGCATCCGCTTCCTGCTGGACCAGGGCGTGCTGGAGCTG
>ERZ1673749.1907-NODE-1907-length-12211-cov-6.019167_pt1 | contig 12211 bp, 9 predicted proteins | sample MGYA00580204_ERZ1673749 | MGnify/ENA primary metagenome ERZ1673749 (study PRJEB41218, sample SAMN15661745) | gut metagenome | host: Homo sapiens | place: Canada: London | collected 2015-08-20/2019-03-30 | study: EMG produced TPA metagenomics assembly of...
AGCCGTGCTGCAGGTAGATCGCGCCGAAGATCGCCTCGGTGGTGTCCGCGAGGATCGACTCCTTCTCGCGGCCGCCGGTGAGTTCCTCGCCCTTGCCGATGAGCACGTGCTTGCCCAGATCGATCTCGCGGGCGATGTCCGCCAGGCCGTATCGCGAGACGATCGCCGCGCGCATCGGCGACAGGTCCGACTCTGGGCGCGAGGGGTACAGCTCGAACAGCTTGGTGGCCACGGACAGGCCCAGCACGGCGTCGCCGACGAACTCTAAGCGCTCGTTGTTGGGCAGGTGCCCGTGCTCGTTGGCGAACGAGCGGTGGGTCAGCGCGAGCTTCAGGCTCTCGCGCTCGATGTCCACGCCGAGGTGCGCGATGAGCGGGGCGTGGTCGACGGCGTCAAATGCCTGCTCCCACAACTCGTCTGCGTTGGCCTTGTTCTTCTTCGAGCGGCTCACAGGAACTTCTCCAGGCCGGCCCAGCGCGGGTCGACCAGGTTGTTCTCCTCACCCTCGACCGCGCCCGGGGCCGGCACGTCGGTGTCGCCCTCGCACTCCGGCTCGCAGGTGGGATTGAACGGCCAGTTCATGCCGGCCTCGTCCACAAACGCCTGCTCCAAGTCCACGGTGCCGTCGACAACCTTGCGGATCTCGTCGCCGGAGCCCTGGTCCTCGTCTTCCTCACTGTCGCCAGTGATGAAGTCGTCGGAGGCGGAAAACACCTCGGAAATGCGCAGCGTCTCGGTCGGGGTGAGCTCCTTCAAACAGCGCACGCACTGGCCCTCAAGCTGCGCGGTCGCGGTGGCATCCACCATCAGGCCGGAGCCCAGCGGGACCAGGGTCGCCTCGATTTCAACCTCGCGCCCTTCGGGGATCGCGATCATCTCTGGGCCGATGCGCGACGGGGACGGGCCCGTCTGCGTCACAGTTTCTGGTGTGCCGTCGCCGCCGAGGACGTCGCTGACGTCGAATACGAAAGGGTTGGTAGACATAACGGCAACAGACTACCCGTTAGAACTCGTCGCGGCGGCCGCGCGCCGCAGCGCCAGCGGCACCCGCGCCGCGACGCAGCGCAGAGCGGTCGGAGGAGACGGTCTGCAACACGTTGCGCAGACCTTCCTCGAACTCGGCGAGCTTGGAGTCGACGTAGTCGTCGCACTCGGAGCGCAGGCGGTTGGACTCTGCGGTCGCCTCGTCCACCAGGCGGTGCGCTTCCTCGTCAGCACGGCGCATGACCTCGGACTCGGAGATGAGGCGCTCCTGCTCCGCCACGCCCTTGTCCACGGTGCGCTGGTACTCGGCGTTGCCGGACTCGACGATGTTGTCGGCCTCGCGCTGCGCGTTGTTCACCGTCATCTCGGCCACGTTCTGCGCCTGGGTGACCATCATGTTGGACTCTTCCTCCGCGTCCGTGACCAGGTTGGTCGCGCGCGCCTGCGCGTCAGAGAGCATGGACTCGGACTCGGAGTGGGCGTCGGAGACAATGCGGCGCGCATCCTCTTCCGCGTCGCCGACGAGCATGTCGGCACGGTCTTGCGCCCCGCGCAGGATCTCGTCCTGCTTGTCCAGCACGTCCTGCGCGTCGTCCAAGTCGACGGGCAGGGCGTTCCGGAGGTCGTCGAGAAGCCCGAGCATCTCGTTGCGGGGAACCATGCAATTGGCGGTCATGGGCACGCCGTAGGCCTGCTCCAGGGTCTGAACTAGCTCATCCAGGGCTTCAAAAACGCGGTACATGGTGCCTAAGCGTACCCCGTAATCCGCTAAATCACGCCCTGAGCGAGCATCGCGTCGGCCACCTTTTTAAAACCGGCGATATTCGCGCCGATGACGTAGTCGCCTGCGCGGTCGTATTCCTCAGCGGTGTTCTTGGCCACCTTGAAGATGTTGGACATTATCTTTTGCAGGCGGTCGTCCGTGTAATCGAAGGACCAGGAGTCGCGCGAGGCGTTCTGCTGCATCTCCAAAGCAGAGGTGGCTACACCGCCGGCGTTAGCGGCCTTACCTGGGCCGAAGCACACGCCGCGCCCACGGAAGACCTCGATCGCCTCGGCCGTAGACGGCATGTTCGCCCCCTCGGCGACGTAGCGCACACCGTTGTCAACCAGGGTGCGCGCGTGGTCGCCACCCAGCTCGTTTTGCGTCGCGCACGGCAGCGCCACATCGGCCTTGAGGTCCCAGATGGAACCGTCGGCGTGGAAGGTCGCGCCGGTGGTTTCCTCCGCGTACTCGGACACGCGCCCGCGACGCTTCTCCTTGATGTCCTGGACGAGCTCGATGTCCACGCCGTTCGGGGTCTCCACCCAGCCCGAGGAATCGGAGAAGCCGACCACGGTCGCGCCGAGTTCCTGCGCCTTCTGCATGGCGTAGATGGCCACGTTGCCGGAGCCGGACACGATCACCTTGGCGCCATCGATGGATTCGTTGTTTGCCTTCATCATCTCGTTGGTGAAATACACGCTGCCGTAGCCGGTGGCCTCTTTACGCACCAGGGAGCCGCCCCAGGTCAGGCCCTTGCCGGTGAGCACGCCGGACTCGTGCTGGTCCACCAGGCGGCGGTACTGGCCGAACAGGTAGCCGATCTCGCGGCCGCTGACACCGATGTCGCCGGCGGGCACGTCCCGGTACTCGCCGATGTGGCGCCACAGCTCAGTCATGAAGGACTGGCAAAAGCGCATGATTTCCCCGTCGGAGCGCCCCTTCGGGTCGAAGTCGGAGCCGCCCTTGCCGCCGCCGATAGGCAGGCCGGTCAGGGAATTTTTGAAGATCTGCTCGAAGCCGAGGAACTTGATAATGCCCAGGTTCACGCTCGGGTGGAAACGCAGCCCGCCCTTGTAGGGGCCGAGCGCGGAGTTGAACTGGACGCGGAAGCCGCGGTTGACGCGCACATTGTTGTCGTCGTCCAGCCAGGGCACGCGGAAGATGATCTGGCGCTCCGGCTCGCAGAGTCGCTCGATCAGTCCGTAGTCCGCGTAGTGCGGGTCTTTTTCTAACACGATCTTCAGCGAATCCAGCACCTCGGCCACCGCCTGGTGGAACTCCGGCTCGCCCGCGTTGCGCTCCAAAAGCTTTTGGTAGTAGCCGGCAACTTCTTGATCAATCGCGCTCATTGGGCGTGGCCTCCGATATCTATAGCTATGCAGAATTCTGTACCGGACAAACTTTACAACACCGTTCGGCTACTCGTCGCCGGCAGCTAGAATCTCCCCCATGTCTTCTCCGCTCGACGCAGTTCCCTCGCCCAAAATCGTTGTCGCTCCGGATTCGTTCAAGTCCACCGCCACAGCCGCCGAGGCCGCAGAATGGCTCGCCGAAGGCGTGCGCTCCGTCATCCGCGACGCGCACATCGTGCTCACCCCCATGGCGGACGGCGGCGAGGGCACCTCGTTGCTGTTCGAGGGCGAGCGCATTTGCTTGCCGACGACTACCGCGGCCGGCCGCCTCACCGAGGCCGAGTACACCTTCCACGCCCCGAGCAAAACCGCCTACATCGACGTCGCCGCCGCCTCGGGCCTGCCCGCGGTGGACGAGCCGGTGCCGCTGACGGGCGACACGTACGGCACCGGCGTGCTCATCGCGGACGCCGAGACGCGCGGCGCCGAGCGGATCGTGCTGGGCCTCGGCGGCACCGCAACGATCGACGGCGGCACCGGCATCCTCGTCGCCCTGGGCGTGAACCCCCTGGACCAGGCCGGCTACCAGCTGAAACCCGGCGGCGGGGCACTCGAGCAGCTGGCGAACTTCGACACCGCGAAGGTTAACGTCCCCGCCGGCGCCATGGAGTGGGTCCTGCTCACGGACACCACCGCGCCCGCCACCGGACCCCAGGGCGCGGCCTACGTGTTCGGCCCGCAGAAGGGCGCGGCGGAAGACGACATCGAGGTACTCGACCGGGGTCTGGCGCGTCTGTGCGAGGTCGCGGACGTGGACCCGGCCACCCCAGGTCTGGGCGCCGCGGGCGGCGTGGGCATCGGCATCACCTGGCTGTCCACCATGCTCCACGGGGACGCCTCCCACGTGCACATCCTGCCCGGCGCGCGCGTGGTGGCAGATTCCAACGGGCTAGCGGAGCAGGTCGAGGGCGCGGCCCTTGTGATCACCGGCGAGGGCCGCTTCGACGGGCAGACCGGCACCGGCAAGGTCGCCTCCGTCGTCGGCGAGCTGGCTCGCGAGGCCGACTCAGTGTTTGCCGTGGCCGCAGGGCGCTTCGACGAGCAGCCGGACGAGGGCACCATCGCGGTCACTCTCCCTGAGACCGACAACGTGCGCGAGCAGCTCACCCAGGCCGGCGCAGAGATCGCCGTGGCCTACCTCAACACCTCTACGGTCCAGGGGTAGATCGAGGGCGACTCGAAGCGGTCCTGGTCCTCCAGCATCACCGGGTCGCGCGGCAGATCCACCTTCGGGGTGAGGATGCGCGACAGGCCCATGGCGAGTCGGTTGAGACTGTCCGCACCTTCGGGCGTGATGCTGTAGCGGAACACTTCCGCCTCCGCGGGGTCTTCGCCCCGGTCCCGCTCGTAGGTTTCGGCCAGCTGCGCGCGCACGGAGTCGTCGATTAGCACCTGCTCCATTTCCACCGTGCCCGCGGTGAGCTTCTCGCGGTTCACGAGGATGTCGAGTGCGCGCTGGAAGACCTCTTTGACCTCGCTGGCGACGGTGGGCGGGACGAGGACGTCGAATTGGATCACAGACATGCGCTTAAGGCTAACCGGTATGGTTGCGTGCATGTCTAACCCCACCGTGAACCCAGCGCACTCGTACCACGTCGCGCTGCGGACCATGGCGGACGGGACTTTAAAGCAGGTCAATCCGTTCTCCGGCACGGAAGTGTGGACGGTTCCAGGCCGCGGCAACAGGCCCCTTACCGCCGCAAGCGCCCCGCCGGAGCCGTTGATGCCCGGCGCGCACACGGACACCTGCAACTTCTGCGAAGCGCGCAAACTGCGCACCCCGCCGGAGAAGTCGCGGCTGGTCGCCGACGGCGAGGACTTTGCCATCCTGCGCGACGCCATGCCCGACGAGTTAGACAACACAGTCGCCGAGTTTCGGCGGGTACCCAACCTGTTCGAGATCGTCTCCTACGACTACTGGCAGAAAAACTACGGCTACGAAATGCCCGTGGCGCGCCGCAGCCACATGGAGCGCTACCTGGCAGATCCCGCCGGGCGCGAGCATGTGCTGGAGATCGTGCGCACGCGACTGGCCGCGGCCGGCCAAGATCCCGACAAGCCGGAAGACGAGCTGCTGGAGCTGGCCCCGGCCTACTTCGGCGGCGGCCACGACGTGATCATCGGCCGGCGCCACTTTGTGGACGGGGCGGAAAACTCAGCGCAGCTCGCCGGCTCCGGGTCGCTAACCCCGGAGGAGCACTACCGCTTCATCGCGTTCACCGTGGATTCGCTGCGCGACCTTGTGGAGCAGCACACCTACGCCCGCTACGTGGTGGTGTTCCAAAACTGGCTCTCGCCCGCCGGCGCCTCGTTCGAGCACCTGCACAAGCAGCTGGTGGCCATCGACGAGCGCGGCGTCAACGCCGAAACCGAAACAGCGAAGCTGCGCCAGAATTTGAACCTGTACAACGACTGGGGCGTCAACCACGCGTTCTACCGAAACCTGGTCATCGCGGAGAACGACCACGCCATCCTCACCGCCGGCGTGGGCCACCGCTACCCCACTATGACGGTGTACTCGAAGTCCCGCGTCAGCGAGCCGTGGGAGCACACAGACGAGGAGGTCCGCGCGGTCTCCGACCTGCTGCACGCAGCCCACGCCGCCACCGGCGGGCAGGTAGCCACAAACGAGGAGTGGCACTACCGCCCCGTGGACCTGGACGTGCCCATGCCGTGGCGCATCAACGTGAAGTGGCGCATTTCCACCCTCGCCGGCTTCGAGGGGGGCACGCAGATTTACGTGAACACGCTCTCGCCGTTTGACATGCGCGATCGCGCCACGGCTGCACTTCGCACTTTGCGTCACGACGGGCACGTGGCCCCCTCCCTGCGCATCGCCGAGGACTGCACCCCGGCACCGAACCTCTTGCGATATAACCCAAATTTGGAGAGATGAAATTTGAGTAATATTTCCGAGATTTTGCGCTCCTACTCCGTAGACGAGGTGTGGCAGCGCCGCCTCTACGAGCTGCTGCACGCCAACCCGGAGCTGTCCATGCAGGAGGAGGAGACCTACAGCCGCCTGATGGTGGAGCTGTCTCGGTTCAACTGCGAGGTCATCGCCCCCATCGGCAAGTTCGGCATCTGCGCCGTCTTCGAAAACGGCGAGGGCCCGACCGTGATGCACCGCGCGGACTTCGACGGCCTGCCGGTGACCGAGCAGACCGGCGCGCCGTACGCATCCCACAAGGTGGCCAAGACCGCCGACGGGCAGACCGTTGGCACCATGCACGCCTGCGGCCACGACATCCACACCACCGCGCTGCTGAGCATGTGCGATTTTTTGGACAACACCCGCGAGCACTGGTCCGGCACGTTCATCGCGCTGTTCCAGCCGGGCGAGGAGATCGGCGCCGGCGCCCAGGACATGGCCGACGGCGGCCTGACCGAGAAGGTGCCCATCCCGGACGTGGTCTTCGGCCAGCATGTCATGCCGGGCCGCGCCGGCGTAGTGATGTCCAAGCCGGGCCCGCAGTTCGCCGCCTGCGACTCCATCCGCATCAAAATCCCTGGCCGCGCCGCTCACGGCTCCATGCCGCACAATGCCATCGACCCCACCTACACCGCGGCGATGATCATTGCCCGCCTGCAGGCGATCGTGGGCCGCGAGGTGGACCCGGCGGACTTCGCCGTGGTCACCGTGGCCAGCATGCACGCCGGCACCACCAACAACATCATCCCGGGCGAAGCCGAGCTGGTGCTCAATTGCCGCTTCTACTCCGACCGGGTCAAGGCGAAGGTCTACTCCGCTATCAAGCGGGTGGTCCACGCCGAGGTGCTGGCCTCCGGCTCGCTGGACCAGGCCATGATCTCTTTCTTCGCCCACGGCGAACTGCTGGACAACGACGAGGAAGTGTTCACCCGCGTGCGCGAGCAGTTCGACGGCGTCTTCGGCGACGCGTCTGTCACCGCCGACCCGAAGACCGTCTCCGAGGACTTCCCCGTCATCGGCCAGGCCTACGGCGCGCCGTATTTCTTCTGGCTCGTCGGCTGCACACCCCACGACGTGTGGGACAAGGCGGTGGAGGAAGACCGCGTCGGCGAGGACGTGCCCGTCAACCACATGTCCACCTTCCTGCCGGAGTACGAACCCACCATCGACGCCTCCACCCGCGCGGGACTGACCGCCGCGCTGACGTACCTGGCTAAATAGCTCACCTGCACGTCTGCGACCACGCCGGTACGCTCGGGTCACATGACTGCATCTCAGCCAGCATTCGAGCAGACCGTCGAGGGCCACGTCCGCGGCTTCTCCGGCCGCGCACCACAAGACTCCACGGTGAAGAAGTTCTGGACGGGCCTGTCCGCCGCCACTGTCGAGCAGATCGCCGACAACTGGGCGAAAACCCGCAACACGTACAAGGCCAGCCGCCGTGCGGCGTACTTCTCGGCGGAGTTCCTGGAGGGTCGGGCGCTGCTGAATAACCTGACCAACCTTGGGCTCGTCGATAAGGCGAAGGCTATCGCCGAGGAGAATGGTTTCGAGCTTTCGGACGTGCTGGAGGCTGAGCACGACGCCGCCCTGGGCAACGGCGGCCTGGGACGCTTGGCCGCCTGCTTCCTCGATTCCGCCGCCGAGCAGGACTTCCCGTTGACCGGCTACGGCCTGCTGTACCGCTACGGGCTGTTCCGCCAGGAGTTCGAGGACGGCTTCCAGCGCGAGCACCCCGACGCGTGGAAGGAATCGTTCTACCCCTTCATCATCCGCCGCGGCTCCGAGCAGCGCATTGTGAAGTTCGACGACATGCACGTGCGCGCCATCCCGTACGACATGCCGATTACCGGCTACGGCACGGACAACGTAGGCACCCTGCGCCTGTGGGACGCCTCCCCGATCGCCGAGTTCGACTACGACGCGTTCAACTCCCAGCGCTTCGCGGACGCGATCCTGGAGCGCGAGGCCGTCCACGACATCACGCGCGTGCTCTACCCCAACGACTCCACCTACGCCGGCAAGCTGCTTCGCGTGCGCCAGCAGTACTTCTTCTGCTCCGCATCGCTGCAGGAGCTTATCGACGACTACCGCACCGCGCACGGCGACGACCTGCGCGACTTCCATAAGTACAACTCCATCCAGCTCAACGACACCCACCCGGTGCTGGGCATTCCGGAGCTGATGCGCCTGCTTATGGACGAACACGCCCTCGGCTGGGACGAAGCCTGGGAGGTGACCACCCACACGTTCGCCTACACCAACCACACGGTGCTGCAGGAGGCGCTGGAGACGTGGGAGGAATCCATCTTCAAGCAGCTGTTCTGGCGCATTTGGGAGATCGTGGAGGAAATCGACCGCCGCTACCGCCTGGACATGGAGTCCCGCGGCGTGGACGCGGAGACGGCCCACCACTACTCCCCGGTGCACGACGGTCGCGTGCACATGGCGTGGATCGCCTGCTACGCCTCCTACTCCGTCAACGGCGTGGCGGCGCTGCACACCGAGATCATCAAACGCGACACGCTCGGCTTCTGGCACGGGCTGTACCCGGAGCGCTTCAATAACAAGACCAACGGTGTGACCCCGCGCCGCTGGCTGCGCATGTGCAACCCGCGCCTGTCTGAGCTTTTGGACCGACTCTCCGGCTCCGACGAGTGGGTCACCGACTTGGACAAGCTCAAGGAGCTTCGCCCGCTTATGGACGACCCAAAGGTGCTCAGCGAACTCCGCGAGATCAAGTCGGCGAACAAGCGCGACTTTGCGGAGTGGATCGCCGCCCGCCAAGGCGTGGAGATCGACCCGGACTCCATCTTTGATACGCAGATCAAACGCCTGCACGAGTACAAGCGCCAGCTGATGAACGCGCTGTACATCCTGGATTTGTACTTCCGCATCACGGTCGACGGCGAGCGCAACATTCCTAAGCGCACGTTCATCTTCGGTGCGAAGGCCGCCCCCGGCTACGTCACCGCGAAGGGCATTATCAAGCTCATCAACACCATCGCGGAGCTGGTGAACAACGACCCGGAGGCCTCGAAGTACATCCACGTGGTGTTCGTGGAGAACTACAACGTCTCGCCCGCCGAGCAGATCATCCCGGCCACGGACGTCTCCGAGCAGATCTCCACCGCCGGCAAGGAAGCGTCCGGCACGTCGAACATGAAGTTCATGATGAACGGCGCGCTCACCCTGGGCACGATGGACGGCGCGAACGTGGAGATCGTCGACGCGGTCGGCGAGGACAACGCCTACATCTTCGGCGCCCGCGAGGAGGAGCTGCCGGAGCTGAAGGCGCACTACAACCCGCGCCAGGTGGCCGAGCAGACCCCCGGGCTTATGCGCGCGCTCGACGCGCTTGTGGACGGCACGTTGGACGACCGCGGCACCGGCGCCTTCCACGACATCCGCGCCTCGCTGCTGGAGGACAACGGCTACGGCGAGCAGGACGTCTACTACGTCCTCGGCGATTTCGCCTCCTACCGCGAGGCCCGCGACCGCATGGCGACGGACTTCTACGCCGACCCGGACGATTGGGCCCGCAAGTGCTGGATCAACATCTGCGAGTCCGGCCGCTTCTCCTCCGACCGCACGATCCGCGACTACGCCGAGGACGTGTGGAAGATCGAGCCCACCCCGATCAACTAGCTAATGTGACGTCGTCGCCCGCGTGGTGCTTGTGCACGGCGGCGACAGTGGCGGCGTCTTCGGCGCGAGCTGGCCGGATTGTGGCGTCCATGCAGTTAAACGCTATACGATCTCGGCACAATGATTCTGCTCGTTGACAATTACGACTCATATACATTCAACCTCGCGCACCTGATCGTGCAGGCCGCCGGCCGCGAGCCCATCGTGGTCCCCGCGGGCGAGGCCGCTGATCTTCCTCAGCGTGTGCGCGCCGGCGAGTTCAGCCACGTGGTCATCTCCCCCGGCCCCGGCACCCCGGAGCGCGAGGAGGACTTCGGAGCGTCCCGGCGCGTCATCGAGGCAGCCGCCGACGCGGACATTCCGCTGCTCGGCGTATGCCTCGGCCACCAGGGCTTGGCCATGCTCGTCGGTGCGGCCGTGACCCGCGCGCCCGAGCCGCGCCACGGGTTCGTCTCCACCGTCACCCATTCCGGCGAGGGCATCTTCACCGGCATCCCGCAGGGCTTCGAGGTGGTGCGCTACCACTCGCTGCACGTCGACCTTGATGTTGACGAGCTCCCCGGCATCACCGTCCACGCCCGCAGCGAGGACGGCGTGGTCCAGGCGCTCAAGGTCGACGGGCTCGACCACTGGGGCGTGCAATTCCATCCGGAATCCGTGCTCACCCAGCACGGCGCGACGGTCATGCGCAACTTCCTCGGCGGATGGCGCGTCATCCACCGCGAGGTGCCCGGCGAGCTCGACTGCCAGCGGGTATTCAACGCCATCACTCGCGACGGCAACGACGCGTTCTTCCTCGACTCCGCCGATGCGCGCGGGCGCTTCTCCATCCTCGGCGACACCGCGGGTGCGCTCTCGCGCTCCATGAGCTATTCGCTTGACGACGGCAACGTGCTCGACACCCTCAGCACAGAGCTATCCACCCCAGTTTTCGAAGCGCCCGACCTGCCGTTTACCGGCGGGTGGATCGGGTACTTGGGCTACGAGTGCGCCGAGCTGACCATGCCGATCACGCTGCGCCACCGCTCGCCCTACCCGGACGCGTACTTCGTGCGCCCGCAGTCGTTCATCGTCTACGACCACCAGGCCGAAACCGCGCACCTGTGCGCCTTGTCAGGCGACGGCGCTACCGATCTGCTCGACCGGCTGGAGCAGGCGCTTCAGGGTGCGGAGGGGGCCGGAGGGACGTCGATAGGCGAAGGCTCCTGGAGCAACCCGGACTACCTGGGCAGCATCGAGCGGGCGCAGGAGTTGCTTCGCGCGGGCGAGAGTTACGAGGTGTGCTTGACCGACACCTACACCGCCGAAGCGACCGGTGATATCTACCGCCAGCTGCGCGAACACAACCCGGCGCCGTACGCCGCGCACCTGATCTTCGACGGCGTGGAGGTCGCCAGCGCCTCGCCCGAGCGCTTCCTCACCGTGCGCGGCCGCGAGGTGGAGGCGAAGCCAATCAAGGGCACCATCGCCGCCGATCAGGACCCCGCGCTGCTGGACGATGCGAAAACCCGCGCCGAGAACCTCATGATCGTGGACCTGCTCCGCAACGACCTCTCCCGCGTGTGCGAACCGGGCACCGTGCGCGTGCCCGTGCTGATGCAGGTGGAGTCGTACGCGACGGTGCACCAGTTAGTTTCCACCATTACCGGGCAGCTGCGCGAGGGCCACACTGCTGTCGACGCGGTGCGCGCGACGTTCCCGCCCGGCTCCATGACCGGCGCGCCGAAACTGCGCACCTGCGAGATCATCGACCGCTTAGAGACCTCCCCGCGCGGCGTCTACTCCGGCGCGCTGGGCTACTTCGGCTTCGACGGCCAGACTGACCTGTCCGTGGTCATTCGCACCGCCGTGCGCGCCGGCGACACCGTGACCGTGGGTGCGGGCGGCGCGATCGTGCTCGCCTCCGACCCCGAGTCCGAGCTCGCCGAGCGCAACCTCAAGGCCCAGTCCGTGCTGGGAGCATGGGATGCGTAGCTACGCCTGGCGCGGCTCGTTCGTCCCGCGCGATGTCCCCGACGGGCCCCTCGACAGCCCCCTCGATGTGGCCGACTCCTGGCGCCACTCATCCGGCCGCACCAACGGCCTCGACCTGCACCTCGAGCGGTTTTCGCGCACTGCGGGACCACTGCCGGCCGGGTTCGTCGAGAAGCTCATGCCACTGCTTTCCGAGGGCGAACTCTTTCCCCGCATCGCGTTGTCGCAAGGGCTTTTGCTTCTCGACGTCCGCCCCGCCCCTCCCCCGCGCCCCACCACCTCGCTGACCTATGCGCCTGCCCCGGACCCGCGCACCCGTCCCGAGGTGAAAGGCCCCGACTTCGCCGCATTTGACGCATACCGTTCGCGGTACCAGGTGGAGGGGACGGACGACACGGTGATCGTCGATAGGCATGGCGCAATGCTGGAGACCACCACCGGCGCGCTGGTGATGTGGGACGGCGACACCCTGTGCCTCCCCGACGGGGTGTGGCT
>ERZ1673749.1909-NODE-1909-length-12191-cov-4.891150_pt1 | contig 12191 bp, 9 predicted proteins | sample MGYA00580204_ERZ1673749 | MGnify/ENA primary metagenome ERZ1673749 (study PRJEB41218, sample SAMN15661745) | gut metagenome | host: Homo sapiens | place: Canada: London | collected 2015-08-20/2019-03-30 | study: EMG produced TPA metagenomics assembly of...
CGAACGTCGTCTACGCACCCGGCATGGACGCTGGGCTTCTGGACGGCTTCGAGGGCACCATCACCCCGGATGACAACGCCAAGGACCCGCGTGAGCTCGACGCCGTCGACGCCGTGGTGACCGAATCCCACGTCACCTCCGCGCAGACCGGCACCATCGTGCTCGAATCCAATGAGACCTGCGGCCGTCGCGCGCTGACCTTGGTGCCGGACCGTCACGTGTGCATCGTGCGCAAGGACCAGATTGTCTACGGTGTCCCGGAGATGGTCTCCCGCATCAACCCTGAGCGCCCGGCAACGTGGATCTCGGGCCCTTCCGCGACCTCGGATATCGAGCTCTCCCGCGTGGAGGGTGTCCACGGCCCGCGCGATCTCATTGTGGTGATTGTTAAGTAGTGAGGCTTTCGGGGGCACCCGCCCTGTATGAGAGCTCGGCTCACATCACCCCTGACGCATAGGATAAGGCTCGTACCAATTTACGATTTTAGGAGCCTTGTTCTATGCGTCTTTCTCGCGTTTTAGGTTCGGTTCTAGGACCTGTAACCATCGCCGCTGGCTTGGTTGCGGCACCTGCCGTTGCTCACGCCGACCAACCCGCCATCAACTGGGGCCCGTGCCCGGAAGGGGTCACCGAAGAGCGCGCCGAATGCGGCCACGTGACCGTGCCGACCTACCATAATGCTCCCGAGAAGGGCACTATCGACGTCGGCCTTATCCGGTTGAAGGCCACGGGCGAGCGCCAAGGCACTCTGTTCACCAACCCGGGCGGTCCAGGCGGTGACGCGTATAGCTGGGTCAACTTCGCTGCCTGGCCTGAGGAAGTCAAACAAGGATACGACATCATCGGCGTTCAACCGCGTGGTTTGCGCGAGTCCGCACAGGTGAACTGCTCGTCAACTGAGGCGGGCGGAAACCCTCTAGAACAGCTGACAAAGATCGGCTCCATTACCCGCGATGACTGCGAGAAGAACACTCCAGGCTACACCGATTCCCTGACCACGGAGAACACCGCCAAGGACTGGGATGTCGTGCGCCAGGCGCTTGGTGAGGAGAAGATCAACATCTTCGGCCTCTCCTACGGCACCTTCTTGGGGTCCACGTACTCCACGCTCTATCCGGAGCACACCGACAAGGTCGTGCTGGACTCCGGAATGAACCCCAACATGGCGTGGAACCAGATTTTCGCTTCTCAGCAGGCTGGTTATGAGAATGCTCTGCATGACTTCTTTAGCTATGTGGCGAAGAACGACGCCACCTACCACGCCGGCACGACACCGCTGAAGGCCTACGAGCGCTGGTCTCAGATTGTGGCCGCGGAGGCGGGCGTGCGCCCCACCGTGCTTCCTCCGAACGCTCAGATTGGTGACCTCCCGCCGGGGCTCGAGTTTGCCGGCCAGCCCGGCGCCAATGTCATGACTGCGACCGGTGAGCTGCGCGTACAGGCAGAGCACCTCGCGGGCAAGGTCCAGAACCCGCAGGCTGTTCAGGCCACTTCGCCGACGCTCACCGCTACCCGTGACCTCCTTCCCCGCCCGGAGTCGTGGGACTCCCTAGCCAAGCACATTGGCGGCGTCGAAGCCATCAACTTTGAGGAGCAGGCCGCACAACAGGGCGAGCAGGACCCGCAAAAGGTCCAGCAAGAGATTCTCAACTCCATGAGCATGCAGAACATCATCATGTGCAATGAGAACACTGCGCCGACGGATCCGGCCTTCATACCGGCCTTCCTCTGGTCTAACTATGTCACGGTTGACCCGTTCTCACTGTTCAACGCGATGTATGCCTCCGGCGCCGGTTGCTCCGGCCGCGCACCGATCACTACCCCGATTGCCGTTTCTGGTGACAAGCTGCAGACCAAGCCACTGCAGCTGCAGGCTACCGGTGACCCGCAGACCCCGTATGCCTTCTACCGCGGCCTGTCTGACCCGATGCAGTCCCGCGTGGTGACCGTCCACGGCCCGGGTCACGGCCACTTCGCGGTGGGCAACAAGGCTGTCGACCAGATTGTGGTTGACTACCTGCGCACTGGCGAGGTCCACACCGCGGATGCCCCGGGTTTCTTTGACCAGCCCCAGGCTCAGGAGCAGCCCGCCCAGTAGTAGGAGCGGCGGGAACCATGAAGGAGTGGCTGTCCTAGCACTCCTTCTTTCCCACCACACCCCCATCGGCGCTAGGCCAATTACTGCGCTCTAGCCTTTATAGGTTAGAATCGCATCGTTGGCATTTCGCCAGCAATGCCCTTGTAGCTCAGCGGATTAGAGCATCGGTTTCCGGTACCGAAGGTCGCAGGTTCGAGTCCTGTCAGGGGCACTTTTTCATGCCCGCCTATCCCGAATCGGCCAGTACGCCCCGGCCCACTTTTTGCGACGCCACGTTTGCAGGTGAGCGGCTTGTCGCATTTTGCATCTCCCCAGACCTGAAACCCGCAACCTGCAGGTGGGCGTCGTCAAGCGCCCTCCGGCACCAAGCCACTCACGGTGGAAGTTTCGGGATCGAGGTCTGGGGATATGGAACTAGTGCAAGCGCGCCTTAATATCCGCAACCACTTCTTCCGGGTTCTTCGCCGAAGCAATGAGAGAACTCCGGCCCCATTCAATGCGCACCGTCGGCCCAGAGACGATATAGGCTGGTGCGCCATCGACGATGCGCGGGCCCGCACCTTCTTTAAGCCCCGTCTCCGGACCGATACTCACCCCGGTGATCTCGCGCAGGAGAATTCTCTTTGTGAAGACGCCAAAGACGGACACCGCAACCTCGCCATCGTTGACGGCGATCTTCACCCGCATCAGAAGGCAGGCCACGGTTGCAATGATGACTAGGGCACCAAATAGGATTGCTGCCCACGTGGAATCAATCATCGTGGGCACCACCGCTGCCACGACGGCAAGGCCAACGACTATTCCCATCCACAGGAGCGGACCGTTGAGATAGCGAATGTAGATGCGAGAGTCCATGGAGATCAGGCTATCGGATTAACGCTCTCTCGGACGAATACGCCCTTCGCGCTCACCGAAAGGACGGGCGGCGGCTGATCATGGAACGACGGTGAGCGCGAAGGGTGTAGGAGTCATCATGCCTCGAGACATCGCACTCGGAGATTAATTCTCAGGCTTAGCAGTGGCTCAAGCCACCTGATGGATCCACGTCACGAGTTAGAGAGATGAGCCTGGTGATAAAGATGAGGCCCCAGCAGACAATTCTGCTGGGGCTTAAAGTCAAGCTACTCGCTTCTGCCGAACGGCAGCAAGGGAGCGAAACAGGTTACTGCGTGATGTACTGGTTGACGATCGGCTGGGTGATGTCCAAGGTGCCGTGCTCGATGTAGTACATGCCGAACATCATGGCGCCCAGCATCACCACAGAGAGAAGCATAGAGGGAATCCACTGAACGAAGACGGATACCCAGCCGTCAGCCTTGTCACGTGCAGCTGCTTCGCGCTGTTCCTGAGCCAAATCGCGCTCGACCATTATGTTTTGTCCTTTCACTTAGCTCCCCTAGCCAGATGGCGCTCTCGCTCAAGCTGCCTCTGAAAAGCGCGGGGATGCTCGCCCTTTAACACAGAGTATCTTAGCAGTTTAAACAGAGCCGCCCGTAGTTAAACCCAGTAAATCTAGCCGCCATCCACCTTTAGTATGACACCGACTGTGGGCTAGACCCCAGGGTCTTCGTTGTTATTGAGCGCTTCGATGAATCCCTCGCGGTCTTGGAACATACGCTCAATATCCTCATCCGCACCAATAATCCACAGCTGCGAGGCGTCATCGAAGGTCAGCGCACCCTCCGCGTGCTGCTCGAGTGCCGCCTCAAGCGCGGTGGCTTGTTCCTCGGTGAGTTCATCCAGATCATCGACCGGGCCGACTTGGGCGCTGAGCTCTTTCAGCGGAGTAATGCCGTACGTAGCGTACTGGCGCTCGGGATGCTCAAACAGTTCTTGTCCCATCATAGTGCGGACAGATCACCTCCTGGTGAGTAAACGTTCGAAAACTAACACTACCCGTACGAAGCACAACTAGTCGGTGTGAATACCCAAGCGCTCATCCGGCACGAAGCCGTCATATCCTGGAAGGTTGCTTTCTGAAAGGACGCCCTCGCAGAAACGCAGGACCGCCGGAGCGTCGGCAGGATCGAGGTGATCAAAAACCATGCGGCGCACGGACTCGACGTGCTCAGGTACCGCCGCCTCTAGACGCTCCCGGCCGGACTTCGTCATGACGACCTCCACGCCACGCGCATCGCCCGCACACTTTTCCTTGCGCACCAAACCCCGTTTTTCCATACGGGTGATTTGGTGGGAGGCGCGGGAGCGGTCCCACTCCAACTCCGTGCATAATTCGCGCAGGCGCCGCGTGTGCTCGGGTGCTTCCGAAAGAGAAACAAGCACCGAAAACTCCGCGGCCGAGATATCGCCGCAGGCCAACAGGGTTTCCTCCATACCGCGATTGATCTTGCGAATGCTAGCTAGAATGTGGCGCCACAGGTTCTGTTCGCTTTCGGTGAGCCATCGAGTGTCCGCTGTCATGGCTCATACCCTACACTCCGGGACTTAGGCCCTTGTAAGTTTCTCCATATCTAGCTCCATTCGCCCAGGCACCCAGGAGTAGCGCTGCGGCATACAGGTCAGCACGATGACCTGAGTGCTTTTCCCAGCCTTACTGAACAGCGCCGCAATGAGCTGAAGGCGCTGGGAGTCCGTGGAACCCAACGCATCATCGATCAAAACAGGCACCGGTTCATCGGAGACCAGCTGGGCTATGGCGAAGCGCGTCAGGATGCTCAACTGCTCTTTGGCACCACCCGAGAGCGCGTCGAAAGACACGGTCTCCCCATCGCGGCTGCGAGCTTCGACCTTGAGCTCTTCCGACAGCTCGAAGTCCACATCCCCACCGAAGACTGTTCGCGCCAAGCTATTGAGCGCTGTGACAAACGGCGCGGCATAGCGCTGGCGTGCGGCGTCACGGTGGCGCAGCATGAGAGTGCGCAGGTAACGCGCAGCGTTCGCACGGCGCTCGATAGCGGCGTGGCGCTCACGAGCAACCTCGAGCTCGGCGGCGGCTTTCTCCGCATCCTCAGCCGCACCGGAATGCATATCGATGAGTCCTCGGAACTCGCGCATGTCACCGACTGCGGCATTCACCGCTGCCTTCAGGGAGTCCACGTGTGTACGCGCTCCCTTGGCAAGATGCTCGGCGGTGTCCACGTCCACCGCGGACATCTCCGCCAGCACTGCTCTTTCCTCCTGCAGCTTGGCCTGTGCTGCCTCGATAGCCGTGGTCACGTCGGCATCACTGAGTTGAGCACGGGCGGCCTCCACGGCTGCGGCCTTGGCATCGCGCTGCGCGGTTGCCTCCTCCGCGCGCACGGTGGCTACCTCTAATGCCGCGCCAGCCTTGTTCTCACGGTAGGGTGCCACAGCGCGGTCGAGTTCATCGAGCTTCCTGCGTAGCTCCTCTTCCTCCTGCTCCACCACGTCCAGCTCTCGCGGTTCCGCGGCCTCCTCAGCGCCCTCGACGTCCTCAGCCTCTTCTGCGCTGGCCTCAAAACGCGCACGCAGTTCACCGAGGTCCTCCCCTCCCAACGCGGCAGCCAGTTCGCGCGCCGCGGAATCCGCGGCGGATGCGAGTTCGGTGTGTTTCTCGTGAGCGGCACGGGCGGACTCGAGGTCTTCGCACCCGGCATCCTCCAGCAGGCGCGCGAGCTCAGCGCGAGCCTTCTCCACGCCTTCCTCGCCGCTTTCGCCGGCACCTGCGGCATAGCGGGCGGTGACCTCGCCTACCTGAAGGGTCGTGCCCTCACGCAACTCGACTGCAAGTTCTTCACCGCTTTCCAGAGAGCGTTCCTCGCCATCGACGGCGACGGAGCCTTTCCCGGAAAAGTACAGCTTGGCAGCAGCCGCCGCTCGCAGGCGCTCCTGGACAGTGACCTCACGAGCCGCGTCTTCCAGTGCTTTCAAGTTTGGTACGTCTGGAGCGGCAGCCAGCTCACGGCGGCGCGACGCCAAGGTCTCTTCCAGCTTGGTCAACGCTTCGAGGCGGGTGCCCAAGGCCTCGCGTTCTGCGCGCCGCTGCGCGCGGCGGGCGTGCTGGCGCTCCTCGCGCACGGCCTCGTAGCGCGTGTGCACCTCGGCGCGTTCTTCTTCCAGCTTCGTGCGCGCCGCGGACTCTTCCTCGGCGCGCTCGCGGGCTTCGCTAACCGCAGTTGCGGCACGCTCGGCCGCTTCAACCGCTGCGGAGTGCTCAGCAATCACAGCCTTGCGCCGCGCCGATTCCTCCTCCGCGCGCGTCACAGCTTCCGCTGCCCGGGTCACCGCTGCCTCCTGCGCCGTGACCTTCTCCTGTGCGGCCCGGGCGGCGACTAGTTCGCCGTCACGGCGCTCGCACTTTTCTACGGCCGCTGGCAAAGCCGCTTCGGCATCGGCCTTCTTCAGCTCAGCGGCTTCATAGCGCTCCACCACGCCGTCAAGCTCACGGAGCGCAGACTCAGCGTTCGCGTGCTCCTCCTCCGCCGCTGCCAGCGCGGCGATTGCGGCCTTATAGTCCCCCGCCGGCTTGTCCGTCTTCGCGGTGAAATACTCCTTGTACTCCGCCTCGATGCGCGTGAGCAGCTCGGAGTCTTCCGCCACGGCATTCGCCCCGGTCTGCTCCTCTAGCGCCGCAGTAAGGGAAGGAATGCCCACGGCGGCGATGCCCTCGTGGCTATCGTCTTGGCGGACGAAGAGGGCGTCGACAAGCGCACGGTCCATATGTTCACTGAGAATGCGCTCCAGCTCCCCATCCGCTTCCGCACCAGTCCACTGGCCCGGGCGCGGGGAAAACACATGCAGCTCCGAGGTGCGCTTTTTCACCCACCGCTTGTGGATGCGGAAATGATAGGGCCCCACGGTGGCCTCCAGCGTGACCTCGGGCCCCACATCGCGGCCGGCGGGCTGCAGCGCCCTCACCGCCTTAGAGTTGGCGGTGTGTTTTTGCGTCAGCACAAAATCAATAGACTCCACCAATGTGGATTTGCCAGCCTCGTTCGGCCCGCCGATGACCACCACGCCGGTCTCCGGGAGGTCCTTGACCTCCAGGTGCTCCACGCCCCGGACGTTGTTCAGTTCAACAGAATGCAGCTGCATCATGGTTTAGGCTCCCTTCGCGCTGAGGCGGAACAGCAGGTTAGCGGCGTCGCGGGCGGTGGGATCATCTAGGTCCTCGAGCAGCTCCACCAGCGCATCAGCGGCATAACCGCTCAAGCTCAGTTCGCTGAGCTCCTCTTCTGAGGGCGCCAGATGCAGGTCCATGGTCCTTTTGCGCGGCTTGAGGGAGGCGAAGACCTCCTCCAGCTCCGCCAGCCCCTGCTCCAGACGAGCCTGCGCGCTCAGGCCCACGGTGCCACGCAGGCTGTATTTCACCGCGGTGCGGATCTTCTCCGGCACGGCGTCTAGCTCCGCAAGAAAAGCCTCAACCTCCTCGAGTGAGTCAACGTCCGCATCAATCGCCCGGAAGTCCCAACGACCGACGCGGTGCTTGGCGACGTCCACCCGCTCCCCCTCAACGGTCACCACCAAGGCATTGCCCGATTCGCGCTCCCTATCGTCGAAGGCCGTGGTCTCCGGGCTGCCAGAGAACCACACCTTGCCGGTACGGCCCAGCGATTCCGTGGAGTGCGTATCCCCCAGCGCCAGATAATCAATAACGCCTTTATCCAGACACTCCTCCACGAAGGAGAGGTCGATAGTATCAGCGTCCGAGTTCTCGCCCTCGCCCGCGCGGGACTCCACCTGGCCATGCCCCACCGCGATGCGAATCGTGCCCTCATCGGCAGGCTGCAGCGGCTCCAGCGCGCGGCGCACCAGGTCATAATTAGCCCGCTTGGACAGGTAGGGAGCGCCGACGATTTCCACGCCTGGGCGCACCTCGATGGGCTCTGAATCCGCGATGACGTGCACGTTATCCGCGAAGGAGTTGAAGAAGATGGAATCCGCCACGAGCGGATCGTGGTTGCCGGGCAACAGGTAAACCGGCACCGGCAGGCGCTTGAACATGTCTTTGGCACGCAGCAGCGTGGATTTGTTCAAGGAGTTGTGCTCAAACACATCACCGGCCACGACGATGAACTCCGCCCCTGTCTCGGTAGCCAACTCCCCTAGCCGCAGGACCGCTGCTTCGCGGTCATCATCAAAGCGCGACTGCGCGGCGGGACTTAAAAACCAGCGGGTCATGCCCAACTGAAAATCGGAGGTGTGGATGAACGTGACCGCGGCCATGCAAGCTCCCTACAACGTGGTCCAGGGCTGGCACTTGAGCCTCTCCCCTGGGGTGGCAATGTCTAGTGCGTCAGATGATAGTAAAGGTCCTCGACATCGGAGACCGCCCGAAGCAAATCTATGTTCGTATGGCTGACAGACCTCATGGCCTTGCGCAGCAACTCCGGGTCGGAATCATCGACGGCGGGAGCGGTTTTCGGCTCCGGCAAGGGCGGCAATTCTCGCCCCTCCCAGAACAAGGCATTGCGCTCCTCGGCCGAGATTTCAGAGGCCGCGGAAGCGGAATAAGAGTCCTCCGAGGCCGACTTGGCCTGCTCCATGACCGCTTGCTCTAGGCGCGCAAAATCAAGTCCGCGCAGGGCGAAGATAACGGATGGGTCAGCGTCCATGCGGGCTGCCAGTCGGTCCGCCACCGCCACGACGTGCTTGCACACGTACTCCGGGTCGGGACAGGTGCAAGAGAAACGGAGGTCGTCGGGGTACTCGGCGATGAGGATGTCGAGGGAGGCGTCGGCAAGCATGCCCTCCCTAGCCTTCGCCACGGAGTTGGGGGTGCGTGCGAACATCTCCGACAGCCGCCCGATGTCCTCGTTATTGCGGTAAGGCACCTGGATGAGCACCGCGAAAGGTTCGTTCTGAGAGCCCGCAACCTTGCCGTGCACAGCGCCATTGCGCACATCGAGGCCCACGACGTGGCCCTCCGTGGCGTATTGGCGCCCGCGGCGAATGCGGCCGGAATCCGTCTGCTGGTTCATGAAATTGAGCAAGCGCGTGGCCGCCGGCTGCATGGTTCGCACGCGGTCGACGCGGTTGACCTCCTCCGGCGTGCTCACGCGCTTGCGGGTGCCGAAGTTGGCGTAGATGACGTTGTTGTCCTCAGGACTCTTCGGTGCCATTTACTTCTCCTGTTCCCTATAGCTCATGAGATCCGCCAGCTGCTCGGGGCTCAGTTCGGTGAGCCAGCCCTCGCCTTCGCCCACGACGGCCCCGGCCAGCTGCGTCTTGCCGTCGAGAATGTCCTGGATGGATTCCTCCAAGGTACCGGCGGTAATCATCTTGTACACCTGCACGTTGCGCTGCTGGCCAATGCGGAAGGCGCGGTCCGTGGCCTGGTTCTCCACCGCCGGATTCCACCAGCGGTCCATGTGCACGACAATCGACGCCGCCGTGAGGTTCAAGCCTGTACCACCCGCCTTGAGCGAGAGCAGCATGACGGGCGCACCATTATCGGCCTGGAATTCCTCCACCATCTGGTCGCGCCGGTTCTTGCTCACCCCACCGTGCAAGAAGGGAATCTCGCAGCCCAGCTGCTCAGAGAGGTAAGGCTGGAGAACGTCGCCGAAGGCCTTGTACTGGGTAAAGATCAGTACGCGCTCCGAAGATTCGATGGCCTGGTCGATGATCCGCATGAGCTCCTCGACCTTGCCCGAGCGGTGCTTGCCCTTGATGGTGACAGCGCTGCCATCAGCCAAGAAGTGGGCCGGGTGATTACAAATCTGCTTAATGCGGGTCAGCGAAGCCAAGATGAGGCCGCGGCGCGAGATGCCCTCCTTCTTCTTCGCCAGGGCCTGCTCCACGTCATTGACCAAGGCCTTGTAGAGGGCGGCCTGCTCATCCGTCATGCGCACGGTGATGATCTGCTCAGACTTCTCCGGCAGGTCATCGATGATATTCGGGTCCGTCTTGAGGCGGCGCAGGATAAACGGGCCGGTGAGCAGGCGCAGGCGCTCCGCCATAACATCGCTGCCCTCGCGCTCGATGGCCTTGGCAAAGTGGTTGCGGAAGAAGGAAGCTGAGCCCAGGATCCCGGGGTTGCAATAGTCCAGGATGGAGCGCATTTCCGACAGGCGGTTTTCAATCGGCGTGCCGGTCAGCGCCACGCGGTGCCGCGAGGGGATGGCGCGCACGGCCTTGGAGGAGCGCGTGGAGGCGTTCTTGATCGCTTGGGCTTCATCGAGGACCACGCGGTCCCACTCCACCTTGCTCAAGGTCAGGAAGTCACGGCTTACCGTGCCATAGGAAGTGATGACGATATCGGCGTTCTGCGCCGCCGTGACCAGCTCTTCGCCCTTCAGGCGCCCGGTGCCGTGTTGCACCATGACCTTAAAGTCGGGCACGAAGCGCGTGGCTTCCCTAGCCCAGTTGCCCACCACGGAGGTCGGTGCGACGACGAGGGTGGGTTTCCACGCCTCTGCTTCCCCTTCTGCCTCGTGGGCGGCCTTTTCTACCGCCAGCAGGGACAACAGCTGCAGGGTCTTGCCCAGGCCCATGTCATCCGCCAGCACCGCGCCGATGTTGTTGCGGGACATCCAGTACAGCCAGTCGACACCCCGGCGCTGGTACTCGCGCAGCTCGGCATGGACCGTATCGGGGATCTCCACGCGGTCGGGTGCCGTACTATCCATCCCACCGAGCAGCGAGGTATGCCACTCGGATCCGGTGAAGGCCACGGGGTCCTCCGCCATGGACTTCAAGGCCATCTCGCGCAAGTCTGCAAGCGTTACCGCTTCTTCTTGCTCGCCCTCGTTGAATTCCTTGCGGCGGCGCTCCACCTCGGCCACCAGCTCTTCCCAACCAGGCTGCTCCAGCTGACGGGCCATCTCCGCGGTCGCAGCGAGCTGCTCCAGCTCCTTCAACGCGCGCTTGCGGGCTGTGTCCGCCAACTCGCGCATGTACTGCGAGATCTTGTTCAGAGCCTGGGTATCCGCCATGACCCACTCGCCGCGCAGACGAATCAGCCCAGACTTGGAGGAGATGAGCTCGTGCATTTCGGCGTCGGTAAGCTGCGTGTCACCCACCGAGAGCTTCCAGTCATAGCTGAACAGCTTCTCCATGCCAATGTGCGCCTTAGTGGCGGCATCGGCCGGATCACGGACCTCCGTGGTTTCCAGCTTGGCCTTGGTCTCCATATGGGACCAGGACTTCGGCAGCAGCACGGTGAAACCGGCCTTGCGCAGGGCAGCGGCGTCATGGGTGACAAAATCCACGAGCTGCTCCGTGGTCAGGTACACGTCCCAGTCACCTGCATTGCGGCTCGCCGGGGCAGAATTGTACTTTAGCCGCGGAGCCACGTCGAAGGCATGGCGGCGGGCCTCACGCAGCTTCTCGACGCTCCCCCGATCCAACTGGTTCTGCCGCACCGGCAGCGGCGAATCCGTACCGGAGCGCACCAGCAGGCGAATGGGCCACGCTGCATCCTCGACGGAGTCAGTACTATTTGGCGGCTCCTCCACGAGGAAAACGAGCTGTAGGTCAACGGAGGTAATGGAATCTTTCCACTCATTGAGCCCACGCAGCAGCTGGGCGCGCCCCTTCTTGACCGGCGCGGTTTTCAGCAAGGCCTGCGCGAATTCATGCCAGGGCGCGGCGCGAGGGGCGTCGATCTGCGGGCGCAATTGGGTATAGGCAATCCAGTGCGTGAGCTCATCGGCCAAATCATCCGAAAGCGCCCGGTTATTAATGGAGAGGATGCCGGGCGCAGAAGCCAGCATTTCCGCCAGCCAGCTGCGCTCGCCCAGCCCGGAGGCCAGCTGCCACATGGGGTACCACTCGCCTGCTTGATAGGACAGGCGGATGGTCACGCGGCCGGCCCGAACAAAACGGTAAAGCCCGCGATAGGCGCGTATGAGCCACAGGAGATCCGGTGCGATGGTCGCGCGCTGCTCCGCTGTGGCCGCCTGGCTATCGGTATCGAGGTATTCCAGCTTGGCCAGCGTCTCCACTGCCTCATCCGGGGCGAACATGGCCATGGGCACCATGAGGGAGACATCTTTGCCCTTCGGCGTGCGCAGAGATACTCGCGCTCGGTTACGAAAGGTCTTCTTGCTCAGGATGGTGTCCACCACATCTGGGAAGGTTCCCTCCGGGACTGCTGAGGGCATGATGATCTTGTGCCCTTCGACCTGTTCGATCCATAGACTCAGGCCGGAGACGGGCAGCCAGAGGC
>ERZ1673749.1912-NODE-1912-length-12173-cov-5.469137_pt1 | contig 12173 bp, 10 predicted proteins | sample MGYA00580204_ERZ1673749 | MGnify/ENA primary metagenome ERZ1673749 (study PRJEB41218, sample SAMN15661745) | gut metagenome | host: Homo sapiens | place: Canada: London | collected 2015-08-20/2019-03-30 | study: EMG produced TPA metagenomics assembly of...
ACCCTGACCATGGCGGGCCTGCTCTTCGGCGAGCTCGTCGGCGGAGCGGTGGGGACCGAAACCGTCTTTGGCCGCACCGGTTTGGGCTACATGGTGGCCCAAGCCGTGGCTAACCGCGATACCCCGGTGCTGCTGGCGGTGGTTCTCATCGCCGCGACTTCCTACATCATCATCAACCTCGTGGTGGACCTGCTCTACCCGGTGCTGGATCCGCGCCTGCGAGCCAGCGCCCCGGAGCGTGCAGCCCGTCGCAGCACAGATTCCGCCACCACCTCGGCCGCTACTTCGGAAAGGACGGTGCGCTCATGAGCTTGACGCACACCAAACCGCTGCGTTCTACACGGGCGCCGCGCCGCCACACCTCCAACCCGTGGCTCGCGCCGGGTTCTATCATCGCCATCGTGATCCTCGCGATTGCTTTCCTGGCCGCGCTCTTCCCAAGTCTGTTTACCTCGGCTGACCCCTATGCGGGCACTGACGTAGCCCTGTTGGCGCCGGGGGAGTCCGGCCACCTCATGGGCACGGATGCGGTGGGGCGCGACCTCTATGCGCGCATCGTCTACGGCGCCCGCCAGTCGCTCCTCGGCGCGCTCATCGCCGTGGCCGTCGGCCTGGTCGTCGGCACGCTGATCGGACTGCTAGCCGGCTCTTTGCGCGGAGCGGTGGATAGCGTCCTCATGCGCGTAGTCGACGTGCTGCTGGCCATCCCCGGCATCCTGCTGTCGCTGTCCATCATCATCGTGCTGGGCTTTGGTTCCGTACAGGCGGCGGTGGCCGTCGGTGCGACGTCCGTGGCGACCTTTGCGCGCCTGGCTCGTTCCCAGGTGATTTCCGTGGCCAGCTCGGACTACATCGAGGCCGCATACGGCGCCGGTGCCACCCACGCCACCGTGCTCTTGCGCCACATACTTCCCAATTCACTCACGCCCGTCATCGCCCTGGCTACCCTGCAGTTCGGCACCGCGATCCTGCAGCTGTCCATCCTCGGATTCCTGGGTTACGGCGCCCCGCCGCCCACTCCGGAATGGGGCCTCATTATCGCCGAGGGCCGCGACTTCATGGCCACCGCCTGGTGGCTCATCATCCTGCCCGGCATCGCGCTGGTCGCCGTGGTGATGTCCGCCAACCGCCTGTCCCAAAACTTCCCCGTGGAGGCCTAACATGTCTGTTACAAAAAATGCAGCGCAGCCCCTGCTGCACGTGCGGGACCTCACCGTGTCCTATTCCACCGCAGGTGGCGACGTCCCCGCCGTTCAAGGCATCAACCTCGAGGTGCACCCGGGGCAGATGACCGCCATCGTGGGCGAGTCCGGCTCCGGTAAGACCACCTCCGCCATGGCAGCCATTGGTTTGCTGCCCGCGAATGCCACCATCGACGCCGGAACCATCACCTTCGACGGCCGCGATATCACCTCGCTGCGCCGGCGCCAGTGGCGCGAGCTGCGCGGGCGACGCATCGGGCTCATCCCGCAGGATCCGAATAACTCCCTCAACCCGGTGCAGACCATCGGCGCCTCGGTGGAGGAGGGGCTGCGCATCCACAAGGTGGGCAGCGCCGCCGAGCGCAAGGCAAAAGCACTGGAGCTGTTGGAGCGCGTCGGCATCGATGATCCTGAGCGCCGCTATCACCAGTACCCACACGAGCTGTCCGGCGGCATGAAGCAGCGCGTGCTCATCGCCGCCGCCGTGGCACTGGAGCCCGACCTTATCATCGCCGATGAGCCCACCTCCGCGCTCGATGTCACCGTGCAGAAGATCATCCTTGATCTGCTTGATGACATGCGCGCTGAGCTCGGCATGGGCATCCTCTTCATTACCCACGACTTGGCGGTGGCCGGCGACCGCGCCGACCGCGTCGTGGTCATGGAGTCCGGCCAGCTGCGCGAGGAGGGCTTGGCCGCCACGGTGCTGACGAACCCGCGCCACGACTACACCAAACGCCTGCTTGCCGACGCCCCCTCCCTCACCGTCGCCGACGCCGGCGCCGCGCCGGTTACTGAACGCACCGCGGGCGAACCCTTGGTGCGCGTGGACGGCCTGACCCAGCGCTTCGGTGATTTCACCGCCGTCGATGACATCTCCTTCACCGTGGCTAAGGGCTCGACCCACGCCATCGTGGGCGAGTCCGGTTCCGGCAAGACCACGACGGGGCGCAGCATCGCGATGTTCAACACCCCGACCTCGGGCAGCATCACCGTGGGCGGGCGAGACATCGTGGGCCTGCGCGGTAAGGCCTTGCGCGAAGAGCGCAACAACATCCAGCTGGTTTACCAGAACCCTTATGGCTCCCTAGACCCCAAGCAGTCCATCGGCCAGACGGTGGCGGAGCCGCTGCGGAACTTGAAGGGGGCGCGTGCAAGCACGGCGAAAGCCAAGGCCAAGGAGTTCCTAGACCTGGTAGCTCTCAACCCGGACTACTATGACCGCCGCCCACGCGAGCTCTCCGGCGGCCAGCGCCAGCGCGTGGCCATCGCGCGCGCCATGATTGTGGAGCCGGAGCTGGTCATCCTCGACGAGGCTGTTTCTGCCCTTGACGTCACCGTGCAGGCCCAGATCCTGCGGCTGCTGGCGCGGCTGCAGGAGGAGCTCGGCCTGACCTACATTTTCATCTCGCACGACCTCGCGGTGGTCAACCAAATCTCCGATACCGTCTCGGTGCTCTCGAAGGGGCAGCAGGTGGAATCTGGTCCTACGGCCGAGGTCTTTAGCAACCCACAGTCACCGTTTACCCGGAAGCTCATCGAGGCCATCCCCGGCTCCCGCTATCGCGCCGGCGACCTCAACCTGGGTCTGTAGCCTGGGGCGAACACAAGAAAGGATTAATTCATGGCAGACATCATTAACCTGTTGGCGGGTGTTGAGGGGGACGTCGCCAAGCTGCGCGAGCGCCGGCCCGAGGCCAAGGAGAACGCACAGGCCTCCTTCGCCGCGCTCCTTGAGCCTGCGGAGCCCGGTACGTTCAGCTATGCGGAGCGCTACGCCATCGCCACCTTCGTTGCGGGCGTGTATCAGGCGACGCCTGCCGTCGCCTTTTATTCTGACCTGCTGGCGGAGGAGTCGGAGGAACTCGCCGCCGAAATATCCCGCGCGGTGGAGCGCGGCGTCACCACCGGCCCTTATATTGATGGCGACTTCACGCTTTTCGACGGCTCCCCGCGCCTCGCCGCTGCCCTCGACTTCGCCCACCTGCTGGTCTTTCACCCGAAGGACGCCTCTCCGGCCGCGATCGGTCACCTGCAGGCGGCCGGCTGGTCCAACGATGACATCGTGACGCTGGGACAGCTCATCAGCTTCCTATCCTTCCAGCTGCGTGTGGCCCACGGTTTGTCCGTTCTGGCTGGCACCGCGCAGCCCGCACCCGTGACTGCGGCGCCGCGTCCTACCCAGACCCCGGATTGGGTGCCGGGGGAGGGGACGCTGGTGCCGGACGTCGTCAAGCCGCAGGGTTTTGTGGCGCACTCGCTGGGCTGGAAGCCGTGGGTGCCGCCGCAGCCAAAGGAGGAGTTCACGGACGTGCAGCGTGACGCGCTGATTAAGCCCGAGCGCATCGACATGGAGTACTTCCGCCTGCTGGCCCGCGACCCGGCAGCGCTCAAGGCGCGCACGCTCACGGACCTGGACATCTTCTACAACACCGATGGTGGCTTGGGCCGCGCCGAGCGTGAGCTGGCCGCCACGGTGGTCTCGCGCCTCAACGGCTGTGAGTACTGCGCGTCGGTGCACCAGCAGCGCGCGAAGGAAGAGGGCGGTGACGCCGCGGCGATTGACCGCTTGCTCGAGGAGGGCGTAGATGCTGACCTGGGCTCGGAGCAGTGGTCCGTCATCCGGGATGCCGCCTTGGCGCTGACCGAGTCTCCCTTTGCGTTCGACGCCTCCCACGTTGAACGCCTCGAGTCCGTGGGCTTCGATACGCTGGCCATCATCGATGTCATCAACTCCACCGCGTTCTTCAACTGGGCTAACCGCCTGATGCTGACGCTGGGGGAGCCGGATGTGCCGAAGCGTTTCCGCTAACTGAAGGAGGAACAAACATGCTGAAGACTGCCGTTGTCACCGGAGCAACCGGTGGGATGGGCGCGGAGATCATCAAGGACCTTGCCCGGGACCACCGCGTGTATGCCCTGGGGCGGCGCGCCGGGGAGCTGCCGGAGGCGGAGAATATCGTGCCGGTGGAAATCGATTTGCTGTCGCTTCTCGACGGTACCGCGCTTCCCGCGGAACTCGCCGAACTGGAACGCGTGGACGTGCTCGTGCATGCGGCGGCTCGGGCGGATAAGCGCTCGGTGGAGAGCGCTCGGCCTGAGGATTGGCGCGCGCAGATGGACCTCAACGTGCATGTTCCGGCGGAGCTGACCCGCCTTCTGCTGCCTGCGCTGCGCGCGGCGGAAGGGCTTGCGGTGTTCATTAACTCCGGTGCAGGCATCCACTCCTATGGTGACAACGTCATTTACGCCGCCACGAAGCACGCGCTCTACGCGCTTGCCGACGGCCTCCGCCTCGGCGAGCTCGGCATCCGCGTATCCACCGTCGCGCCGGGCCCGACGGATACCCCGATGCTCAAGGGCCTGCAGGATTACAACCCGGAGCACGTTATCGCCCCGGTCGAGGTGGCGAAGGCTATTCGCGCCACCGTTGATGCTGGCCCGACGACGCAGCTCACTGAGATTCGCGTGCGCCCGCGCATTGAGCTGAATCAGCGCAAGTAGGAGCCGCGTTTTCTCTCAAGATGCGAAAAACGCAGCGCACGGTACAGTTATGAGACGTGTCCACCTCTCAACGTCGCCGCCCCGCCTACTTGGTGATCGCGGATTCGCTGCGGAGCAAGATTGAATCCGGCGAACTGAAACCGGGTGACCGTTTCCCCACGGAGCGGGAATTAGTCCAGGAATACAAGGTGGCGCGCATGACCGTGCGCCACGCGCTGGATATCGTCCAGATCGAAGGTCTCATTGACCGCAAGCGTGGGCGCACCGGCGGCACCTTCGTGCGTGCCACCCCGCCGACGCTGAGCCTAACCAATGGGCGCAGCGCCCTCGACCAGCTGCGTGAGCATGGCCTCGATGTTGAGGTGCGGGTGTTGTCGCTGACGCTGATTGAAGCGCCTGGGCACCTCGCTTCCACCTTCGGGACTGAGGAAGGCGATTCCGTGTGGGAATGCCGCGCGGTGCAGTTGACTGAGGACACGCCCATCATGGTCTCCACTCTTTTTATCCCGCAGGCCTTGGCCCCAGACCTCACGGAAGAGGACGCCCAAAAGCCGCTGACCGTGCTGTTGACGGAGCTTGACCTAGCACCCGTATTTAAGCGCGATTCCCTCGTGGCCGCCACCGCGCGCACGGAGGAACAGAAGGCCCTTGGCGTGGGACGCAACCAGCCGGTCTTGCGTATTACACGAACCGTCAAGGCGGAGAGCGGCGTCGTGGCCGCTCAGCTGGAAGAGACCCTGCGCCCTGATGCGGTCACGGTGGAGGTCGTCCTTGGCGAGGATCCCACGCCGGCACTCGACTAGAAACCCCCAGCGAAGGCTCCATGCGTTCTGCCTCGCCCGGAAATGCGAATGCGCACGCCGGGCAACCCGCCAGCCATCATCCGGTTGGTGGGTCTCGTTCTTTAAGGGCTAAGGTTCTGCTGTGGCTGGCGCTGCTGTTTCCGGCGGCGAGTGAAGCGCAACCTGGGATCGCCGATGTGCCCGTCAACCATCTTTTGATTGGCGGGTGCTTGGTGTTGCCGCAGTTTACCGGCGCTTTTTGTGTTTGGTGGCTGTGGGTGTTAGCTGCTGTCGGGTGGTTCCTCTAGTGGCTGTCCTGCTTGTTCGGTGTTGAGTCTGGCTAGTGCTTCTTGGTATTCCGGCATTGCGGTAATTGGTGCTCCCCAGGGTGGGATGAAGCTGACCCCGGTGTTGAGCCGGTACATGTAGCCGCGGCCGGTAGGTCTTTGTGGGTCATCGTCGTTAATGCCGTTGTGGTAGGCGCACAGGAAGGTCAGGTTTTTGATGTTGGTGTAGCCTCCCGCCTGCCAGGGGATAAGGTGATGGACTTGGCAGTAGTCTGCTGGTTTATTGCAGCCGGGCCTTGAGCAGGTGTGGAATTCAGCATGCAGGCTAAGACGCTGGTTAAGGTTCGCTCCACGCGATAGCCGCCAGGTGTTGATGGGCCCTTCAATGGGGTGGACGATGGTGGCGTAGCCAATTTCGGCAAACTTGTGGGTCAAGAATTCCGCCCCGGTCATGCGCCCGCCGTTAGTCAGGTTGAGCTCGATTTCGTCGCCGTCGCCGTTGATGATCTGGTCCAACTCGTTGAGGGTGACGATGACTTGGGTGCGCACGGAAGGCTTTGAACCGGTGCCTTCTTTGAAGAAGATGTCGTTGGCAGCTTGAAGTAGGTCGGTGTTGGTGGATTCGAGTACGCCGCGCATGTTGGCGATGGTGGTGGCATCATCCGTTATGGAAAGCGTGTTTGGTCCTTCGGATCTGTAGGTGATGCGCACGCCTGGTTTGGCTATGCGTTTGGCGCGCAGTTCTTTCAGGCGCTGGGTGGCAACGTGTGGGATGCGGTGTGCTGGTGTGGCGGCGAGTTTTGCTCTGAGGTTCCAGGCGTCGAGGGTTTTCTTGACCTTTGTGGTGTAGGTCTCGATGAGTGTGAGGGTGCCTAGGCTGTGGCGTTGTTGAAGGGCTGCTTGGCGGGCCTTCTTTTGTTTTCCGGTAAAGCGGGTGGGGCCGAAGTAGACCTGGTGTAGCTGTGATAGCTCTACGGCATCGGAGGCATCCGCGCCGAGCGCGTGGAGCTCATCGGGTGTGCCAGGTATGTTTTCCACCAGCGCAATCCCCGAATTGCGTAGGCGGATGTAGGTTTCGATATCCCCCATGAGCACAGAGACTAAAACAGCACCGTGGGCCCCGCAACCGGAGGGGACAAAGTTCCTGCTCAGAGGCGGGGTTAACGTCGACTCAGGGCAGGGAAAAGGGATTGGTTAGGTAAACGGCAGCTGTGGGGAAGGACGGAACGAGAAAAGCCCCCCTCAGGGGAGGGGCTAGACGCGGTGTTAACCGCGGTCGACGGCGCGGTTGCGCAGGGCGCGGGCGAGGCGGTCACGCTGCTCGGTCACGGTGCGGCGCAGGCCACCGGCCAGGTCGCGAGAGAGGAACTCGTCGGCGCGGTCGAGGGTCTCCTGGCTGACATCCCAGCGCGGGAACAACCCGGTCACCGTGGTCAGAGCAATCTCGTTGGACTGCGCGGACCAGATCTTTTCCGCCACGTCGAAGAACTCAGCACTCGGCAGGAGCTCGTCGGAGCCAACAAAGGTCAGACCCGCCAGCTTCGACTCCAAGTCACGGTTGCCCAGTTCACCGGCGACAATCTCGTCCCACACCGCGCGCTTGTTGTCCTCGGTGTTCACCGCGGCCAACGCCTTAAGCGAGGCCTGGTAACCCGTCGCAGTGTTATCGCGCTTGAGCTCCTCAGCCACCGCCGTCATGGCGGCGCCGGCAGCCTCGGGGCCGGTGACGTCGGCAAGCGAGCCATCGGCGATGAGCGCGGTGAGCGCCTTCCAGCGCAGGCCCGCATCCGAGGAGTTCTCAAGGAGATCCTGGTAGAAGGCGCGGGAGGCGTCGTGAAGCTTAACGCCTGCCAGCGCCTGGGTGAAGACGATGGAGCGCTCGGCGTCGTCGGAGCGGGCGCCTGCCAGGAGGGCGTCGGCAAGCTGCACATCCTCCTTCGCCCACTCCGGGTCCGCATAGGTGGACTGAGCCGTTGCTGCTTGGGAGAGGATGCGCTCCAGCACGGCGAGCTCGGTCTCTGCCGCCGCACCGCGGGTGACGAGTGCGACGAAATCGCGGGCGCGCATCGAACCTGCCCGGGTCATCTCCCACGCGGTGGACCAGCACAGGGTGCGGGCCATGGGGTCTTCGAACTTGTCGACATTCTCCAGCAGGAACTGCAGGGAACCCGCATCCAGATCGATGAGGCAGTAGGTCAGGTCATCGTCGTTGGGAAGGACGAAGGGGACGTCGTTAAGCGCGCGGCCCACAAGCTCCGGGATCTCGGTGGAGGCGCCGTCGATATCCATCTCGATGCGCTCGGTGCGCACCACCTTCTCACCCTGCAGGGCGTAGACACCGACAGCGATGCGGTGCGTGCGCAGGGTATCGCCGCGCTGAGTGAGGTGGGCCTGTGTGATGGTGCCGGACTCGTCCGTCTCTACCGCCACACCCAGTGTGTTGACTCCTGAGGTCTTCAACCACTGCTGCGCCCAGAAGGACAGGTCGCGCCCTGAAGCCTCCTCCAAGTGGCGCAGCAAATCCCCGAACGTGGCGTTCGACCACTGGTGTTCCTGGAAGTGGCGGCGCACGCCGGCGAAGAAGTTCTCGCGGCCCACGTAGGCCTGCAGCTGCTTGAGCACCGACGCGCCCTTGGCGTAGGTAATGCCGTCAAAGTTCTGCTCCACGGTCTCAATGTCAGAAGCATCTGTGGAAATTGGGTGCGTCGTGGGCAGCTGATCCTGCTGGTAGGCCCAGGCTTTCTCCACGTTGGCAAAGGTTACCCACGCGGTGTCGTATTGAGTTTCCTCCGCCTGGGAAATCGCCGCCGACCAGGTGGCGAAGGACTCGTTGAGCCATAAATCATCCCACCATTGCATGGTCACCAAGTCGCCGAACCACATGTGGGCCAGCTCGTGCAGGATGGTATCCGCGCGGCGCTCGTACTTGTAGTGTGAGGCCTGGGACGTAAAGACGTACTCGTCACGAATTGTCACGCAGCCGGCATTTTCCATCGCACCGGCGTTGAACTCCGGCACGAAAATCTGGTCGTATTTGCCAAAGGGGTAGGCAAAGCCGAAGTTGCGGTGGTAGAAATCAAAGCCCTGCTTGGTCTCCGTGAACAAGCGCTCCGCGTCGAGCGATTCCAGCAAGGAGGGGCGGCAATAAATCCCCAGCGGCACCTCAACGGACTTGGCAGGCGAGCCCTCGGGGTGCTCCGCCAAGGTGCCCGTCCACGTATCCGTCACACCAACGTACGGGCCGGCGCACAGCGCAATCAGGTAAGTCGACAGCGGGTAATCCACCGCAGCGCGCACGGTATTGCCTGAACGCGTGATGGGGGAGTTGGTGATCACCGTCCAGTGCTCCGGGACCTCAAAAGTCAGCGAGTACGTAGCCTTCAAGTCCGGCTGGTCAAAGCAGGCGAAGACGCGCTTGGCGTCGGCAGTCTCGAACTGGGTGTAGAGGTAGGCCTCACCATCGACCGGGTCGACGAAGCGGTGCAGGCCCTCGCCGGTGCGGGAGTAACGGATCTTCGCCACGACCTTCAGCTCATACTCCGCCACCTGCAAACCCGACAGCGGGATGCCGTAGGTCGGGTCATAAGCACTGGTGGGCAGGGGAGCACCGTTGAGGCGGACCTCGAGAAGCTCATCCCCACGCAAGTCAATGAACGTCGAACCGGCCTTCTTAGCGCGGAACTTCACCACCGTGGTGGAGGTGAAAAACTCCTCCCCGGTGAGGTCGAGTGCGACGTCGTAGTGGCTTACCTCCAGCATGCCGGAACGCTGCTGGGCTTCCTCGCGGGTGAGGTTAATCGAGGTCATGTGCTGTCTCTCCTCTTTCTCGGTACCTTAAGTCTCTGCACCAGCGTAGTCACACGCCTAGGGTGGGGTGCCAAAGCCCACACAAACAAAGGAGATTTACCGTGGCTCAACAAGTGACGTTCTGGTTCGACTGCTCGTGCCCCTTCGCCTGGCTGACCTCGCGCTGGATTAAGGAAGTAGAGAAGGTCCGCGATATCGAGGTGACCTTCGAGCCGATGTCCCTGTCCGTGCTCAACAAGGGCCGTGACCTGGACCCGGAGTACATGAAGATGATGGAGGCCAACTGGGGCCCTGCCCGCGTGGCGGCCAAGATTGCCGTGGAGGCCCCGGAGAAGGTCGATGCCTTCTACACCGCGATGGGCAGCCGCATCCACACGGAGGGCCAGGGCGGCAAGAAGGGGTACGGCGCTTATGACGACATCATCGAGCAGGCGCTTGACGACGCCTCCCTCCCCTCCACCTTCGCCTCCGTAGCTAACACCGAGGAGATGGATGAGAAGCTGACCGAGTTCCACAACCGTGGCATCTCCGAGGTCGGCGATGAGGTCGGCACCCCGGTGGTGAAGTTCGGCGATACCGCTTTCTTCGGCCCGGTCATCACGCGCGTTCCCACCGGCGAGGAAGCTGGCGAGCTTTTCGACGCCTCCGTGCGCCTCGCCCAGTTCCCCTACTTCTTCGAGCTCAAGCGCTCCCGCACCGAAGATCCCCAGGTCTAACGTGTGCGGTTGCGCATTGCCGCCACGATGACGCAGATCAGGACGATAGGGGTGAGCACGAAAGCAGGAAGTCCCGCGATGTTAATGATGGGCAGATAGCTCTGTGCCTGATATTCCTCCCACTCGGCGGCTACCCACGTAGCCCATGAAGCGCCTGCGAGGAGAGCAAGCACACCGGCGGTGATCCCAGCTGCACGGTGTGGCTTCTGGGCTATCCACCACGCGCCCACCCCGAGGTGAGCCGCGGTCATCACGATCGCCATAACCAGGGGCCGGAGGAAGCCGCGTTCCGTGAAGAAACCTGCGGCGAACAAACCGGCGGCGATGAGAAAAGCCATGAGGTATAGGGCGGCGACGCGTCTGGTCATGGGCATGACAACCTCCTCTTGTGCGTGAGCGGCCCCAAGCGTAGCAAGCGCACGCTATTAATGGCAGGGCTCAGCGGGGAGTCGTGCTGCCCGCTAAGATGTGGGCCATGCGCGTTTATTTAGGAGCAGACCACGCAGGGTTCGAGACGAAGAACGTCATTGCCGAACACCTGAAGAAACAGGGCCACGACGTCATTGACTGCGGTGCCCATGAGTACGACGCCGAGGATGACTACCCGGCATTTTGCATTGAGGCCGCGCTGCGGACCGTTAATGACCCGGGCTCGCTCGGCATCGTGCTGGGCGGTTCCGGTAACGGCGAGCAGATCGCTGCTAACAAGGTGAAGGGCGCGCGCTGCGCCTTGGCGTGGTCCCCGGAGACTGCACGCCTCGCCCGCGAACATAACAACGCCCAGCTCATCGGCATCGGCGGCCGCATGCACTCCGAGGAGGAGGCGCTCGCCATCGTGGACGCCTTCCTGGATCAGGAATGGTCCCGTGCCGAGCGCCACCAGCGCCGCATCGACATTCTTGCCGAGTACGAGCGGACCAACATTCCGCCGGAGCTTCCGGAGGCTTAGTAGTTCATTTCCTTGGGGTGAGTGCCGCCTCGGCCCTCTTCCCCAAGGTCAAGATCAGTAATCGCAGCCATCTCGGAATCATCCAGCTCGAAACCGAAGACATCGAAGTTCTGCGCTATGCGCTCTGGGTTTTCGGACTTCGGGAACACGATGACGCCATTTTGTAGGTGCCAGCGGATGATCACCTGAGCGGGGGACACGCCGTACTTGTCGGCAGGCTCGGTGATTTCCGGGAGCTCAAACAGATCCGTCTTGCCCTGGCCCAGTGGGCCCCAAGCCTCAATCTGCACCTTGTGGGAACGGAAGGCATCGAGCTCGCGCCAGCGCTGCAGGTAAGGGTGCAGCTCTACCTGGTTGACCACGGGGGTTTCCTCGGTATGGGTTTCCAGCTTTTCTAGGTGCTCGAGCTCGAAGTTGGAGACGCCGATGGACTTGGCCTTGCCGGCCTTCTTCAGCTCGATGAGCTGTTTCCACGCCTCGACATAAGTATCGTTTTCCGGGCAGGGCCAGTGGATGAGGTAGAGGTCAACGTAGTCAAGGCCCAGCTTCTCTAGGGACTCGTCGAGAGCTGCAGCGGCGTCGGTCTGGCGGTCATTCCACAGCTTCGTGGTGATGAACAGTTCCTCGCGTGGTATGCCAGACTTAGCAATCGCGCGGCCCACGCCTTCCTCGTTGCCGTAGATAGCGGCGGTATCGATGTGGCGGTAGCCCACCTTGAGGGCTTCGAGGACCAGCTCTTCGGTCTTGTCGGGGTCAACCTTGAAGACGCCGAAGCCGAGCTGAGGGATGGAGTTTCCATCGTGCAATTTGATATTAGGTACTGTCATGCGGCCCACTCTACGCAGAGCTCGGTCATCCGTGCAGACAAGGAAAAGCGAAGGCCTAGACAATCCCAGCGGAGCCCCGAGCGCGGCGTTGTCCCAATG
>ERZ1673749.1915-NODE-1915-length-12162-cov-4.285124_pt1 | contig 12162 bp, 11 predicted proteins | sample MGYA00580204_ERZ1673749 | MGnify/ENA primary metagenome ERZ1673749 (study PRJEB41218, sample SAMN15661745) | gut metagenome | host: Homo sapiens | place: Canada: London | collected 2015-08-20/2019-03-30 | study: EMG produced TPA metagenomics assembly of...
CAAAATTAAATAAGGCTTACAATTCTCTTCCAGGAGGCTGTAATATTGGATCTAGACCAATTGATTTGCACTTAAAGGGTTTTAGGGCATTAGGTGCAGAAATTGAAATGACTCATGGAGAAATTAAGGCAGAATGTGACAAATTAGTTGGAACTAGAATTTATCTTGACTTCCCATCAGTTGGAGCAACTGAAAATATAATGACAGCAGCAGTTCTTGCCGAAGGCGAAACTGTTATGGAGAACTGTGCCATGGAACCAGAAATTGTTGATCTTGCAAACTTCTTAAATAAAATGGGAGCAAAGGTAACTGGTGCAGGAACTTCTACTATAAAAATCAAGGGTGTTGAAAAGTTAGGCGGATGTACTCACCAAGTAATACCAGATAGGATTGAAGCTGGAACTTTTATGGTTGCAGCAGCAATTACTGGAGGAGATATAATTATAGAAAATATTATAACTTCTCATTTAAAACCTGTTATAGCAAAATTAGAAGAAACTGGCGCCAAGGTAATAGAAAATGGAGAAACAGTTAGGGTAATTGGAACAGATGAAATTAAACCAATAGAAATAAAAACTCTTCCTCATCCAGGTTTTCCAACAGATTTACAAGCGCAATTTATGGCACTACTCACTCAAGCTGAAGGTCAATCATCTGTTATAGAAACAGTTTTTGAAAACAGATTTATGCACGCAGAAGAACTTAAAAAAATGGGAGCAAAAATCAAAGTAGTAGATAGAGAAGCTATACTTTTGGGTAAAAACAAATTATACGGATCCAAAGTTTCTGCGACAGATTTAAGAGCAGGTGCTGCACTTATACTTGCGGGATTAGTTTCTGAAGGTGAAACTGAAATTTCTGAAATTCATCATATAGACAGAGGTTATGAAAAAATTGAAGAAAAATTTAGAAATCTTGGAGCAGATATAAAAAGAATTTAAGAAAGGAAAATGATAATGAAAAAAAGATTAATTATTGGAATGCTTTTAGTGCTTTCGCTATTTATGACGGCTTGTTCCTCTAATGATAAGTCTAATGAAGAAGGAAAAGTTCTAAAGCTAGCAGTTTCAGAAGATACTACTACTCTAGAAACTGATTCAATTAATGACGATTATGCTGAAAATATATTAATCCAAGTCTATGACACTTTGGTTAAGAGAAATGCAAAGGGCGAAATTGTAAATTCACTTGCTGAATCTATTGAAAACCCTGACCCACAAACTTTTAAGATAAAACTAAGAGAAGGAGTTAAGTTCTCCAATGGAGATCCTCTTACAGTTGATGATGTAATCTTTACATTAAATAGAGCAGCAGAAACTGAAAAGTTCAAACCATTTTATGGAAAAATTGACAAAAATTCTTACCAAAAAGAAGATGACTTGACTTTCTCTTTTAAATTAACTGAAGCAGATGCAGCTTTCTTAAACTCACTTTCTCACCCAGCAGTTTCAATTCTTTCAAAGAAATATGTTGAAGGTGGAGCAGACCTTGCTACTGCACCAATGGGAACTGGTCCTTTCGTACTAGATGAATGGATTCAAAATGACCACGCTACTTTCTCAGTAAATGAAAATTATTGGGGAGATAAGCCACAAATTGCTGGAATCGAAATGAAGGTAATACCAGAAGCATCTCAAAGACTTATTGAACTTGAAAGTGGTGGAGTTGACTTAGCTTATAAGGTTGATCCAGCAGAAATTTCTAACATTGAAGAAAGTGAAGACTTAAAACTTTATAGAAAATTAGACAACTCAGTACACTTTATTGGATTTAACATGGAAAAGGCTCCTTTTGACAAGAAAGAAGCTAGAGAAGCTATGATAAATGCAATTGACATGAATTCAATTTTTGAAACTGTTTATATGGACAGTGGAAAGCTTGCAACTAGTCCAATTAACCCTAACTTCAAATACTCAATTGCTGATTCACTTGAAGCAAATAAAGTAAATAAAGAAAAGGCAAAGGAACTTTTTGCACAAGCAGGCGTGGGAGAAGGAACAAATCTTTCAATTTACACATCTGACAATGCTCAAAGAGTTAATGTTGCAACTATGATGCAAGCTCAATTAAAGGAATACGGAATTGGTCTTAATGTAGAAAGACTTGAATGGGGTGCTTTTGTTGATGCACTAAAAAGACAAGAACACAACATGTTCATCATGAGTTGGAATCCATCAATTGTCGATGCTCACTATGAACTTTTCCAACCTTTCCATACTTCAAATAAGGGTCAAGGACCAAATTATATGTACTTTGGCAACGAAGAACTTGATAATTTAATGAAGGAAGGTCTTTCAACAGTTGATGAAGCAAAAAGAGCTGAAATTTATAAGAGGGCTCAAGAGCTTATAAATGAAGAATATCCATGGTTATACATTTGCTATGGTGAAACACTTGTGGCAGCTAACAATAGGGTAGAAGGATTTCAACTATTTCCAAAATATCCACAAGAACTTAAAGATGTAATATTATTAGAAAAATAATTTTTATTGAAATTCACCAAGTTCTTATTTGGTGAATTTTGTCTTTTCTAGGAAAGAAAGGATTAGATATGACAAAATATGTATTAAAAAGACTCTTGATTTTAATACCTACCCTCTTAGGTGTAAGTTTTATTGTATTCTTGCTTCTTTACCTATCACCTGGAGATGCTGCCCTTGCAGCAGCAGGCCCCAATGCTCCAAAGGAAACAGTAGAAGCTATAAGAGAGAGTCTAGGACTAAATGAACCCTTCTTGGTTCAATATGGTAATTATTTAAAAAACCTAGTCTTACATTTTGATTTGGGCACAAGTTATCAATCAGGAAGATCAGTTACAGAAGCACTTTTAAGAGTTTTTCCAACTACTATTAAACTAGCAGGTGGAGCTCTTATTATTGCAATTATAATGGGTATAACTTTTGGAGTTATTGCAGCTTTAAACAAAAATACTTTTGTTGATTCCATTATCACAGCTTTAGGAATGATTGGACTTGCCATGCCAATTTTCTGGTCAGGTCTTTTATTAATTATAATTTTTTCTACAAAATTAAAAGTTTTACCTGCATCAGGATTTTCTTCCATAAAGCAGATGATTCTGCCTTGGTTTGCCCTTGGATTTCAATCATCTGCAGTTATAATGAGGATGACAAGATCTGCAATGTTAGATGTTTTGGACAAGGATTATATTAGGACTGCTTATTCAAAGGGACTTAGCAAGAAAAAAATTATTTTTGTTCACGCTCTAAAAAATGCAATGATTCCAGTTATAACAACAATTGGACTTCAAGCAGGTGGACTTCTTGGTGGAAGTATATTGACAGAAACTATTTTTTCTATACCAGGAATTGGAAGACTAATGGTTGACTCTATAAAAACGCGTGACTATCCAATTATTCTTGGGGCGATTATGCTTATTGCCATAGTTTATTCAGTGATTTCCATTGTAGTGGATATACTTTACGGATTTATAAATCCTAGAATAAAGTCAGAGTACAAGTAGGTGAGATATGTTAAAGAGATTTAAAACATTTTTTAAATATTATAAGAGGAACAAAATTGCAGTTGTAGCTCTTGGGATTTTAATTCTAATAATTTTTGCGGCAATTTTTGCAGATTTCCTTGCACCCTACGACTATACAGAACAATTTCCAAAAGACAATTTTTTAAAACCAAGTGCTAAACATTTAATGGGAACAGATAATTTTGGACGTGACATATTTTCAAGAGTCCTAAAGGGAGCACAAATTTCTCTAAAAATTGGCTTCTCATCAGTAATTATCTCAACAGTAATTGGAGTTATAATTGGTGCCTTTGCAGGATATTATGAAGGAGTTTTTGACGCCATAATAATGAGAGTTATGGACACAATATTATCAATTCCGCAACTTGTCCTTGCCATTGCCCTTGCAGCAGCTCTTGGTGGAGGAATGAGAAATTTAATCTTAGCAGTTTCTCTTTCATCTATTCCCTCCTATGCAAGAATTGTTAGAAGTCAGGTTATGTCCGTAAAAAATTTAGAATACATTGAATCAGCAAGACTTGCTGGTGTTAAAACCTTTAAATTAATTTTTGCAGAAATTCTTCCCAACTGTTTTGCACCTATAATTGTTCAAGCAACTATTGGAGTTGGAACTGCTATTTTATCTGCAGCTTCACTTTCCTTTATTGGAATGGGAATTATGCCACCAGAAGCAGAATGGGGTCAAATGCTATCTGAGGGGAGAGCTTATATAAGAAATTATCCTCACATAACATTATTTCCAGGTATAGCAATTGCCCTTACTATCTTAGTTTTAAATATAGTTGGCGACGCCCTAAGAGATGCCTTTGATCCAAAGTTCAGGAGGTAATATGTTATTAGAAATAAAAGACCTTGAAGTTTTTTTTAAAAGCTCCCAAGGAATTGTAAAAGCAGTTAATAAAGTAAATATAAATACTCGTGACGGGATGACAACGGCTATTGTTGGAGAAAGTGGATCAGGAAAATCTGTGACAACACTTGCAATTATGGGTTTACTTGACAAGTCCTCTCTTGAAAAAATTTCTGGAGAAATAAATTTTGAGGGGAAAAATCTCCTAGAACTTTCAGCTGAAGAACTTAGAAAGATCAGGGGAAATGAAATTTCAATGATTTTTCAAGAACCAATGACTTCCCTAAATCCAGCCCTAAAAATTGGTTACCAAATGTCTGAAGTCTTTAGAACTCACTTTAAGATGGACAAAAAAACTGCCAAAGAAAAATCCATTGAGATGATAAAAAAAGTTGAAATCGACAGGGCAGAAGATGTCTACAACTCTTATCCTCACGAACTTTCTGGAGGTATGAGACAAAGAATTATGATTGCCATGGCACTTTCTTCTTCTCCAAAACTTTTGATAGCAGATGAACCAACTACAGCCTTAGATGTGACTATCCAAAAGGAAGTCTTAGAGCTTATGAAGAAATTAAAAGAAGATATGAAAGCTTCTATTATTTTTATAACTCACGATCTTGGAGTTGTGTCTGACATTGCAGATTATGTAAATGTAATGTATGCAGGTAAAGTTGTGGAAAGGGCAAAGGCTGAAGATATTTTTAATAATCCACTTCATCCTTACACAAGAGGACTTATTAAGGCGATACCAAGTGCCCACAAGAAAAAGGATGAGCTTTACACAATTAGGGGATCTGTGCCAAATCCAATTGACCTTCCAGAATGTTGCTACTTCTGTGATAGGTGCGATGAAAAGATGAAAATTTGCGAAGAAAAGGTACCTGAAGAAGTTGATATTGATGGACATAAGGTAAGTTGTTTCTTGTACAGGTGATTATATGGAAGATAAAATAATTTTACAGGTCAAAAACTTAAACAAGGAATTTAAATTAAATAAGAACAAGACTTTAAAGGCAGTTAATGATATTTCCTTTGACTTAAAGACTTCCCACACGCTGGGAGTAGTTGGAGAAAGTGGATCTGGTAAATCAACTCTTGCCAGGTGCGTAATGGGTCTTTATCCTGATGCCAGTGGAGAAATAATTTACCAAGGGGAAAATATTTTAGATGCAAATCAAAGGGAATTAAAAGCTTACAGAAGAGATGTCCAAATGATTTTTCAAGATCCCTATTCTTCACTTAATCCAAGAAAAAAATGTAAGGACATTATTGCATCGGGCATAAGAAATCTCTTGGGAGAAAAAAACAACAAAAAGATTTATAAAAAAGTTCTTGAAACTATGGAAATTTGTGGATTATCAGAATACCACATGGAGAGATATCCACATGAATTTTCTGGAGGTCAAAGACAGAGGATTTCTATTGCAAGAGCTCTTGCAGTTGATCCAAAGATAATTGTTGCTGATGAACCAACCTCTGCTCTTGATGTTTCTATTCAGGCACAAATTATAAATCTAATGGAAAATTTGCAAAAAGAGCTTGGCCTTTCCATGATTTTTATATCTCACGACTTGTCTGTTGTGAGACACGTTGCAGAAGAAGTTCTTGTTATGTATCATGGTGAGTGTGTGGAATACAACGATTCAGAAGAAATTTTTGAAAATCCAAGAGAAGCTTATACAAAGAAACTCCTCTCATCAGTTCCTGGGAAAAAACTTGCAGCTTGTGATGATGTGTAAGATGTGTGGAAAATTTTAACTTGGGGTATTATAATTAAATAAAGTAGATAAAACTGTAGTTTTCTACAGTTTTTTATTTTGTAGGTGAAATTATGATTGATGAAAATGGGAAAAAAATTTTTTATAGCGATGGAGAAAATAATTTTGATATTCCTCTTGAATTAATCCAAGAAATTTACGATAAAAGAGAAGATGAAATATTTTTAAATTCAAATGAAAATATTGAACTTCCAAAAACAAATGAAGAAGAAAATTTCATCAGTGAGACCGTAGATGTAGATAATAAAGAAGATAAAGAAATAATTTCAAATAATTATCCATCTTATGAAGATGAAAGTGAAGATGACTATTATCTAAATAGGATTGATGAAGTGGAAGAGATTTTAGATGACATCTGTGAATCTATCCCAGACTATGCTTTTGATCATTTAAATGGTGGTATAATCTTAGTAGAAGATAAAAAATATCACGAAGAAGCGAGAAATGATGATCTTTTAGTTATGGGAGAGTATCAAAGGTCAATCCTTGGCAATATGATAAAAATTTATTACGGATCCTTTATGGAGATGTACAGATTTTCATCAAGTGACAGACTTAGGGAGAAGCTAGAGGAAGTTTTGCTTCACGAATTTACCCACCATCTTGAATTTTTGGCAAATGAGTGGGGACTTGTCATTGAAGACAAGAAATTTTTAGAAGAATATAGAAAAGGAATAAATAATGAATAAAATTTTAGGATATTTTTATAAGGGACTTGGGAAATTTTTTGACCTTCTCTTGACTCTTTTACTTGTAATAGTAAATATTGCTGTGGATTTATTTTCTGCAGTGAGAAGATTTTTCTTGTACATAATTTCCATGGGAGGATGTTTAATAATACTTTTGCTTTTAAATCCTTTTGCTTGGAGAGGACTAACTCAAAATAATTGGCTCTACACTTTAATTATTTTGGCATTAATTGTCCCACTACTTGGAAATGTATCTGAATCATTTTTAAAGTACATTCACTATACAGTTACAGAATTTTTCTACGACAGGGCAGATCACTATCTACTTGGAAAAGAGAATGAATTTGAAAGTATATCAGGTTATAGCAGAGCATATTGGGAGAAAAAAGAAAGAGAAAGAATTAGACAAGAAGAGGAAAAGAGAAAGAAGAGAGAAGAAGAATTTAACCAAAGATTTAAAGATTTTGGTGGATTTACTTGGACAAGCTTCGATGATTTTTCTGAATTTGAAGAATTCTTTAGACAAGCAGGTTATGGTGGCTTCTACGAAAACCAAGGAAGTTCTTACGGAAATAATTATGGAGGGTCCTATGGTGGATCTTCGTCATCATCTGGAGCTTACGGTTTTAAAGACCAATATGAAAATGCCTGCGACACTCTTGGAGTAAATTATTCTGCTGATAAATATGAAATAAAACTTGCTTACAGAAAGATGGCAAAAAAATATCACCCAGACCTAAATAAAGAAGAAGGTGCAAAGGAAAAATTCCAACAAATAAATGCAGCCTATGAATTTTTAAACGACTCAAATATTGAGATGTATAAAAAAATGTCTGGAACAAATTAAATTTGTAAAAAGAAAAGGACCAAGTGGTCCTTTTTTGCTGTTTAGATTTTTAAAATTTACAACTATATATTATTTAAGAGAAATGTTTTAACTAACCGCGAAAAAATTATTTTATAATATCTTCTGCCATTTTATAAAATTCATTTATGTCCATATCATCTCCAGCCATTAAAGAATATTGGATATCCTTATAGTCAAAGAGTAGGTGCTTTGAAGCATCTTCTTCTCTTTTATCTGAACCAATAGCTAAGTTAAAGAAAGGATCATTTTTTGACCTTTCAAGTTCTTCTTTTGTTGCATATTTTTCATCTGGTAAAAATACACTTTCCAATCTTGAGTAATAAACTGGCACGCCCTTAATTTCTCTCATTTCATGATGAGCTTGTTCTGAAGTAGGTACTGGTCTTTCTGGGAACTTGTCAATTGAAAGAAGAACTTTTTCACCTGATTCATTTTTGTAATCTACATCAATTGCCTTTCTCTTATTTAGTTTTGCTCCAGTATCATCTATATCTGCTAGGTTAACCATTCTAATTCCGTCAAATTTATATTCTCCTAAATTTTCTGGAGCATAGGCATCAAAGCCTGCCTTCTTTTCTGCCTTTGCCATGTCGGTGTAATTTGTGTAATTGTAATTGGATGTTGAAGATGCTAATGTTCCAGTAATTTTTCCTGCTGCAAAGACTCCTGCTGAAAGGACAAGGGCAGCAGCTGCTACTAATACAAATCTTTTTTTCATTTTAAATTCTCCTTTTTCTTCTTTTGAACTGATTTCTAAATCAATTTTATTTTTAATGTAATCAGAAGGAGAAGAATTTTCCACGCTCTTATTTAGTTCATTTTTTATATACTTATCAAAATTATTCATAAATACTCTCCTTCTCAATATAATCTTTTTCCACTTGTGTAAGTTCTTTTTTTAAATTTTTGCGAGCTCTATAAAGTCTAGACTTAACGGTACCCTTAAAAGTTTTGCAAATGCTAGCTATCTCCTCAATTGAAAAATCATTGTAATAAAAGAGGACGAGAACTTCTCTTTCCTTTGTAGGAAGTGTTAAAAGAGCTTCTTGGATTTCGCTTTTTTCAGCTATTTCATCTTCTCCAAGATAAGTTACGAGATTATCAGTCTTATCTAAGATAAACTCATCTGGAAATTCTCTCTTTCTCTTTTTATATCTTGTGTAACAGGCATTTTTTAAGATTGAAAAAATCCAAGCTCTTAATTTATCATAGTCTGATACATTTTCTATATTTTTATAAATTGATACAAAAGTATCTTGGAGAATATCTTCTGCATCCTCCTTACTTCCCAATATTAAAAGAGCAGTTCTGTATAAGACTAAGTAATAATCAGAATAGAGAAGGTCAAAGGAATCTCTGTCTCCAGATTTTAATTTTTCAAAATCTTCTTCTTTAAATTTTTTATCTTGATTCATTTCATCCCCCTCTCTTTAGATGCATCTACTTATAAGACTATTTAGAAGTCAAAAAGGTTCATTTATTTTAAAAAATTTTAATATTAAAAAATCTCCACCTAAGTGGAGATAGATTAATTTAAAGTTTTATTGGAAATCCAACCTCTTAAATTTTCTTGTGAGATTGCATTTTTTACTTCAACATAACACCAAATTCGCTCACTCTGTTCGATTTTTGTTTCCAAAACATAGAGTTCAGTTCCCTTGTCCAAGACTTTTATGATGTCAGAGTCGACGCTTGGTTCATTTCTAAGATTTGCCTTGTCTGTGGCAACATTTCTATAAGTGTGAAGAAGTTCGTAAGATTTTTTTGCCATTTCTGCGGAATCTTTTTCGTTTTCTTCTTTTTCAAAACTTTCTCTTAGATTTTCGCTCTTTTGTACATCTAAATTATTTGCACTTTCAATTTCTCTTTTTAAAGTTGACGCCTTTGCAGATTCAGGGACAACATTAAGATAAGAATTTAAAAGTAAAAGGGCATCGGTTTTGTCCTTTTGATATGAAGATTTTACTTCTTCTAAGATGATATTTTCTATAGAAAGAAGTTTGTCTTGAGCTAATTTATAATTTTTTTCATCTTCTTGAATTACTTTTTTAAAATTGTAGGCAGAGTCAATATAATCTTTTTCTTCAAAAAGTTGTTGACCCTTTTGGAAAAATTCATCTGATGCTACAAGTTTTTTTAATTTTTCGATTTCATTTAAGTTTTCGGGACTCATTTTATCTTCTGTCGCCTCTGTATACATTTTAAGGGCTTCTCTGTATTCACCACTTGAGGCAAGACCCTTTGCATCGTCAATTTTGCTTTCGTTTCTCGAAGTTTTAGCTATGTTTATTATAAAAAGAGAAACTATGGACAAGAAAATTATAAAAACTATAGTGAAAAAAACTTTTTTGCCAGAAAAAGATTTAGATTTTTTGGGGCTTACTTCATTGGTCCTATCGAGCTTTAGACTTTCTGTATTTGGGGCAATTTTTGAAAGGTTTGTTTGAGTTAAGTGAGTTTCTAAACTTTTTAAATTAATATCAGATGTTGATCTTGTGTTTTCAATTACATTTAAAATTTTGGAATTTATTAGGGCTTCTGTTAGATTGTTTAAGACAAAGCTCTTATTTCTGCCACAAAATTCACATTCATTAGTTTCTTTTTCATTTATAAAACCACAAGCACATCTCCAAAAATCAATTTGATTTTCGCCATAAGTTTTTATGCCTTCGCCGAGAGTTTCCTTTATTTGTGCACGTTTTTTTTCAGGTATTACTGGAAGGCTAATTTCATATTTTTTATCAGAACAGTTGTAATTTTTCCCATCAGCTGTGTATTTGGAAATGTAAATATCAATTGCCCTTGCATCATAAAATCTATCATCAAGGATAAAAGGATCCAAGAAATAGCGAGTGTAAGGTGCAATATTTACTGCTTGTTGAAAATAAAATTCACGACCATTAAAGAGATATGATTTTTCAATGGACTTAAACTTTACTGCAAATTCGATATTAGTTACATAAGAGTCTTCTCCATTTAAAATATCTATAGCTATGGCGAAATCTCCGCTAGTGAGTTCGGCATTTGCTATTTGAATTTTTTCACTTGTATTAAAACTAAGTTTAGTTGGTAAAGTTCTAAAAAAACTCATAAAGACTCCTTTCATCTACTTAATAATTATATTATATTTAAAAAACTTTTACAATAAGCCGCCTATTTACTAAAAATCACACATGTCCTATAATTTAATTAGAATGTGAATTAAATTATTAAAGATAGAAATACTTTTATACAAATAAAAAATGGAGGTAAAAAATGAAAGTTTTAATTGCTGATTCTTTGGCTAAAAAATATGGGAAAAAAATTGAAAAGCTAGGTTACCAAGTTTTAACTTATGATGAAAATAATCCCAATGAAAAAGATGACTATGGTGAAGATATTTTAATAGGTGCAATAAATCTAAAAAAAATAAATTACAAAAAGCACAAAAATTTAAAATATATATTTTTGACATCAGTTGGTATAGATTTTTTAGATTTAGAATATATTAAAAATAATGAAATAATTTTGTCCAACAATAATGGTGCCTACGACGATCCAATAGCAGAGTGGATAGTTTACGGACTTTTACAAATTAATAAATTTGACAGAAAAAATATAGAAAATCAAAATAAAAAAATTTGGGGAAAAAGACCTTTTTCATACAATCTTTATGGGAAAAAAGCACTATTTATGGGAACTGGAACAATAGCTCTTGCAGGTGCCAAGAGATTAAAGGGCTTTGATATAGAATTAAATGGTTTTAACACAAGTGGAAGAAAAGTAGAACCTTTTGATAATGTCTATTCCTTAGAAGAGCTAGATAAAATTTTGCCAGAGATGGACTATATTATTATGTGTCTTCCAGGTACAGAAAAAACTCATCACATTTTAAATAGGGAAAGATTTGAAAAGTTAAAAGATGATTCTGTAGTTGTAAACATATCTAGAGGGGCTACTATTGACGAAGAAGCTCTAGTTGATGCACTAAAATCTGGAAAAGTTAGAGGAGCAGCTTTAGATGTATTTGAGGAAGAACCACTAAGAGAAGATTCTCCACTTTGGGAAATGGAAAATGTCTACATCTATCCTCATATTTCATTCTCATGTGAAGATCTTGGTTATAGACAATTTGCAACAGCCTATCAAAATTTAAAAGCTTTGAGAAATGATGGGGACTTCAAAAATATAGTAGATTTCGACAAGGGTTATTAAAAATTTGCTAGGTGCTTTTTTGTCGTACACCTCGTGGGTACTTGGATTGAAATGGGGTAGATATTGATACTTCTAAGGCTTATATTTTTATACAAGTTAATAGGTGCTTTTTTAACGCCTCCGATAGCCACGACTACTTGTAGCTATTGAAGAGACGTGAAATTATTTTTTTATTTATGCTTATTCTAAATATTTTAGGATAAGCATTTTTATTTTGAAATTATTTAAGTTCAAAAAATTTATTTTTACAAATTTATACATATTTGTGATTTAAAATA